>Ga0272449_1000871_pt1 | contig 33757 bp, 28 predicted proteins | sample YNPCB0241_FD_198679 | JGI IMG/M metagenome (GOLD analysis project Ga0272449, IMG submission 198679) | Hot spring sediment microbial communities from Yellowstone National Park, WY, United States - YNP-CB-024-1 | ecosystem: Environmental > Aquatic > Thermal springs > Hot (42-90C) > Sediment... | reverse complement strand
TGTTGGCTGTGGGGAAGGCTTGGATAAAAGCAAATTTCATCTCCCCAGTTTAGTTTCTGACGATTTCCGTGCATTCTTGAGGCAAGGCGTGTTCCCGGGATAAACGAGCACCTTGGTGATTAAAGTTGTCGATGGACCAAGCCAAGTGGGGAATGTCTTCGGCCCGAAAGGGTGCTGTTGCTACTTTCCCCCCACTAAGGCAGATTAAACTCAAAGGTCGCGAAAGCTACAACTTTTTTGTTTTGTATCTTCACCGGTTTTATGAAGATAGCAATAGGCAGTGACCATCGGGGAGTTTCTCTCCGCCGAATTGTAGTGGAGATCGTCCGGCAAGCGGGGCATGAGGTGATCGACGTCGGCACATTTTCCGACGGCCCCTGCGATTATCCGGACGTGGCGGGGGTGGTCGCACGGATGGTGGCAAAGAAAGAAGTCGATCGCGGGATCCTCATCTGTGGGACCGGCCTGGGAATGGCTATTGCAGCCAATAAGTTTCCGGGGGTTCGTGCGGCTCCTTGTCACGACGATCTGACGGCCGAATTGAGCCGGCTTCATAACGACGCCAATGTGCTTTGTCTTTCTGGAGACATGTTGGGACCCCGTTTGGTAGAGCGAATTGTCCACACCTGGTTGCGAACGGAGTTTGAAGGCGGTCGCCATCTTCGCCGCTTGATTAAAATCCGCGAGTTAGAATGCCGAAACGGTAAGCTTTCGGACTCCCCCACGACCAGGGCTACCCAATAGGCTACTGCCTTCGATTTTCCTTAGCACGGGATGTCATGTTCAACAGGCCGCCTGATGTGTCCGTCTGCAACTTCTAAAAGTCGTCGACCCGCAAAAGCAGTTCGGGCCCTCCTTACATCCGTACTTTCCGTTCTGAAAAGTCAAGGTGGTTTTGGTCAGGCGGGGATTTTTCTTGAAGGGGCCTTCGGGAGGGGGTAGGGAGGAGCAGGTCAAACAATCCATCTAGGTATTAAAGCCTTCTCTTGGAATTCCGTGAATGGGCCCCCGGTTAGCTTTTCTCTCGGCCAGGGGTTTTTCCTATTCTGGGCGAGTGGCGATGCTGGGATCCAGCTCGGCAAGTGGATTCCACGATTGATTCCTCAACGCTTCACGATCTTGAACAATCAGTTGCTGCATTGCCTCCACCACGTCAGAGCATCGGTTGGCCACATTGTTAAAGTCCCAGAAATCTTCAGGCTTGATATAGAGTTCCGGCGGTTCTGTATTACGGAAATACCAGTAGACCGTTCGCACAGCGTGTGATCCGTCTTCGTCGCTAACAAAAACGCGGTTTCGGACGGATTCTCCCTCCTCTGTGAGTAAGGGAAATAGGCTGGCTGCCACTTGGAGGCGAGGAATATCTGACTGGAGATTAAAAAGTTGCAAGACGGTGGGGAAAAGATCGGCAGGTTCCACCAGGCCTAACACCCGCTGAGCTGCCGGAGCTCTTTCCGGAAGATATAGCATTAAGGGTGTGTGAAGGACTTCCGAATAAAGCCGAGGCCCCTCCTTACCAATCCACCCATGTTCCCCTAGCGGGAACCCCCGCAAGGATAAAAAGAGCAAACCGGTCTCAGGTGCCCAACCAACACCCGATAGCCATTCCCAAAGGGCTTCGAAACAGCTGTCCAGTACCGTCACTTGAGCGGCATAAGCCTGCAAGATAGCCAGCAAAATGTCTGGATCATCCTCCTTCCTGAATGGGAGATTTGGCGGTTCCACGGCAGAATAGGGCGGTGGATCACCCTCATCCGCATATTGTTCACGCAACTCAAGAGGTGCATCCCACGGACCACCCAAACCCCGAAGGACTGTCCAAGCACAAAAAGGCTGTGGCTGCTCCTCGAGTACCGCTGTACACTGGGCAAAAATGTTGGCCAAGTACGTCTGGGAAATTTCTTCAACCGGTTGGGTCGGCTCAGGATGTGTAAGGAGGATATACCTTTCGAATCGGTTTGAAAATTCTGGAACCAAGATGCTTGGTTCATCAGTGATCAAGACGGTATGGATTCCTCTGCCCTCCAAGATCTCTGGAAGGCAGGGACTTCCGGGGCACTCTTCCAACGGATGTCGGCCCGTCCAGATGGTTGCTAAGACCTTGTGCGGATGGGGGGATTCCAACACGTGCTGGTCAAAAACTGTGGCCTGGTAAGCAAGCCGATCCAGCCCAGGGGTCCGGATCCACGTGTTGCCATAGGCTCCGATGAAATTCCGATGCAATCGGTCGACAGCAAAGCAGAGCAAGTTCTTCATGAGTGAGGTTTACCCATCGCTGAAATTCTGTTAATTATCGACGCCTTTGGGGACATGAGCGGAAAGTCCCCCTTTATGCGAACTCCTCTCGGCCAAGGGAACTACCCCGAGATTTTGCAAATAAAGGTCTACCCATGGGTTGCCGCGTGTAAATCCCGCATACTCACTGGGAGTCAAGGCTGAAGATGCTTCCGGGATGTTTTTCCCGGCCTGAAATTTGGAGGTGTTACAACTTTCGTTCGTTCATCTTCTTGCGATTACCGGGATTACTCTCCGAGATTATGCGAGCAAAAGCTTGCCCCCCGCTGAAAGCTCGGAGGGGTAGTGCTTAGGCATAATCTTGGTAAAGAGGAGTCATTACAATTTCTGGTACCCAAACACGTTCGGGCAACTGAGCCACGGCCAACACCATTTGAGCGACGTCCTCGGGTTGGAGCATCTTGGCCAAACGCTCGGGGGGCACAGGTTCCGGACGTTGGGAAAGGATAGGGGTATTCACTTCGCCAGGATAGATATTGGTGACACGAATGCCGTGTTCTTTTTCCTCCAGGGCCACCCCAAGACCCAGGGCTGCCATGGCAAATTTCGAGGCACAATATCCAGGCCCTGCAACCCGCGATACCCGCTTCCCGGAGACGGAGACGATGTTGACAATCAGCCCTTTGCCCCGAATCCGCATCCTCGGGAGAACGGCGTAAATACAGTGGAATGCCCCCGTAGCGTTAATCAACATCATACGGTCCCAGTCTTCCGGCCGAAGAGACTTCATATCCCGGTTGGGGACGTTAATCCCCGCGTTGTTCACAAGGATGTCCGGGACACCAAAGTGTGGGAAGATTTGCTCAAAGACATCCAGCACGGCCGATCGGTCGCCGACATCGCAGACAAAAGTCTTGGCGGGCATTCCTGAGCTGGTTTCCTTTTCCAAGCGCCTCAATTTTTCCGGGTCTCGGCCCAACACCACAACTTTCGAGCCCTCCCTCCAAAAAGCAAGAGCGATGGCCCGCCCGATGCCGCTTCCCCCTCCCGTGACCACTACAAGCGAGTCCTTGAGCTCCACAGTCAAGCTTCCCTTCCACCTGGAACAACTTTTAAACCCGAGGAAGTTTTTCCGAAAGGAGCCATTTTGTGGTTTTTAACGCCCCTTTGCCGTAACGCTCCCGAATCTTCAGCAGCTCTTCTCCGTTTCGGCCCATGCTTGGTCGTTCTTTAAGGACCTGAGCCGAGCCCAATTCCAAAGTGGGAGAAAACCTTTTACCGAGAATCCTCAACCCGGGAAGCGAGCCGGGAACAAAATTTTGAGCACACTCCAATCGATATGCCTTCCAGCCGTTGCTTCCGAGCCTCGCCATTAAATCGAGCACGAATGGTGCTCCGTATTTGTTATGACTGCCAAACCGGTTTTGCTGGTTTCGGAAGATTTGCCCCCGATAGTGGTAGGCGAGCCTTTCAATCGAAGACGAAGGGGATAGCTCCCAGTCGATGGGCTGTTTCCTCCATCAAAGCATCCTCCTCGGCTTCGTTAGCTGCCTCATAAGTTACTGAGAAGCGGAGGTACGGTCCGGCATCGTCCCAGGGAACTGTGCAAACCGAATGCTGGGTAATTAGGTATTCGGCGACCTCCTCGGCCGAAGCAAATTGCGGACCTCCCCGAATGGCTTTGGGGGCAGGAACATAGAGGAAGTAGGTACCTCCCGGCATCCGGCATCGAAAGCCCACCTTGGATAGTGTTCGCACAAGTTTCTCCAACCGGCGTTGGTATTTTGCCCGGGCTTGCTCCGGAATCTCGCGGTGGGCAAGGGCCACGATTCCGGCCTTTTGGATAGCGATAAATTGGCCGGAATCGCAGTTGTCCTTGACGTCGGCAAAAGCTCGCACAATCCGTTCGTGGCCACACACCCACCCTAACCTCCACCCGATCATGTGCCATCCCTTGGACAAGGAATGGACTTCTACTCCCACCTCCTTGGCTCCGGGGATTTGCAAGAAACTCAGGGGAGGCCGACCATAAGTGAACATAATATGGGCGGCATCCTGGATCACCACAAGTCGATGCCGCAAGGCAAACTCCACAACCTCTTTATAAAACTCCTCCGTGGCTACCTGCCCGGTAGGACTGTTGGGATAATTTAAAACCAGGAGTTTTGCCCGTCTGAGGATGTCTGGGGGAATGGAACTGAAATCCGGATAAAAGTCGTTCTCGGGCAAGAGGGGCAAATTGTACACTTGCCCACCGTAATACCGCGTGTGTGTGCCTGCCACGGGATATCCAGGAACTGTCATGAGAGTGACGTCACCGGGATTGATGAAAAGGGCGGGAAGAATAGCCAACGCACTTTTCGACCCGATGCAGTGGTTTATTTCCCGGGCCGGATCCAGATTTACTCCAAATTGCTCCGCCATGAAGCGGGCGACGGCCTCTTTGAACTCGAAAATCCCGTTGTCAGCATAACCCCTATTTTCCGGTCGGTTGATCTGCCGAGCCATTTCCTCCCGCACTACCGCGGGAGCCATTTCGTCGTTTTCGCCAATGCCGAAATCTAACAATTTGCGGTCGGGATGCTCGGCTAAGGCTCGCCGCTTTGCCCGCTTAATCCTCTCGAATTTGTAAATTTGGGTCCCTTTTCCGTAATTAATCCCCCCAATTCGATCCGCAAATAGTGCCTGGAAGTAGGGGTCGCTTTCAATTGGTCTCTCCATTGTGTGACACACCTCAAAATGCAACCTGATCTCCGCTACTTCTTTTCAAACCACCTCGTCCACCGAGAGTGCATTCACGGTATCCGGAATCATTTTGGCGGTTAATGAAGTAATATCATGGACAAAATCGTGATTCAACACAAACCTAACTCGCGTTGACCGTATAAATGGGCAGCAAGGGTCGTTTCCAGGACTGGCGGTCACTCCTCCCCACCGAGTTTTCGTCAGACAAAAAATCTTGAAGGAAACCCCTTGTTGATTTGTGAAAGAACTCCCAAACGAAGTGATCATTATCCTAGCCAAAACAAACTGAATCCGGTGTCGCTAGGCGAGATTCCCATGCCGAGGACTGAATAAAGCCGAGCGGGAAACCGCCTGTTACCACCCTTTTTTCGCCCATTTCACCGGAGGTTTCAATCATGACAAAGGTCAGTTCATAGATATCGATCAAGCGGAAGTGTCCCTCACACCCGGTTAGCAGGGTACCCGAAAGTTGGGCAATTATCGGGGGCTTCGAATACCAAGCTGTTGCGGCCGCGAGGGAGGAGCCTTCCGACAGCTCGGGAAGGCGATCCTCGAGCAAGTTCCCGGGACAAGCGAGCGTGGTACTATTTGTTGGCAGGCCGTGGGGGCGTCTAGCACGGCGTCTATCTAATAGCCGGTACTGGCCGGCCGGGCCATGGGCCGCAAGCTCCAAAGCCCATAAAGCCCAAATGTTAGCCGAATACTCCCCCAGCTGCCGGCCGAGGCTGCGACACTACTGGGCCGAATTTGCCACCGGAGCCGGAGGAACCGCGGTTTTCGTTTATTGTGTGGTTTTCAATCATTCTTGGCCCAATGCAGCCTGCACCAGAGGATAGCCCTCGCAGGGCAGGGGTCCGCGTTCTAAACCAGCTGGTGATTATAGGCAAAAATTTCTCCAGCGTGACTATCTCCCGGATATTTCCCATACCGCCTTCCCGCTTTCTTGCTCGCTGAACTCCCGTTGGCTGGGAAGAGGAAACTCCTAATCCAGGAAGTTTTGGGGCTTGACCCGAGGAAAAGCTGAGGGCCAACGGTGGAGCTACCAAATTTTGGCTAGAGGAGATGGTTTTAAACAACATTTGGCACCGCAGGATACCCGTTGAGGGAGTGGAACGATTTCGCAGGGAGGGATTTACGGGGTGCCTCTTGCCGAAAATCGGAGAAGTCGGTAGTCTTTTGAAATGCGGGAAGGTTGAGTTACCCGTTTTGGGGTTTTCGCTCATTTGCAGGTGCTGAAATTGAGTCGAGCAGGTTAGTAAGTTTTTGAAAGGTTAGGAGACATACCGGCACGCACATAAAAGGTTAAGAGCAAAGGAGGTCTGAGTGGTAAAGCTTGTACTTCGGGAAGGGGAGTCCATCCAAGAAGCATTACGACGATTCCGAAAGTTGGTAGAACGCAGTGGTATTAAGAAGGAAATGAGGCGGCGGGAGTACTACGAAAAGCCGAGTGAGATCAAGCGTCGTGCCCGCCTTCGGGCGGAACGGCGGGCTCGTCGTCAACGCTTGCTCACCGGGATGTGACGGGCCCTTTGACTCGTAGGCTCTAGAGATCTTGTAGGCGGGCTCCCGTTCGCCTCGCAGACCGACGAACGGCTTTTTGGTTCGCCCGTCCCTCAAAGTGTAGTTCAGTGCCTGGGCAAAAGGTGGGCATTGGTTGTTCCGCATTTGTGTAATCCATCTTCCGCCAGTTTTCTCTCAAAGGTAAGTTTAACTCTTTTGTAAACTAGCTGTGTTTTATCGGAAAGCGAGGCCGGGAGGTCAGGTTTCAAGGGGACCTGTCTTCTCGGCTCGCAGAATTCGGGAAACTTGCATCGAGACCAACCGTACTTTCCCTTCCAAGCTTTCTTATCCTGACAGAGGCAGAATCTCCTCGAACGGCTCAGAGGCTCCGTTGGACCCGTTCTTTGGCGGAAGCGGGACGTTTGATCCTAGCTGGGACCCGTGAGATTCCCCTGTGTTCCAGGGTCAAACTTACGCCTCGAGTGAGCAAACCATGCCCGCCTTGAGACGAGTTTTAATGCCCGTTAGCTTGGTACGGGGGATGTGTTGTGATTTCAACCTGGGTCGTGGCACTCCCGCGAGCGTTTAGCTGGGAGAGAACCACGTTTCCAAGTTGTCGAATTTCGTTCGCCGGTTCAGTGGTGGTTCGCAGGCCTTTAGCGGTTCTCGCCAGGGCTGAGGTGGGTCCTTGTAGGGCCAAACGCGACGAGTTATTCCGAGAGTTGCAGCAAAAGTTCCTCGGGCGGATGTACCTTCGCAGAAGTTTCCTGCCCCGTTCCCTTGGGGGTGATTTCCCGCAGAAATGGTGAATTCTGACTCGGAGGGCGGAGCAGGGTTGGGGAAAGCGGCGACTCCCCGGCAGAATTGAGCAATTCCCTGCATCTGTCGGGGTTCCCTTGAGCACGTCTTTGCGAATTGGTTTCTTTCGGTTTCTACTGAGTTCACGCTTCGGTACGTGATAAGCGGTATAGTTAAGGTGGAAGATCACACGGGCGAAAAGACCGGTTTGCGGAAAGGGGCCCAAGGCAAGGGAAATAGCGGTAGGGCCCAAGGCCTTCTCAAGAGGCCTTCCCCTAGTTTGGGCGTTTCAGACTAGATCGAAGAAAGGATCAAAGCAACAAAAGCGGCACTGGCAACACTAGGCGAAGAGGCTTTCAAACACCTGTGAGGTCCAAGAACTGTGATTCTTTGTAAGTCCACCTTATCTGCGGTGGGACTTCGGTTGCCAGAAGGGATTTTGTTTACCTTTCGGCAATACTGTGTGCGGCAATAGAGCATGCATCCAATCTCCGCAGCAACTATTTGTTTAACCCTAGGAGTACGGTAACCGAAACCGAGGACGTGCCTATGAGTGCGGGTAGGAGTGACCCACTGACGACAAAGCCCCGCAGTTTGGGGGACCTTCTCCAGGAGTTCAGCCATTACCGGAGGCTAATGCAAGAGGAGTTTCAGAAGGTTATTGTCGGTCAAACGGCAGTCCTGGAGCAGATTTTTGCGGCCATCTTTACCCGCGGGCACTGTCTACTTGTCGGTGTGCCGGGATTGGCCAAAACGCTGATGGTGAGTACTCTGGCCAAGATTTTAGATGTGCAGTTTAAGCGGATTCAGTTTACTCCCGATTTGATGCCTTCGGACATTATTGGCACGAACGTGCTTGAGGAAGGGCCAGACGGCCGACGAGAGTTCCGGTTTGTTCCCGGACCTATTTTCACGAATATTTTGCTGGCAGACGAGATCAACCGTACTCCCCCTAAGACCCAGGCTGCTCTTCTGCAAGCAATGCAAGAACGGGAAGTCACCGTCGGGCATCAGACTTATCCCTTGCCGGAACCTTTTTTCACCATTGCAACCCAAAATCCCATTGAGCAAGAGGGTACTTACCCGCTGCCGGAGGCCCAGCTGGATCGGTTTATGTTCAACATTCGGGTGGATTATCCGTCGGCAGAGGAGGAAGAACGGATTTTGGCTCTTACTACCCGCTCCGAAAAGGTTGAAGTGCACAAAGTTCTTTCCGCCAAGGCGATTCTCAATCTCCAGAAGCTTGTTAACTCTATTGCTGTAAGTCAGTACATTGTGCAATATGTGGCCCGGCTTGTGCGGGCTACTCGGCCGAAGGATCCCAGTGCACCAGATTTCGTTCGAGAGCTTGTCGATTGGGGAGCAGGTCCCCGGGCAGGACAGTTTTTGATTCAGGGGGGCAAGGCACTGGCGGCTATGGACGGTCGCTTTGCCGTTGCTATCGAGGATATCCAGAAAATTGCAGTCCCTGTGCTGCGGCATCGAATCAGTGTCAACTTCCAGGCTCAGGCCGAGGGACTAACGAGCGACGATATCGTGGAACGTCTTCTCCGGGTTATCCCACCACCGCCAATTCCTAAGTATGAGAGATGACAGGTGGGCAGCAGCCGAAGTGACATAACAAGGTTTCCTGCAAAAAGTCGCAAAAACGCGGGGTTAAGGTCGGAAACTTTACGCAGAAGGGCCTCACGAAACGGATAACCGGCGAGAACCGGCCCCCACGCTGGGCAAAAGTCAGGCATCTTGCCGGTGATTAGCGTGAAGGTCGAAGGCCCTATGGAGCCGGTCCTCAATATTCAGCTGAGGTTTCTCGGAAAGTCTGGATGAAAGTTCCTGAAAGCTATTTAAAACCCGAGGTGATTCGGCAGATCAAACGGCTGGACCTGCGGGCCCAGTTTATTGTTCGGGGCTTTCTTCACGGACTTCATGCCAGCCCCTTGCAGGGCTTTTCGGTCGAATTTAGCGAGCACCGCAAGTACTCTCCGGGTGACGATCCGAAAGATATCGACTGGCTGGTGTATGCCAAGACAGACAAGTTTTACGTTAAGAAATTCGAAGCAGAGCGGAATATCACCGGCTACCTGGTGGTAGATGCCAGCGGCTCGATGGGGTATACCTATCGGCAGGAGATGACGAAGTTTGAATATGCGATCTGTTTGGCGGCTGCTCTGAGTTTCTTGATGATTTCCCAGCAAGACCCGGTGGGCTTGTTTATCTTTGGAGATCGGTTACGGCGAAGTCTACCCCCGAAGTGCAAGCGAAGCCATTTGGGTGACATTTTGGCCGCCTTGAGCAAGTGCCAGCCTCAAGGCACGACAGCACTTCCTCAAGTATTATCCCAGCTTGCCGCTCTCATCCGCCGAGCGAGCCTGATCGTGCTCATGTCGGATCTGTTGTGCCCCCTGGATGGATTACTGGAAGGACTATACCGGTTACGCCATCGCGGGCATGATCTTATTGTTTTCCACATTTTGGATGAGGCAGAACTGCGATTTCCCTTTCAAGGTTCGCTAGAACTGATGGATCCGGAAACCGGAGACCGAATAACAGTCGACGGCCTGGGTTTTCGCGAGGAATATCTGAGAGAACTAGAAGCATTTTGTGACAGACTTCGGCGGGAATGTGCCCGAGCAAAGATTGATTACGTGCGTTTGGATACAAGCGTACAGTTCGACAGACCCCTTATCGAATATTTGTCCAATCGCACCGCTCGCTTTTGATCTCTGCAATCAGAGCAAGATCCCGGAGGAATTCGAAAATGTTGGACCCATCTCGGTAAAAGCGAACTTCTAAGCCGAAGGTACTCCCAAAAGACTGAGCACGATGGAATACACATCTAGGTCGCGGAGAGGTTTCTCGGGGAAATGGGCAGGTTCGGAGGCCAACAGAACGGTGCGTTGCAACGGGTCTTCAGCGGGGGCTCCGTGCGAGCCGTGAATCAAACTCGGATCTAGGGGAATGCAGCGGTGGACCGCGTCCCAACATAGTTCCACCGGGTCATACCCCGGCTTGCGGTGGATATCGACCTTCCGGGCAAAGGCCGGGGCGTTTTGGTCGGATAACCACCAGTAATAAGCGAACCAACTGGTGGGCTGAGCGACGAGAACAACTTCTCCACTTCGAGGGTGGTCCAATCCCCAGGCGGAAAGGTCCTCGTCACACAAGACCCGATCGATTTCCGGTTGACTGCGGAAAAGATCTGCCACCCTTAACTTTGTTTTCTGCTCCCCATCCAGCACAAACACGTGAACCAATTGGTGATCGACTAGGGCAAATGCCCGGGACCTCTCCCAATCGATAAGTTCCCCCTGATCGGTCTGCTGCACTTGCAGGAGGCCTTCCTCCCGAAGCAGGCGATTCGGATAACAGACGCTTCCTACAGGGGTAATGACATACTCGCCGGCGACTAACCACAGGAGCCTCTCATCGTAGATCCGGTGAAATTCCTTTGCTAATTTTCCGAAGAGTTCGTCCAGTTGAAGGATTGCCGTCTGAGCGGCGGAGCTATCCGGCCCTTCTCGCTGAGCGGCATAATCCAATAAGGGGAGGTAAATATAGAAGAAGTCAGGCCGAAATTTCTCTGCGGCGTAAATAGCGGAATCGACAATCCATTGGGAGGCCGGCATCCCAGCTAGGGGCCCCCAATAGTGGTGCAAGGGGAAATCCCCGAAACGCTCTCGCAACTCGGAATAAAGCTCCGAAGGACGGGTGTAGCACCACGGGGATTCCGAACCGTCCTTGTGGTGAATGGGAGCAGGGGTGCATACCAGATCTGCGTCAGCCCCTTTGGTGTGAAGAGCGAACCAAACCGCACTAGATCGCCGTGGGAAGACTGCTGCCAAGCGATGCCAAATCGGGGGCCGGTCGAAACAAGCACTTGGCGAAGTCCACATTTCCACGGTTTTCTTTTCTCGCCAGAAAAAACCATTGGCGATGATTCCATGTTCGCGAGGGAGTCGGCCGGTAAGCATATTCGCCTGCACAGGACAGGTAACACAAGGGAAAGTGGGGGTAAGTTCCGCAATTTCCCCGCCTGCGAACAGCTCGCGGAGTTGTCTCATTTGACTTATGTCTCGCTCCCGTAGATGAGGAACCGAAATGAGGACTACCGGTTTATGAGCCGCCATCGTGTCGCTCCTCCAAGAAATGTAGTGCAATTGGGGAATCTCCCTGCTTGGCGGATTCCGAGCTCATGACCACCTGATTTTTTGGAAGCGGGTTTTTGCCGATTTTTTGATTTCCCGCCTCCCCTCTTGCCCCCTAGGGCAACCCGGCCGAGAGGGTTTTCCCACACTGCGAAGACCGGAACCCGGCAAACCGGGCCGGGGAAATCAGTTGTCGGAAGATAACCCCCTCAAGTGAATCAAATTGCTCGCCACTTTGCCCACAAAGGGGTAAGTCCTTTGGTTTTTCTGGTAACAGTCCCAGCAGTTTCCTGACCCTTGCCGACTCCAGAGATGGCTTTGGAACATTCCTCGACCGCTTCATGCCAGTTGACGGTGGATTTCCCAGTTTTCCCCGGGGCAGAAATCATTTGCTACTAAGGCAAAGGGGAGGACTTCCTGGTGGGTTGAGGGCAAAAGCCCTTAGGTCTCCCCCTAGGTAAGGACCTGCCCCCACCGGTTTAGCTTTCCCAAGGTGTCCCAATATCCTAATTCACCATGATTTACCCCGGGAGTACCTCCGATAACAAATTTTGCAAGAAATCAAAGGCACGCTGAGCGATCACGGGGGCCTCGTGGCTGTGCCGGGGAAGCTCCACATGTACAGGCCCTTGATAATGAATTTTTACCAGCGAGCGAAAGACCTCCCGGAAATCGATTTCTCCCTCGCCGAAGAACAGATGTTCATGCTGGTGCTGCCGCATATCTTCTAGATGCATATTAACGATTCGGTTCGCATACCGGGGGAGCACCTTAGCAATCGGTACTTCCCCTTGACACTGGAGGTGTCCAATGTCGACGGTAAGCCACAGATCTTCTCTCCCCAATCGATCAACCAGCTCTTCGTATTTCTCGAGGCGATCAATCCACATATCAGGCTCTGGCTCGAAAGAAATACGAACACCCCGGGAGGCGGCGTAGTCAAGGAGGTGCTGCAGCCCCGCCCGAAGCCATTCCCACGCTGTTTCCGCGGGCACCTCGGCAGCCAATTTCCCCGACCAAATGGAAACACATTTGCTTCCCAACATAGCAGCACAGTCCACAGCATAGTGGTAAAAGGCTAGTCTGCGGGCCCTCTCCTCGGCACAAGGCGATAATAAGGTTGGTTCGTGTTTGCGACGAGGATCTAAAAGAAAGCGAGCCCCTGTCTCGATACACGAAGCCAATTGGTGTCGTGACAGTAGCTCGCGGACACAACGAATTTGTTCTTCCCGGAGGGGGGACCGAGGATTGAGGGCATGGTGGTCGATTGTAATTGCCACACTGCGGTAACCAATTTCTGCAAGGATGGCGATAGCATCCGTCAGGTCGTGATGGGCCCATCCGTTGGTGTTGTAGCCAAGGATCATCGCTTTCTCCGCTCCCTAGCAAGAACTGCTTTCACCGACGGTTGCCACCGGTCATATATCACCACACCTCCGCGGTCACCGGTCAAACCTCAGTTTCAAGCTCATTGCGAAGTCGTGATTTATCGTAGTTCTCCGAGAAAGCCGGCAGGTTACATTTCGCAGAAAATTCCAGCTTGCAAATTCTTGAGTCCATTTGAGTGGTGAGTTTCAAAATCGGGTCCCCCGTTTTTCATAGCCGGGGCTCTGGGAGTTACCAGCCAAAGAAGGTCAACCCGCTTCCACTACCTGGGGCTGGGTGAACTGCGTCTCCTATTGAGGCAGAATTGCACATTGGCGACCGGGTCCGACCAAGTCGATCCACGGTAGAAAGCATCCCATGTTGCCGGGACCTTTTGAGCGTGGATACTGGCAGTCCTCTTTGAATTGCTGCTCTCTGGTGACAAATCACGCTGGTTACGGCCTTTTTGGTTCCTGCCGGTTAAGTTGGGTTTACCCAGAGGCTCATAAATCCTGCGGGAATGAGAAGAATCAAGATCGCAAGAGCGGGCATTCCCCCGACGAAGGCAAAGCAAAAGGTGGCATCCCACACAATAATCCAAAGGATTGCTTGCTTGACAGCACGCTGGACAAGCTCGGGAGTGGGAGAGACTAAAGCCTGGCCAAAGCGTAATACTAAGATTCCGGCCGGCAGTCCGATCAGAAGAAGCCACTGAGCCCAGCTCCAATGAACTTGTATTTGAGGGTTAGGAACGAAAGCTGGCAAAAAGGCCAGACACGAGAAGCCAAGAAGCACCATAAACCAACCCGCCAGTAAAACCGGTCGTTTGGGTGTTTCTGCCTCTCCCCGAGCAAACACCGTAATCCCCGCTACATATAGGCCGAAGGCAAGGCCAGCCCAAAAATAAGCCCATTCCAACCACCTGCTGGAGAGCACCACACCTGCGAGGATGCCCTGGCCAAGGTTCAACACCCGGCACGTAGCCATCACAGCGGGGCCGAGGAGTGTGCTTTTTGCCCAAAAGTTATACCCGAGAATACAAATCCCTAGAAGGCAACCGGCTACCCATGGCCAAAGACTTGACACGGCCAGGGCCACCAGCCCAGATGCAACCCAGCCCATGAAGAGAGAGCCAAATCCTAGAAAGATAGCTGCTTTTAAGGAAATGACACCGGCAGGGAGGGGCCGGTTAGGTCGATGCAATCGATCTCGGGGAAGATCTACAACATCATTCAGAACAACGCCCCCCGCATAGAAGCAAACGGCACTCAGGGCAAGAAAGCATCCCGCCGTCCAGGATAATCGGGTGAGCCCCCCAGACCCGATGATGTAACCCGCAAGAACATCTGCAATGGCGGTAAAGAGATTGGGGACTCGCAGGAGTTGGAAAATTGCCCAAAATAAGTTTCGCCCCGGTGTGCAGGCCGATGTCTGTTGCGACAAAGCGACAGAGGTTGAATCGTGGTCAGACGGCAATCGATTCCTCACTGCACAAGTTTCCCAAGCCTTAGGTTGAAGGAAAGCGACAGGTCTGGCGAATAGTAGGAGTCATCCCAAACCTAGGTGCAATTTTCCAAGCAACTGGGCTTAGCGTTCCGACGCTGTGGTTTCAAAGACCCAACCGCCGGCGGATGTGAAAAAAGCTAAACTCTGCACAGCCCAGAGGCAAAAAAGAGGCAGCCTCCTTTGGAGAGCTGTTTTTTGGATCGCGTACAACTTAGCTCATGGATTTGAAACATAGCCAGACTTTTGAAGGCCAGGTTGGGCTCTTTCAGAAAAACCCGGCTTTTTCCTGTTCCCGAGCCGGTGCCAAGAGGTGGTCTCGGGGTGTTGATACCGCCGTGCCGCATTTCTTTAGAGCGTGGGTCGCCTCGGCTCTTGCATCCACAGTGGGAGCTTCTCCCGGTTGCTAATTTGGCCGTTTCTTATAGCGTAAAGTTAAAAGTCCGAGCAACCCACCGCCACAGGCGATAACCCAAGCTTTGCGGGGCCACGTGAATTTTGGCTCGACCCCGGAGCCCGATTTGCAAAATCCCCTCGTCGTCAACGAGGTGAACGGCTGCCTGGTAGGACGGAGTCACCGGTCGCTCCACCCCCGTGCGGTCGACTCGAGTAGGCACATCACCTCCTCTTCGGGTGGCCAATCGCTCCGGGCTAACTTCCATTGCTTGAGCGGAAATCTCCGCCAGGGTGCCCACGAAGGTACGATCGGGGAGTACATCTAGCTTTATTTGCACCTTTTGTCCTACGGCAACGAATTCGATCTCGCTTTGAGGGATAACCAACACAGCTTTAAACCTTCGCGGATCCCCCACCAAACACACCTTAGTGCCTTGCTCGAGGAAACACCCGAGATTCTCCTTATCAAGGGGGGTTCCGGACCAAGAAGGAAGTTGGCCGGTTGGGGAGGGGCGGACTGGCTGCCAAGGCGGTGGAAGAATTGTTCCTGCCCGTGAAGCACAAAGGGTGAGCCGGGGCAACTCGCTCATCTTTGCTTCCAGCTGTTGCCGCAAGGCCTCAAGCGTTTTTTCCAACTGCTCCATGCGAAGGTTGGCGGCGGGGTCCGCGTAACGCTCAAACTGAGTCAAGTATTCCAGAGCGATTTCAGCTCGCCTGCACTGGTATTGGAGCCGGGCAATTTCGATCTCCAAGTCCGGATTGCATAGCTTTGCGATCGGTTGGCCGGCCGTGACTTCATCCCCCGGTTTCACATAAATCTCTTGCAGAATCCCTGCGACAGACACGTAAACCGTATCCGCCTCGTCTGGCTGCAGCTCCAGTGCTGCTATTACTCGATAGGGCAATGGCACAAAGCAGACGAAGAGCAAAAGGAGCACTACTCCTATGGTGCTTGCTATCATTCGGGGCTTCTTCACTTGGTACCACCTCCCAGGAACGTAAAAGAACCGCCAAATGGAATATACTGGCTGAAAAAGCAATCCATAAATTGCTACCACCACGATGGCTTGTCCGATGATTTTAAGGCCATACGGCTCAAAAACCCGGTACAAGAACATCAAAATCGAAAAGAGAATCACCCACCGATACACCACCGCTGCCACGGCATAGGTGATGAAAAAGATTTTCCGCCGTTTGGGCATAAAGGGGTCTTCGGGTGGCTCTAGCCCAAGGAACCATTGTGCGAGCTTCTGATTTAAAAACTGGCCGGCCTTTTGCCGAAGGTTAGGGATTTCCACCAGATCTGCCAAAACATAGTAACCGTCGTATCGCAGCAGGGGATTGCCGTTGAAAAGCACGGTACTCACAGATCCGATAAACATGGCATTGAGAGCCAAGTAATGGACAAGACTTGGCTCGGTGAACCACCAAATAAACGTGGCGATCGCGGCGATGGTAACTTCCACGAAAATACCGGCTGCTCCAATGGCGGCTCGATGCCACTTGTTTGGGAGCATCCACGAATCCGAAACATTGCAATAGAGGCAGGGAGTCAGAACCAAGAGCATGACACCGATATCATGACATTCCCCTCCGAAATGCTTAGCCGTTAGGCCGTGCCCGATCTCGTGGAGAATCTTCATGAAGGCAAGGGTGGCGGCCAACCAAAGCCAGTTGCTTGGTCCAAAAAATTGATAGAAACCAGGTAACCGCGAGGTGAACACTTCAAACTCCACGAGAATCAATGTGATCGCGGCTACCCACGCAAACACACATAAACCTAGAAACCAAGGAGAAAAGAGCCAACGAACCTTGGGGTAAAGCCAGTTCAAGAAAGGTTCTGGGTCGACCCCTTTGAAGCGAATGGCTAGAACATTGCCCAAAGTGGCAATGAGTTGCTTTCGCCGCCGCTCCTTACGGCGTTTCTGAAGTTGGATCGCTTGTCCCGGGGCATCGCTAACCACCAGTCCGCTGCGGTGAAGCTGCCCGAGGAATTGCTGAAGCTCATCGAGAGTAATTTTCTGCGGCGGAAAAGCTGCCTCAAACCGTCTTTTAATTTCCGCCAAACTGGTATTGCCATCCAACATCTGCAGGATGGCAAACTCTTCCTCCTCGAAGCGAAAGTAGTTAAGAGCCACCGGATCCTTTACAATCCAGTACGTCTTACCCAAATAACGATGACGACGAGCCTCCAGGTCGGCTCGCTTCCGGATGGGAAGCCGTCGTTCTGCACTCGCAAGTAAACTTTCTGTAAGTGTCGCCATCCCGGATCCTTTGGCTCGTTAGGGAAATATCCTGGGACGAGCCTCTGAATGAATCACTTCAACGATTTGCTTCCGCGTGGTGCCTAGAGGGGTGGTTTATGGGGGCAGTGCAAACAATTTACGCGAAGTCCTTATCCCAGGTCCGAGTGCAACGGCCCAGGCAGACTACCTGTTACCCGGTTGACCGATTTATTTAACCGCTCTTCCGAAATCTCAATTTATGAGTGGCCTAACCTTCGGCACGGCCAACCAGGCACCAATTTTGTTAGGTACCTCAGGCCTCAAGTCAAAATTTGTCCAGACCTTGGGAGATGCCCCGTTTGGGGGAACGGGATTCCGACATCTTTCATCTTTTCGTTACCATACAAGGCCCCGCTTTTTTTACGAAATGAAGAAAATGTCGGCCAGCATTCAGCACGCTGTACTAATGTCGCCCAGATCCAATTTTTTGGTTTTCCCCGGCTTTGAACTTACCTTCGTTTGGCTTGTGCCCACGGAAGTATACCGGGGGTGGTCTGATTTCGGGGGAAAGCCCCGGTAATCGAGGAAATCAACCGGAATTAAAGTCATTTAGGGGGTGTCTTCGGCACACTCCCCACCCGGGGTGGCAATTTACGGGTGATGATCATATCAGCAGATAAACCGGGACGGAGTACCCACTGCCCGTCGTTTTGCCGGTTGTCCACCTCCGCCCACACCAGGTACCGTCCCCCTGCCTCCACGATGGGACTTACGAACGTTATCCGACCTGTAAAAGATTGGTCGTCACCGTTACCTGCCAGTGATGTTCCACCCACCGGTGTGGTGATTCTGACCAATACCGGCTGACCTGCCACCTCTGCGGGATGAACCTCCGCAATATTGAGGTATCCTTCAATTCGCATCCGGTCCATGCGAACAATCCGCAGGACAGAGTCGCCGGGCTTCACCCACTCTCCGATATCCCTATAGACCTCAACCACGATCCCGTCAACCGGCGAGCGAATCACATGCCGCTGCAAGGCTAGCCATGCTCCCTGGGCTTCCGCTTCCCGAATTTTGACGGCTACCTGAGCGAGGTTCAGCTCGTGTTCCGCTTTTTGCTTTTGAAGTTCTAACTGGTCCCGTTGGAGGTACAGCCGATTCATCTCCAAATATGGCACCGATCCCGGGGCCCGCCGATTGGCCTCCTCGGCTTGTCGCACTTCCACGCAGGAGACCTCCCAAGCCTTGTGGGCAGCTCGGACACTGATATCGTTGCCTGCTTCCAGGCGAGCACCCTCCAAGCGGGCCTTTGCCGCTTGATAGCTTTTCCATGCCTCCCGGTCGTCGACCAAAGCGAGGGGCTGTCCGGCCTTTACTTCCATGCCTTCTTGAACGCGAAAGGGTTGGTATTGAGGATTCCCATCTTCCAGTCGGTATTCTCCTCCTTCGTCTAATAGGGGAATCTGGCCGGTCAAAACTCCTTCTACCTGTGCCGGCACCTCGACATCGTCCACCAAGGAGATGATGCACCGCGAGACCTGGATAGTCTTTTCCGAAATAGGGCTTTCCGAAGCGGATGCCTCAGATGGGTGAGTCTGGTGGCTGGCTACCAAGCTCACAATAATCAGCGGAATCGAAAGGGCCTTCATCGGCATTTCCTCAAAAAATCCAAATTCTTTGGTCCTTACCAAGATCTCCTTAGAAGATGCGGAAAAGTACCCGCGTTCGAATAAAGTCAATAACATCGTGGAGGAGCCAATAAATAAGCGACACACGCCCGCAATGGACTTTGGCACTTACCGCCGCTCCCGGGCGAATACCTTCTGGGAGATCTTGTTTGTTTACAGCCACTTTGATCAACACCACGTTTCCGTGATCTTCCCGGACCTCAGCGGCTCGATGTATTTCCTTGACTTTGCCCTGCAGGACACGGTCGGGCTGACTTGCCAGCACATACTCCACCGTGAGATCATCCTCGGGATTCCTTGCTTTTATTTGGGAACGCATGCGGGCAATATGGCCCATTCGGCGTTCCGGCATCAGGATTTCAAGCTGCCACTGGCCTTCGGGGTTGGCAATTTGCATAAGCACATCTCCCCGGCGGACCGGGCGTTCTTTTAACAGGTTTTTCACATCCCAGGTAACCACTTCCCCGTCGGCTGGACTGTAAACTGTAAGTTGCTTCTGTTTTTCCAGGAGGAGTTCCCGTTGCTGTTGCAAACTGCGGAGGGTCTCTTCCAGTTCTGCCAGTCGCCCTTGAAGTTGGGTACGTTCCGCCTCGGAAATTCTCCCTTTCCCTCGGAGGAGAAGTTGATGTGTCTTATTGATTTCTTCCACCGTGGCTGCTAACTCGCCCGTCACTCGGCGAAGTTCCACCTCCAAGTCTGTGTTCCGCATGCGGGCAAGAAGAGTTCCCGGAAATCCCTCGGTTGGTTTTGGGCCTAGCACCTTTTGCCCATGGTCGACGTAGACCTCCTCCACTACAGCGTCGATCCCCGCGAAGACCCGGTACCGATCCACTGGCTCCAAGGTACCCTTCGCTTGTAATTTGAAGGGCAGAGGAACTAAAAAGAGGGCTGCTATCAGCACCAAAATACCCGCCGAAACTGCCGCGGTCTTGGGAAGATTGCGGGCTGCCAGGACAACTTTCCATTTGCCCAGCGTTCGCCAAAGAGGGAGCAAAAATAGACTGTGGTACTCCAGGGCGTTGGCCAAAGCTGCCCCACTGTGCTCGGCCACCACTTTGATTCGATTGACCATGGTCTCCGGCAGTCGGGCATCTTCGATCCGTTCCACGATTAATGCCCCGACCACCGGGGGTGGTTCCGGCCGTTTGTCGGGTTCCTCCTCTACACCGGGATCGAGCTGCGGTCGTCTTAACGGAATGATTGCTACCGTCTTCGAATGGGAGTGGTCGATGTATTCCTCGAGGGCATCCTCGATTTGAGGTGCCAGCCTGCTGGTATCGCCTGTATACCAGACGGGTTCCTCGGCAGCCACGACCACACTGGCCAATCGCGTGAGCAATCGGACAGTGTTCGACCGTTTATCGAAAACATCTTGGCCACTAATAGCCTCAATCCGGCATTTGCTCCCCCGACAAATCGCGACAGTAACTCGGTCGCACCCGATTAGCCGCCGGCCTTCGTTGGCGATAATGTAGGCGGTGCTCCGGGGGTCGAGGCTGGCATGGACCAAACGGATAAACTCTTCCATCTGGCCCCATAGGGCCTGCCGGTCTGCCAGTTGGCGGAGTTGCCGAGTTTTAAGGTATTCTCCCGCCAACTCGCACATCTGATTGAGGAAGCGAAGGTAACCCCGCTGGGTTTCGAGCCGGGGATTGGGCCGCTGAAAAATCTCTACGACCCCGACCCTTTCTACCTCTGTCTTCAACGGGGAAAGCACGAGCAAGAATTCCGTGGGATTTCCTTCTCCATCGGAGTCCCCGTAGCCGGATTGAGGGGAAACTAGGATTCCATCGTCAAGAGTCAAAACTCGGTGGAGGAGTCGGGCGTGCTTTGATTGCTCTTCGTCCGTTTTCTCGTGCAGCCTAGCCTCTTGAAGGTTGACCTGATACCCGAGGGCTAGCCGGCCTTGCTCCTCCACTAACCAAATCGCCCCTCCAATGGCCGCCAGTCCCGAAACCACCCGCGGGAGGAACTCCCGATAAAACTCCTCGGGGGCAATATCGGACCGGGCCAGCTGGGCAATCTCATTGACCAGGCTACGAATTTGCTGGCGGGCCTGCTCGATAAGTTGCGGATCAATCTGCTGCTGTTCGAAGCTCATCGCCTTAGGACACTTGTTTTCTGACTACCCTCTCCCGCAATCAAATCCGGGGGCCACGGGGCTTGATACCGGGATGTCGTCACCAGTCCCCCTGCTGGATGAAGTCGGACCGAACCGAACTTTAAACGGTTTGTTTCGCCCGCGGCTAACTGGTATCTTTTCAGGCTGACAATCCCCGTTCACTTGGTTTTTGCCTCAAGCATGCCCCCTACCTGGCCTCCACCGAAAACACGTTTGGAGCCCCGAGATCCAGAATTGGGAACTACCGACGTTTGGCGGTTCGTACAACTGCTTTTCAAGCTGCCAAAACCCTTCCCCTAAAGTGTAGTATAGCGGTTCGGGCTGCGAGTAGGCTCGATCTTTCAGAAGCGGGCGACGGAACTTGCTTCCCCCCATCCTTTGGTTGCCGAAAAGTTTGGGTGCCATCCGACGCCATTGGATTCGACTGCCCCGTTCGGGCTTGCTACCTGCAAGAATTAGCCCGGGAACTTACCCCACCGTTTGCACTTTTCTGGTTGAAAAAAGGCCCTTTAACGAGAGAACTTAAGTCCGTTCACGGCTTGTCACTTTCACCGATAGCACACCACCACCACTGGGAGCAGTAGTTCCTGCCCCTCCCATTATTACAGCCGTATCGCCTGCTAGAGGTTCAGAGAGCGAGATGGACCGAGAAGCCGGACGATTGTCTACTAGAGTCATTGCTTAATTAAACAATGCGGCCATGAATTTCCCGTGGGTGATCCGCTGCCGAAAACTTCGGATGGCTATCACTCCGGGGGTTTGCCAGACCCTGAAGCCCAGAATGGGCCCTTGCCTGGCTATACTGGGTTCTTTCCTGGCTACCCTTGGAAGTGCGAATTTCGTTCCTCAAAAGGGGGATACACACTGAATGACCTCGCGTGTTCGTGATGACCGCGGGTGTTCGAAAACTGGTGTTGGGAATGACCTGCCGTTGTGGGGCATTTCGGGTACTTCCTGGAAGTCTGGCTAACGGCAATCAACTCGTCCGACACATCGCGAGAGCGAGCCCCGACGTGCCCATCCCGTGGATATTCGCCCCACCATCAAGGAGAAGTTGATCCGGCTTGTAGGTGGCCGGCCCTCGGACGGCTTTACACAGGAAGCTTTTCCGCCTTCCTCTGCTCTCGTTGGTGGATGGACATTCCCCGCTAATCGGGGAAATTTGCCCCTAAACATGTCTGCTAGGCTGCCCGATTGGCCTTGCCCACGGCTTTGCCAAAGCGGTTCCCGAGGTGACCGGCCCCCAAAAGCGGTCGAATGATAACGATTGGGATACAATGTCCCCCGGATGCTTGATGCTCCCCCAGCCGAGGGGTCACCCGGTGGCATTCCACCCTGACCAACCTCCTTTTAGCTCGGCTTTGTGGTCGCCGTGTGACAGTAGTTCCCAAAGACCACGCTATCGGGATTGGGGGCTCCCTTTCAACAAGGGCAAGAGCACCGTTTTTTGTGAATTTGGACTTGGCTTTTTACGGCCATCGTTTTCGGCTCAGCGTCCCAGCCTTGGGTTTGCCCCTTTTTGCAACCCTGCGTCGGCTTTATTCACACATGGGCCGGATTTTTGTGTATTTGGAAATGTCCTTCAGCCGATTCCCGAACTAAGGGCAACCTGCCACTACATGAGCCAGGTTAACGCAGGAGTTTTCTACCCCGCAGTCCCATTGATGGCGTACGTCGCGGGGTGTTCCGGGGGCCTTGGGGCCGTTTATTGGATATTGGATGAGGGCTCCGAAAGCCCCAAGGCAATTCCCCCTGGGTTTGAGGGTGGAAAGCAATAGAAAGGACGAATAGCTCCGAGCAAATTTGGGGTTAAGGAAAGGGGCAGTGATCGGTCAAAGGACTTTCAAAACTGCGGTTATTCTTTCCCCGGGGTTTTATTGGGCGAAAGTTTGATCCGAACCGATCTCAGGCGTAACGGCTGAGATTTTTCCAAACCCGCTCACCCGGGTTGAGGGAAATGGCACTTCAGCGGAAAAACTTCACAGTTAATAGGTTGGGGTACTTCGGTAGGGCTTTAACGTCGGAAGCATTGCGATTCGTAATCTAGCAGAGTAGAGAAAGCTACCGTTCTGGCCCCGGTAGGGAGGAGGTTGCCCTCCACGGGCTCAGCCGGCGAGGGCTGTACCTGGTGCACGAGAGATAGTGTAGTACAAAGATGCTTTGTGACTTTGCTAAGCTTGAAAAGGGTTTGACTGCAATGTGTGATCGGCTCAAACGGTATTTTGCCCCCGTCAAAGTAGCCTTTGCCGTAACTTTTTTGGGGGCCAGTGTTGTCTTGTACAGTATGGCAGTAGCTCAGGCCCCTGCGGGAAATGATTCCGCGGTGATTTACCCAGGCTATGGCTATATCTATCCGGGGATTCCCGATTACCGATGCACCGGCTCGGGGACCAGGCAGTTATTCCCTGGTACTCCAACAATCACCGTGGGATGGCTGAGTCGGGGCTGGGTTGGGGTTCTTTTGGGAGCCCGGCCAGGAGTGGGCTACGGGACCGTATACCAACCTTTCGTTTCCGGTCCTCCGGTAGGTACCGTCGTTTATCCCTACTACACAGTGCGTGGCCCCCGCGACTTCCTCGCTAAAGATCCTCCCTCGATCGGCCCATGAGGGCAGGCGTTTTTGCGATTGTGCCTCGGTGCGGGAAAGGCTTGCACCGCTTGGCCTGGTCTTGGTGGCACATGATGTCCTTTACTCCCCCTGTAGGAACCGAACTCCCCAGTGTTGGCCCGGACTTTGGGAGCCCCAGATCGACATAGTTGACGCGACGAAAAGTTTGTTAATTTGCCGAATCTGGCCGCTCCGCTGAGGGAGCCCCCTCGGTTGAGCGGTTTTTTTCTTGGTGGCGGGCGTTTCCCGGCTGCAACCCTACTGAGCGGTTAACTTGCCTGTTTTGAAGCCTTTTTACACCAGGTGCTGGTTTCCGAGATCCGGACTTCCAAGGGATTTGGGAACCGGTCATTCTGAACCAAACGGGGGAATCTCCATCCGGAACTGTCGCAGATCGGGGCATCTTTCGCGGCTGGTTAACCAGGAATAGATCGGGCAGAAGTCCTCCCGATCACCTCGCAGCTTTTTGTCGTCAACCCGGCTTTCCAGAGTCGAGTTTTGACTTCTCAATCGACTTCGCGGGGTTACCGGGAGGGACTCCTTGGCCATCAAGATACGTGGGATTTTTTGGAGAGGGAGCAACACGTTGCCTCGGTGGGAGTTCCTGTGAAACAATCCCGAAGAATCTTTTGGAGGGATTGGCAATCTGCTTGAGCTAGCTAGTCTAGGTGAATTTGGGCGACCATCTGGGCTCGGGTGAGTAAGCTTGCACAGTCGCTCCCCCAGTTATAGTCAGCAGTAATTAGGGTGTTGAAAGGGTGCAGGGCTTTCTTTCGGTCGATCCATTAGGAAACCGAAGGAGGAACAGCCCCCGCGTTGAGACACGGTCTCGGATAAACCAGCCGAATTCAAGAGCTGAAGACGGCAAACTGTCAGAGATTCTACGGGGTTTCCTCCGCCAAGCCCTGAATGTCATTCAAACTTCGGCCGAGTCGTCGACGTTTTGGGGTGTAGGAGATCTGAGGCGATCCACCTGCGGACTCAGCCGGGATTGGCTGACGCAGTAGTTCGAGCAGACGGCGGCTAATGTCTTCGCTCTCCGGCGGTTTCCCGATATCACCCACAGCGTCAGCAACTCCGAGCAGCACCGCCCGTCGTACTCCCATGCGAATCCATTCGAAGAAGTTCATCGCTTCGGCTCCTTCTGGCAGACTTATGGTAGGTAGTGTTTTCTAAACCCTCCCTTCATTTGGGGGCTACTACACTTTGACGCGGTTCATGTTTTAGAGGTCCCGGCGGCGTTGCAGACGGATCGTCGGCGGAAAAACCGAGCTAGGTTTACCCGGAAGAACCCTGGCTGACCTGTCCTTCCTCTTTCCGAATGTTTTTGTCGGGCCAAGTTCAGCCCCCGGAAGACGACTCCGTGGGTGCTCCCCCGGAACTGCTGAAACCGGTTCGCGAAACACGGTTCCGCCGGGACTCTAACCGAGAACTGAAACTGGAATTTAGCCCGCCATGGCCACTAAGACTGGGCTGCTTGCGGCAAGGCGAGATTGAGTTCCCCCTATTTTTCTCATCCCGGAGGTTGTGGAGACTTCCTACCGGCATTTCCCTTCATGGCCGACAGTCACCGAAAGACCTTGCCCTTCATGAAAGTAGCCCATCCCTAAACGTTTTTCGGGTTTAGCCGATCCACGTTTTCGGGTCTCAAAACGGGCAAAGGAGCTTGCTCACAGTTCGCGTCCGGGAAGCATAGCGAAACCGACGGTTTCATGTCCAGAGAGGCTTTTGGGCGTCACGACGGGTAAGATAACCTAGCCATATCTCGGCCTAAAACCATCAAGCCGGTAGAATTTAACGTTTAGGACGTCTCTCGAAGGCAGTGTCGGCAAACGGAGGGCCATCGATAAGCCGCGAGCCGGCTCCATCGGGTTTGGCCCGAATTCTTCCAAAGGATAAACGTGCTCACAAAAAACGCACCAATATAAATTTCCTCGAAAGTCTACCCCGGCGAAACCAACCAAAAGGAAAAAGGCTACCAAACAAATATTCGCGAGGGTAACAAACGGGCCAAAGTCCGCAGGTTAAGGTTTTATCGGCAAAAGGTCTTTCCGGGAGTTTTGGGCAAACTTTTTGCCCGGAGATTGTAAGCTGGTTCGTTGATACCACCACTAATCCGTCTTCAAATTACTGAAGACCCGGTTTGCAGATGGAGGTGCGGCCTTTTTGGTGCAGGGAGGATGTGGGTTGCAAACTGTGTGGAAGGTTCAGGGAAGCTGAACGTCTTTTTTGGGAGCACTAAACCGAGGAATGCGTTTTGGGGTCTCGTTCGGGTTGAGTCGGGGTTATTGAAGTTGTGGGGGATATAGTATGGCCAAGAAATCGGTAGCGAAGTCCCAGGAAGCTGAAGGAGGGGCAGGGGGAAAAACGGAACGGTCAGCACTCGCGGAATTCCCGCCCTCTTTGAAAACCGCGATTGCCCAAATTGAAAAGGAGTTTGGGGAAGGGGCCATCATGCCCCTCGGCTCGGAGCGGGTCACAAGGATCGAAGGTATTTCAACCGGTTGCTTATCCTTGGATATTGCATTGGGGGGATTTGGGATTCCCCGAGGGCGGATTGTGGAGATTTTCGGGCCAGAGTCAAGCGGTAAGACCACCATTGCTCTTCACGTGGTTGCCCAAGCCCAAAAGAACCAGGGAATTGCCGCGTTTATTGATGCAGAACACGCTCTGGATCCCGCTTGGGCGAAAAAGGTTGGGGTTGACCTAGAAAGCCTCCTGGTCAGCCAGCCCAGTAGCGGCGAAGAAGCGATGCATATTGCTGAGATGCTCGTCCGATCCAATGCTGTCGACGTAATCGTGGTGGACTCTGTGGCTGCTTTGGTTCCTCAGAAGGAGCTGGAGGGAGAGATTGGCGACTCCCAGGTGGGGCTTCAAGCCCGCTTAATGAGCCAATCCCTGCGAAAACTCACCGGGGCGATTGCCAAAAGCCGAACCGCGATGATCTTTATCAACCAGATCCGGGAACGGATTGGGGTGATGTTTGGAACGCCGGAAACAACCCCGGGCGGTCGTGCTCTAAAGTTTTATGCTTCCTGTCGGATCGACGTGCGACGTGTGTCGGCCATCAAGGAGGGAGAGGAGGTCGTGGGACAGCGGGTGAAAGCCAAAGTGGTGAAAAATAAGGTGGCCCCTCCCTTCCGCAGTGCCGAGTTCGACATGATGCACGATTGTGGTATTTCGTATGAAGCGGACATTTTGGACTTGGCAGTTGCCCATCGCATTGTTGTACGATCGGGCACCTGGCTCCGCTATGGAGATATCCAGCTCGGCCAGGGCCGGGAGCGAGCACGAGACTTTTTGAAAGAACACCCGGAAATTGTGGAGGAACTTCGGCGGGAAATCTTGAAAGCGGTGGGGTTATGGGTTGAGGAGCAGCCATGAGGCTCGGCTTTGAAATACCGGTTTGCCGAGGGGATTTCCATCGGATTAATCCGGGAGCCGATCTCCGGGGAGGGACCCGAGGTTGGTGGGGATTCTCTGGGGCTGAGCGGCATCTCCTGGGGTTAGTGGGTTTTTTGGGTAGCTTGGCAATCCTGCTCGTGGGGGCCCCAGAGGCGGTAGGTGAGGAAGGCAGTCCCGGCCTGGCGACTTCTCCCCAGGAGGAAATCGCTTTGGTGGCTGCGTTGGAGAAGACAATTACCGCCGCGATCGCTCGTGCAGAAAAATCGGTGGTGGCCATTTATCGGGTTCCTCGGCGAAAACCGGGAGACCCCTGGGGAGGGGAAGTCCGTCCGGATCCTTTCGGCCGGCAGGTGTCACCTTTTGCCGGCCCTCGTGCTGGTGACCCCGAATTGTTGCCGAGCGAATGCGGGACCGGGGTTATTGTGGATCCTCGGGGACAGGTGCTCACCGCCTATCACGTCATCGGGGAAGATGTGGAGAATTATGAGTTTTTCGTGACCACGGTAGATCGACGAACTTTTGCGGCTGTGCCATTTGCTGCGGATCCCCGAAGTGATTTGGCAGTATTGAGTTTCCCCGGGGAAGGTCTTCAACCGATTCCCTTTGGGGATGCCTCGGAAGTGCGGAAGGGGCAGATCGTCATTGCCCTCGGAAATCCTTACGCCATCGCTCGGGATGGTCAGCCAAGTGCTAGTTGGGGCATCATTTCCAATATCCAGCGAAAAGCCCCACCTCGGTTGACCAGGGGGGAAACCACCGGACGGACCACTTTGCACCATTTCGGCACGCTGATTCAGACGGATGCCAAGCTAAATTGGGGAACAAGCGGAGGGGCTCTCATCAATCTGAAGGGGGAAATGATCGGGCTTCTCACCTCTTTACCGGCGGTGGCTGGGTATGAGACGGCCGCGGGATATGCCTATCCGGTGGACGAAACATTCCGGCGAGTGGTAGAAACGCTCAAACAGGGCCGGGAAGTGGAATATGGCTTCCTCGGAGTCTCTCCGGTGGATTTAGCCAATGAGGAACTGCTGCGGGGACTTCGTGGAGCAAGAGTCGACAGAATCGTTCCTGGTACTCCCGCTGAGGTGTGCGGTTTGAGAGCGGGAGATGTCGTGGTGGCCATTAATGGAACTCCCATCTACGATGCAGACGGACTGGTTTTGGAAGTTGGACGCTTGCCTGTGGATGCCCGAGTCCGGGTCGATTTCATTCGGGATGGGCGACCTGGGCAGGTGGAGGCAGTTTTGACAAAGTACCCGGTCCGGGGTCGGAAGATCGTCTCGACTCCGGCACCCAGTTGGCGGGGATTGCGGGTGGATTACCTTTCTACGGCCATTGAGTCGGCAACAGGCCTTTTTGTGGCTAGCCTTCCCCAGCATGGGGGAGTGGTGGTTGCGGAGGTTCAGCCTGGGACAGGTGCCTGGCGGGCTGGTTTGCGGCCGGGGTCTACAATAGTCCGGGTTGAAGGAACTTCTGTTTCGAACCCTCGCGAGTTTTTCCAGGCGGTCAGTCAGGCCGCGGGACCGGTTCGCCTCACGGTTAGAGATCGCCCGGGGGGACCATTATCCCAAGTCACCGTGGAACCGGATTGAGATAATCCTTTGGCTTGGAGCAGGCTGAGCAATTTCCAGTGTGATTCGGCGAAATTACCCCTCTCGTCGGTCCGACGAAAGGCCCTTGGTCGAGGACCTTGTGGGAATAAAGTCGGACCGGGCCCCTTTCCGCTCCCCGGGTTGATGGGAACCTATTTTGGGGAAGGGCTTCTGACTTTGTTGCCAGTTTGTGGACCCAAGCGGGGTTTAGGGCTTCCCGGCGGATATAATTTGATTTTTCTGAGTTCTCGGGAAGTCGGCATGCCCAGAGCAACATTCGGGAGTTTCTGGGGGAGATCACAACCTCACCAGAGTAGGGGAGAGGGTTGACCCCCCAGGGTACAACATGATGTTCGTATTCGTACAGTTTTTTCCTGAAACGGTGGGGCTAGCTCGTAGGATTCAACCCCAGGATTCAAATCGGGGAAATTGGCGGAGGGAACAAGTGGGTGCCTTTTTAGTTTCGAGGAGGTATTAGGGCCTCGGGACACGACGGGGCACCTTTTGGGATAGAACTCCTTTTGGGGCCTTACGAGGGCTGGCCGGAAAGGGGAACTGGTTGAAAAAACGGGCATCACAAAAACCTCATTTGGCAGTTTGCCCAGTTGAAAGGTTTGTTGAGAGATTTGCGGAGAAAATCTGTCCATGAAAGCGGACGAACTTCGAGAGGCTTATCTATCGTTCTTTGAGGGAAAAGGTTGTGTCCGTCGGCCTAGCGATGTCCTTGTGCCGCGGAATGACCCGACTGTCCTGTTTACCCCCGCAGGGATGAACCAGTTTAAGGATCATTTTTTAGGCCGGGTTAAGCTGGAATTTACGCGGGCCACTACCTGTCAAAAATGTCTGCGGACAGCGGACATCGACAATGTAGGGCGTACACCCCATCACCATACCTTTTTCGAAATGTTGGGTAATTTCAGCTTTGGGGACTATTTCAAGCGGGAGGCAATTCTCTGGGCTTGGGAATTTCTTACCGACAAGAAATGGCTGGGGATCGACCCAGAGCGGATCTCGGCCAGTGTGTTTTACGAAGATCATGAGGCCGCGGAAATTTGGCTAAAGGAAGTGGGACTTCCCCCGGAGAAACTTGCTTACCTGGGTGAGGATGAAAATTTTTGGCCTGCCAATGCTCCAACAGAAGGACCGGATGGAGTGTGCGGACCGTGTAGTGAGATCTTTGTCCATACGCCCTATGGCAAGGTAGAGGTATGGAATCTTGTCTTCACCCAGTTTAACCGAGTAGGGCCGCCTCCCAACAATCTGCGGCCTTTGCCCAGTAAGAACATAGACACAGGCATGGGTTTAGAGCGAATGGCTGCTGTGCTGCAGGGGGTCGACTCCAATTTTCATATCGATATCCTTCGTCCACTTGTGGAGGCAGCGGCAGCTGCCTGCCGAATGAAGTACAATCCGGCGGATGATCACGGCCGACGTCTAAGAAGAATTGCCGATCATGTACGTGCCTGTACATTTGCTATTCACGAGAATGTCACTCCTGGGCCGAATAAAGAGCGATATGTTATTCGTCGTCTGATTCGCCGGGCAGTTTTGGACGGGTATCAGATGGGGGTTCGAGAACCGTTCCTCTACCTTCTCCCGCCCAAAGTGGTGGAATTGATGCGGAACCCTTATCCGGAGCTGGCAGAAACAGTCGACCGAGTCTGCCGGGTGATTCGGGAGGAGGAAGAAAACTTCCTAGGGACGATTGAGGCCGGGCTAGACCGTATCGAAAAACTGTTCCGGCAAATGGAAAAAGAAGGGCGAAAAATGGTCTCTGGGCCGGAGGCAGCTCATATTTTCCAGACCTACGGATTTCCACCAGAACTGCTTGAGAACCTAGCGGCAGAAAGGGGATTAACTTTCGATTGGGAGGGCTTCCGCCGGGAGATGGAACGCCACGGCGATCAGTCCGGAGCAGGAAGGAAGGTCGAAGTCTTCAAATCCGGGCCTTTGGATACTTTGAAAAAAGCATACGGAAGGACCGAGTTCTTGGGGTATCAGCTGCTAGAGTCTCCGGCAACTGTGGTGGGGATTATCTCCGGAGAGTCGCTTCGGGAAAGCTGGTCGGAGGGAGAACAGCAGGGGGGCGAGCTGGTTACGGTGGTTCTTGATCGTTCTCCCTTTTATGGGGAGAAAGGGGGGCAGGTGGGGGATACAGGATGGATCACTGGGGACGGAGTGAAATTGGAAGTCGTGGATACTCAGGTGGAAGATGATTTCATCCTCCACCGGTGCCGGCTTGTGGAAGGAAAACTTAAGCTCGGGATGCAAGTGGTGGCGAGCGTGGACGCGGATCGGCGGCAGGGAATTCGCCGAGCGCACACGGCCACGCACTTGCTCCATTATGCTTTGCGGAAAATCCTTGGACCGCATGCCCAACAGGAAGGATCGAAGGTCGATCAAGATTGGCTGCGGTTCGATTTCTCTCACCCCTCCGCTTTGACCGAAAAAGAGTTGCAGGCGATCGAGGATGAAGTGAACGCCCGGATCATCGCCTGTGACCCAGTGAGTGCGGTTGAGGTTCCTCTTATCGAAGCTCGCCGCATGGGAGCAACCATGCTTTTTGGCGAGAAATATGGGGATGTTGTCCGGGTAATTCGCATTGGCGAGTACAGTTTGGAACTGTGTGGTGGCACTCATTTGGAGAACACCGGCCAGATCGGAATCTTCAAAATCGTGGATGAAAGTAGCATTTCGGCGGGGACTCGCCGGGTGGTGGCCATCACCGGAATTCGGGCGTTGAGGGAGTTCCAAAAGCTCGCGGGATTATCCGAGCGAACCGCCAACTTGCTTCGCGTCGGAGTAGAGGAAATTCCTGCCAGGGTGGAAGGTCTCCTCAAAGAACTCCGACAGCTCAAAAAGCTGGCCGGCTCAGGAGGAGCTTCTCCTGCCACCGCTGCCGAGGCTCTCCTGGCGAAGGCCGAGACGGTAGGCACTGCCAAGCTGGTGGTAACGACCCTTGCCGAACCGAATGTTCCTTTCATGCGGCAATTGATTGATCAACTGCGTCGAAAGGCGGCTCCTTGCGGGGTGCTATTGGCGGCTGTGGAGCCGGAGGAAGGGAAAGTAACACTTGTAGCTGGCCTTACCCGCGACCTTGTGGACCGCGGCCTCGATGCCCGCGAGTGGGTGCGGTCGGTGGCCGGGATTCTCGGGGGGGGCGGTGGGGGGAGACCGGATCTGGCAGAAGCCGGGGGACGCTTCCCCGATAAATTGCCCGAGGCACTCGAAGCTGCCGAAATCTGGTTCCGCTCCCGGATGTCGGCTGTGGTCTCGGAATCTTCCTGAGAAGGCCTGGAAAATTCTCGACCGTCGGTATCACAACACAGGTTAGCCCGACCGAGTATCAGGAGTCATGTTTGAATTCGACTCCCCCTCCGGAGTTGGGGAATTGCGGGAGCGTTTCCTGGGATTTCGACTAAGACCTCTGTGCAATTCCTGCCGCGGCTCCAACGCCCAGCAATTCGGGCCGCACGGCTTGTTTCGGGGAAGATATTTTGCGGAATAAATCAGCTGCGGTGGGCTTCCGCCGTAACCCGCGGGAATGGGCTAAGATTGCCGTTCGGCGAGTCATCCCCGACGGTTGTGAGAAGTTCAACTCGCAAGCTTTTGGTGGGCTATGGCAAGTCTCTAGGTGTTGAGGGCTTGCGGCAATCTGCTCAAACTGGGCAAAGACCACAGACAACCTTTACGGAAGGCCTAAAAGTCGGCGAAGTTCCGCCACACATTCTTCTTTTTTGACCCGCCACTGCTTCAACGTATCGCGGTCTCGGATCGTAACCGTGCCGTCCTGAAGAGTTTGTCCGTCCACCGTGATGCAGAAGGGAGTTCCCACCTCGTCCTGACGACGGTACCGTCGACCGATAGCCCCTTTCTCGTCGTAAAATACGTTGAAGTGCCGCTTTAATTCCCCATAGATCTCCCGGGCTACGTCAGGCATCAGGTCTTTTTTCACCAAGGGAAATACCGCTGCCTTGATGGGAGCCAGGCGAGGGTGTAGGCGGAGAACCGTCCTTTTCGTAGGTTGCCCTTTTTCATCGGGGACTTCGTCTTCGGTAAAAGCTTCGCAAAGAAATGCTAGGGCAGCTCTGTCGGCACCCGCAGAGGGCTCGATCACGTGGGGAATGTAACGTTCTTGGGTAACCTCGTCGTAATAGGTGAGATCCTTGCCGCTGCCCCGATATTTGGGCTCACCTTTTTCGTTCAGCTCGAGCACAAAGCACCCATCTTTGCGGATTAGCTTGCCTTCCATGTGACTCCGGAGATCGAAGTCACCTCGATGGGCCACCCCCTCTAACTCGCCAAATTGGCCGGGGGGAAGAAAGGGAAATGCATATTCGATGTCCGCTGTCCCACAAGAGTAATGGCTAAGTTCCTCCGGAGAGTGATCTCGTAACCGTAACCGTTCGCTCGAAAGGCCAAGGTCCACGTACCACCGAAAGCGACGATCCCGCCAGTATCGATACCACTCCATTGATGTTTGCGGATGGCAAAAGAATTCGATTTCCATTTGCTCGAATTCTCGCGAGCGGAAGGTGAAATATCGAGGAGTGATCTCGTTGCGAAAGCTTTTTCCGATTTGGGCGATTCCAAACGGGATTCGAACTCGCGTGCTATCGAGCACGTTTTTGAAATTGACAAATATTCCCTGAGCGGTTTCGGGGCGGAGGAACGTTTTGCTCTGTTCATCCCGCACTGCCCCGACATAAGTTTCGAACATGAGGTTGAACTCGCGGGGTTCGGTAAGTTGGCCCCCGCACTCGGGGCAGGGCAAGCTCATAGCATTGCCCCCCTCACAGCCTGAGCCGAGTTTTGACAGAAGTTCCCACAGATCCCACGACTGGCCTGCAATGGAACTCACCTGTTGTGAAGATGGATTGCCTTCCAAAGACCGGATGAACGCAAGACCAGGAGCTAACTTCTTGCCTTTTCCTTGGGCCCACCGGAGTAACGCCTCTTGTGTCACAAGCACTTGACTTTCTGTGATCGAGGATCCCAATGCCGCTAGGAGAGACTCCACCCACGGGGATTCGCGGAGGAGATCCCGAATTTGATCCGCACGGAACAACCTTTTACATTCGCGGCATGACTGCATGATGTCATGAAACTGATCGTAATGCCCAGAGCACTTCCATACTTGTGGATGCATGATGATTGTGGCATCAATGCCCACCATTTCGTACGGTGAGGGAGCTCCGGGAGGACAAACCAACTCGTTATGGGAGGTAACCATGTCGTACCACCAAGCCTCTCGGATATTCCGTTTCAATTCCACTCCGAGAGGTCCATAGTCCCAGAAGCCGTTAATCCCCCCGTAAATCTCACTGGACTGGAAAAGAAAGCCCCGACGTTTGCAAAGGGCCACCAGCTGGTCCATTATGGTCCGCGAATTTGCCTCGCTCATGACCGGAACCTGATCTTTCT
>Ga0272449_1000870_pt1 | contig 33799 bp, 33 predicted proteins | sample YNPCB0241_FD_198679 | JGI IMG/M metagenome (GOLD analysis project Ga0272449, IMG submission 198679) | Hot spring sediment microbial communities from Yellowstone National Park, WY, United States - YNP-CB-024-1 | ecosystem: Environmental > Aquatic > Thermal springs > Hot (42-90C) > Sediment... | reverse complement strand
GGCGAAATAAAATCCATAAGCCGAGAGAAAACTTTTGATGAGGACACAGATGATTTTGATTTGGTATCTAAAACTTTGGATGGGCTTGCTGAAGAAGTGCATGGAGACGTTTTAAGGCAAAACCTATACTTTAAGACTGTTACTGTTAAGGTGCGTTATGAAAATTTTGAAACCCACACCCACAGCAAAACACTTGCTTTCATCACGAATAGGTTGGATGATTTAAAGAAAACAGCTAAAGAACTTTTACAAGCCTACTTCACGCCAAATAGGAAAATAAGGCTTATAGGCGTTAGAGTTTCGAGTTTTGTCTCTGCTGGAAAACAGAAAACCCTAGCCTGAAGAACTTTTTCACTTTATAGTCTCAAGTTTGGATATTTTTACCTTATTTTTGAGTCCGCTATTTTGGCGATCAACGCACTTGAAATCAAAACGTATTTTACGCCAGCAATTTCAGACATTTCAGCTTGTTTTTGGTCTTGAGTAATTAACAATAGATTATTGTTTTTGGCGTATTCCACAATAGCTTTGTCCTTCGCTCCTTTCAAATTGACCTCGTGAACTGTTAACGCTTCATACCCTAAAATTTCAAAATACTCTTTTAACCCAGAATACATCTCGTCGAGCAAAATTTTCATGCGTCGTTCCTCCTACGCGTAGAACACTGGTAAATGTTGCCTATTTGGCTTCTCCCTAGCCCTAAAATTCTAGGAAAATTGGTTTTTTGAGGCAAAATCTTATAAGCAACTTTAGAGGGTAAACGGTGGTCGTGCAAAGCCTTTTTGCACAATAAATCGTAAGGAGTTGAAGAGTGAAGATGTCTGATAAAGAGATGCACAAGGCAGTCTGTTCTGATTGCGGCGTGGAATGCGAAGTTCCCTTCGTTCCAGACCCAAACAGGCCAGTTTACTGCCGAGAGTGCTGGATGAAAAGAAGAAGTCAAAGACGGAGATACTAGTTAATAAAACAGTTCGTAAAGTCTAAAGTTTATTCTACCCAATTTCTTTTTATAGCGTTAGCCATTTGTCGTGTAGTTTTTCCACTGCAAAGAAGATGCACGATTGAATAATTTTTTAAGCTTGACAGTGGCAATAAAGGCTAAAAGTGGCAGAGGGTCTTCTTGAAACAGCTGATTGAGACTGTTATTCTCGGCATAATTCAAGGCTTAACCGAGTGGCTTCCCATATCTAGCAGTGGACACTTGAAAATCGCTGAAAAATTTTTAGGCTTAGAGGTGCCAATACTTTTCGACGTTATTCTACATTTGGGAACATTAACCGTTATTCTATTCTTCTTTAGAAGCGATGCCAAAAAGATTCTTTCAGCCCTTACGCGTCTCGATTTTAAAACAGATTATGGAAGGCTAATACCGCTCATAATTGTTGGGACAATCCCCACAGCCCTTATAGGATTAGCCTTCAGCATTTTTCTCGAAAACTTTTTCCGAGAAGTGTTAACAGTGGCTGTTGCGTTGCTTGCATGTGGTTTTGTTCTTCACTCTGCAAAGGCTGCAAAGGAGAAAACAGGCGATATAGGCTATTTTGCAGCCTTATTAATCGGGATAGCTCAAGGCATAGCGGTAATCCCGGGGCTTTCAAGAAGCGGATTAACAATTGCCACTGCGCTTTTGCTAGGAATTGAGAGGGAAAAAGCTTTCAAGTTCTCTTTTATGCTTTCTGTTCCAGCCGTAATCGGAGCTTTCGGGTTAACCCTCCACGCGCATTTTAGCGCTCTAGCGGCTTCTAATTTAGGTTGGGTTGAAGTCTTTGCCGGAGTGGCTGCAGCCGTGATTGTGGGTTATTTAGCTTTAAAACTGCTTTGGAAAGTGCTGGCAAAGAAAGGATTTCATTTTTTCGCATTTTACTGTTGGGCACTTGGTGCACTGCTAATATTAGCTTTAAATCTAGGCGTTTTCTAGCCATTTAGGCTTGCCTGAAAGGAACTCTGTTAAAAACTTTGCAAAATCGCCGTTTTCTTCATAGAGTTCAGCTATCTCTTCATTCACGTAAATTCTGAATCCGCGGCTGAGCACCTGCGAGATTTCTTTGGCTACTCCCGCGTTTCTTCCGCCGTCCAAGAGTTTCTCGTTTAGGAAAGCAACAGCGTCAACGTGTTTTCTTTGAAGCTCCACAACCCATCTTCCATCTTCAATGTAGGGTCCTGAAACCACCCCTTGATTGCTCATGTGTTTTGCTAGAAAGTTTCCGCAATCGTTTTCCTTTTCCATGGGAGGTCCAAGATGCTTCCTTATCCGCGGGAGGAAGCGGCTTTCAAGTTCAAATATAAACATGTTTAAGTTTTCTTCATTGCTCCATGGGGCATACCGTAATGGGTTGAAGTCGTTTATTCTGAGAAGCTTCGTTAGGGAACGTTGAGACTTGTAAAGCTGTCCCCACAGCACATCTGGAACCGCGTCAATCTTTCCAAAAACTACAAAAAGAACTGCTGAGCCGCGTTTTGCTAGGCTTTCCTTTAAATCTTTTGTTTTTAGAGCTTTTGTTTCTGGCGGATAAAAGAACTTTAAATCTGGTTTTTCCAGGAAGGCGCGGGAGGCTGCTACGAAAGTGTAGAGTTTTTGGGGTTGCACCGCTGAAGCCACATTTCTATCCTTGTCCACCGGATCGACTATTATGAGTGGTTCTTGGAAAAGCAGCTGCAGTTCTTCTCCGCTTCCTATGTAGTATTTTTCTATATCTATGGCCATCTGCCTTTTGTATTTCGCGAATGCTTTTAGCACGTTTACGAAGGACATATAATGTATTATCAAGAGTTCGCAGAGGTAGCCGCTGAAGCCGCCTATTTTTATTTCTGCGCCGTAGACGCCTATTCCCTTCATAAACTTCTTTAGTAGGCGCACTTCCCCGCGCATTTGTTCGCTTAAACATTTTTTCACGTAGTCCGTGTGGTATGGAGTGCGGTCTGTGGCGCTTAACCACTCTCCACGCTTAGTTTCGTAGCATGGCACTATGTTAACACGGATGTCGTCGATGAAAGCTTCAAGGTATGGGTGTTCCGCAAACCTCTCCACATGCTTTGCGCCTTCAGTTGCTTTTCTAGCTATTTTTAGGGCGATTTCTCCAAGGGATTTTTGCGGTATGGTTGTTGGCATGCGCATGAAAATGTCTATGTCTGGCTCTCTGCTTAGCCAAGTGTCCTTCGCAACGGAGCCTTCTAAACGTACTGCAGCTTCGACGCTGAACTCTTTAGCTGCTTCCGCAACCTTCTTTTCCAGCTGCCTTGCTAACGCCTCTATTTTCATGCGTTCCTCTTTTTTAGGCGTAATCTTACCCAGAACTTGTGCGCAGACTTCCTCTATTCCTTTTGGCATAACCAGCCCTTTTCTAATTTTTGTGGATAAATTTCCCTAAGCGTTGAGTATATGGGTCCTTTTGGTGTTAGGTCGCTTCTCTTAAGTCTTAAACAGTTGGCTTTCACGGTTCCAAATTCGTAGTTCAAGTTTTCCTCTACTCGTCTTGCGAGTTCAGCTTTGTTTCTTCCAGATTTTACGCGGGCAATTGTTAGGTGGGGGCTAAACCCTTTCGTGTCTGGGGCGAACCCTAAACTGCGCAATTGGGGCTCTAGCTGGTTGAAGATGCTTCGCAGTTGATCAGCGCCTTCCCTTATTCCAGCCCACAAAACCCTTGGATAGCGCATGTTTGGGAAGACTCCAACCCCTCGAATCTTAACATCGAATGGTTCAAACTCAACCTTTTTCATTCCTTCATAAATTTTATCCACCATGCTGGGCGTTATGTTTCCCAAAAAACGTAGGGTTATGTGGATGTTTTTTGGCTCTACGAGTTTTAAATCTGCCCTTGTTTCAGCTAAAACCTTCTGCATAAAGGTTATTCTTTCTAGAACTTGAGCACTTTCTATGTCAAAGGCTATGAAGCTTCTTATGGTTTCTGGCATTTGGGGTTCCTTCGCATATTTTTGGCACACACCTCCCATAAATGCTTTTAACGTGGAAAGTTTACTGCCTATTAGAAAAGGGTTGACAGAAGGCTCTTGGATGATGGTTGAGAAGCTTGTTGTGGGATTGGCTGGAATGCCTGGAGCTGGAAAATCCGTCGTTGTTAACATTGCCAAAGATAGAGGCTACGGAGTTGTAGTCATGGGCGATGAAGTGCGAATGGAAGCTCGAAAAAGAGGGCTTGAGCCAACCCCTGAAAATGTAGGTTATCTTATGCTTGAACTGAGGCGCGTGGATGGAGAGGCAGCCATAGCCAAAAGATGCCTTCCGAAAATCCACGGCGAAGCCAAACCAAAAATCATAATTGATGGAATAAGAAGCCTAAAAGAGGTTGAAGAATTTAGAAAAAATTTTAGAAAGTTTGTTTTGGTTGCGGTGCACTCGTCGCCTGAAACAAGGTTTAAGAGGCTTTACCATCGCCAGCGAAGCGACGACCCCAAGGACTGGGAAATTTTCCACGAAAGGGACATGCGTGAATTAAGCGTTGGGCTAGGAAATGCCATAGCTATGGCGGAGTACATGATAGTTAATGAAGAAAGTTTGGATGTGGTGAAAAGGAAAGTTAAGCGAGTTTTGGAGAGGATTGAAGCTAAATGGATGAGGTAGAAGTCCGCGTTGAGGCTGAAGTGAATCCTACAGAGTCTAAGGAGAAAGTGCATAGGGCTGTTGAAAACATGTTTGGCAACATACCCATTCAGTTAAGGCCTTCACCTAGGGGAGGCCTTCTTGTAGCAGAGGCTAAAGGACTTGAATCCCTTACGAAGCTTTACAATTTGCTGCGAAGGGAACGCATCCGCGACGCTGCCAGAGGAGCCTTGTTTGAAGGATTAAGCGGAAAAACTATAACCTTCTTTTTGAACAAGCAGGTTGCCTTCGCCGGGCATGTTTCCTTTTCTAAAGCTGTGGCAGAATCGCCTCTTGGACCAATAAAAGTCCAAATAAAATGCGATGACCCAAGGCGGCTGATTGATTGGCTGGCTCCAAAAACAACATAGCCGCTGCCAACTGTTGTGTATCTATCGATTGGTGTTTGTCTTGTCTTTGAAGGCAACTATAACCGATAAGGGGGCTGTTTTGCTCGGTAAGCACATTGCATGTGACGCTTTTGAAGTTTCTAAACCGTTAAGGGTTGTCACCCATGCCCATGCAGACCACATGGGGGGTTTGCGGCAAAGCCTAAGAAAATGCGAGAAGGTTCTGATGACAGGCGCCACAAAAGATTTAATTGATGTTATGCTTGGATCCCTCTTCCTTAGGAGCGGGCGCGTGGAGACTCTTGAGTATGGCAAGTCAATGCGTTATGGAGATGAAAGCGTAACCCTTTTCCCGGCGGATCATATTCTCGGCGCGGCTCAAGTGCTTGTTGAAGATGCTGAGGGGACAAGGATTGTCTACACTGGCGATTTTAGGGTTGAGGGAACCCCTGTCTTGGAGGCTGATGTTCTTGTTATGGAAGCCACCTATGGAAGTCCGTCGTGTAGGCGTTCTTTTGACGAGGGTGTCAAGGACTTGCTTGTTTCCATGGTGGATGAGGGCTTAAATCATGGACCAGTTTATGTTTTCGGCTATCATGGGAAACTTCAGGAGGTTATGCAAATTCTCTATGAGGCTGGCGTTAAGGCTCCTTTTGTTATGCCTGAAAAGGTTTTTCATGTTTCAAAGGTTTGTGAAAAGTATGGGATGCGTTTGGGACGTTTGATGCGGCTTGAGGAGATGGAGACTAGGAAACTTCTTGAGGAGAAAGGTCCCTGTGTGGCTTTCTATCATATGGGTTCCAGGGGGAAGATTGGTTTAGACGGTTTGCGCATCTATGTTAGCGGTTGGGAGTTTAATTCTCCATGCCGTGAGATAGTTGAAAACGAGTTTGTTATAGCCTTAAGCGACCATTCAGATTTTGATGGGCTTATGGAGTATGTTAGGATTTCAAGGCCGAAGTTTGTGATTACGGATAATTTTCGTGTTGGCTATGCTGAAATGCTGGCTAAAGAGATTGGGAAGCGTTTGGGTGTTTCGGCTTTGGCGCTTCCTGAAAGGTAGTTTTGTTTTGTCGACATGTGTGTATTTAGTATTACGACAGAAGATTATCTTCTATCTTTACACCATTATAACCGCCGAATTCGGAATCGAATTCACAACCACGCAAGAAGCTAAACCCTAGGGTGCACAACTGAATGTCCGCCCCCCTACAGCCAGAGTTCTTCGCATTGATAGGCATAGACCTCTTCCTAGCCATGAGCCTCCTAACATGCCCGCTGGACAAGCATTTTCCATGGCAGCTTCCCTACCTATATCAGCTAGCGGCTTTGGCTGGTTTTGGGCATTTGCTTGTAAGCCGAGAGTTTATGCTTTCCTTCGGCGAATACATGCGCTTCTGGTACAGCCTCCTATACTTGGTCATAGCCTTGGCGAACATAGTGGCTGTAAACTTTTACCTCCGCATGGTTAAGAAGCTTCTCAACTACGCCAAGATTTTCATGGCTGCAGTAACCTTCCCAGCGCTAACATTGGCTGTTTTCTTCCTATCCAACTATTCAGAAATAGCCGTACACCCGCTTGTAATGGTTCCACAGATAGGTTGGGAAGCCACTTTCATGGGCATAGTTGCCTTCGACACGGTTGTAGTGGGTTTAGGCACATACGTGTTCTTCAAGCCCAAATGGTGGTACATAGCCCTATGCGCAGGCGCAACAATAACAGGCGCAGCCGCATACGCCATGTTTAAGCCTTCATGGGGAGAAGCCGCCTTCATAGCCTCAGCCACAGCCTAGCCATAGCCTGCGTCCTAGTCCTAGGCGTAAGCATCTACATCCTCGCAAGAATATGGATAGACACCCTGAAATAAAGAAAAAGAAAAAAAGGAGGTGAAACAGCAAAACGAAAACAAAAATAAAGAAAAGCCTAAAATTTCTAACATTACTGATAACTTCACTGTTAATCGCTACAGTAAGCGCACAGGTGTATAAGTACATGTAAATGGAAGACACAATATCCGTTAGTAGCGCAAAACTTGTTTGGCTTGAAGGCACTAATGTCGATTCCACGATTGAAGGCAGCACAGTTACGTTTACTTTGAATGTTGAAGAGGGAACACCCATTAATTTTACGGAAGCGGTATTCCTAAAGAACGTCAATATAATTGGTTCCTTCAATTATGAAATAACCGTTAAACAGAAACTGTCCGCTAGCGATTTTGAAACAGCTAAAATACATATTTATCAAAACTCTACTGGAACATGGACATACGTTGATACTTTAGATTTGACCAACTAAGATTCCACTAGTGGTTCCTTGAGCGCTGGACAGTATCTGCGATTTATAATTGAAGTAAAAGCTACAAACACTAACGGCGGAAAGTTTACTCTTGAAGTGAAATGCTGGGCTTAGCGCCATTATCTTCCCTTTTTTCATTTTCTTTTACAGATAAAATCTAGGTTAAAATGCAGTTTTTTCTATATTAGAAATAAGATGAAGAAGCAAGAGACTAATAATTCAGCTTGATACTTTGTCGTGTTTTTAAACATTGTTTATCTCGTGTTTTAGGGTTTGTATGTATGTGGCTAGTCCTTCTATGTCTTTGACTTCTCTCCAAAGGAGTTGTAGGAGTTGGCTCCAGAATTCCGTGTTTGGATGTGTTCCAGTTTTTTCTAGGCGTTGTTTTAGGCATCTTGTCCATTCTCTTCCTCTTCTGTCAAAGTCTAAGAGCAAGATGACTTCGCGGGCTTCGGTGTTTTCCACTTCTGAAATTACGTCTAGAAGGGTTTTTCCGCCTGTTTTTGCCATTATTATGTTGCCCTCTATTCCTAAGGCTTTCAGGGATTCAGCATCCTTTTTTCCTTCAACGATTATTGGGGTTCCCTTTGTAGATTCCTCTGCTAGGCTTTCTAAAACAAGGCGGATCTTCTCTTCTTTTTCTTGTAGACGCGCCAGCAAGGTCTTTTACCTTGATATTTTGGCTTCAATAACGGTTTTTAAGCATTCGCGGGCTTCGCTGTTATTTTCAAAATAAAGCCTTATGGGCTTTAGGATTTCAGCCAAGTCTTTTGCCACGGCGTTTTTCAAGTCTTGAGGATGAAGCTTACCGCTTCTATAGGCGTCTTCAAGCTCTTCGTAGTTTTCGAATGTTATGTTTCCTCCGAACTTTGAGGGGCGCTCCACCGTGAAAGCCTCTTTTTCATGGAATATTACATATTTGACTATTTCCAGCACTGGGTTCATTTCCGTCTGTTTTTCTGGGCACCACGCCCTTCTAAGTTTGGCTTTTATCTGTTCTTCGGTGTCATGGATGAATATGGCTGTCCAAGGCTTAGACTTGCTCATTTTACTGGCTATAACCTGTTCCAGTTTATCCTTAGTCTCAAGCCTAGCGGGTTCAGCTATCCCCATTAAAAGGTGGTGGTGCACTGCCACGGGTTTTTTCCAGCCCATTTTCGGAAAGATTTCGCGGGCTAGCACATGGGCTTTTCTCTGGTCCATGCCTCCGTGGGGTATGTCCGCGCCTATAGCCTTAATGTCCACCGCCTGCATAGGAGCATAAAAGTATTGGGAAAGGTCTAGTTTCTCGTTTTCGCTTCTTCCCATTATTGTTAGGCAACGCAGTGTTCGGCTAAGAGTCATGTGTTTTGCAAATTTCAACAGGTTTCGCCAGTACTCGTCGTTGTTGTGGTAAAGTTCTGAGCCAACAACAACTTTTACACCTGGACAGAAGAAACTGAAAGCCTTTTCATAGTATTTAGTGGCCATTAATATTTTATTCCAGTTTCCGCCGAACTTGTTGTTTATGAAGCTGTGCCAATCCGACAGGTAAACCTGACATTTTACGCCTGCTCTTATTAAATCGTTTATTTTGAAACCCGCCATCACAAGGTTTCCAAGATGCAGCAAGCCTGAAATCTCGAAGCCTATGTAATGTCCTGGATGCTCGTTAGTTTCCAGAAGCTCCCGTAGCTCTTTTTCAACAAGAATCTCTTCTGTTGGCGGCCTTTTGATTAATTCCAGTTTTGTTTCTATGTCCAAGCTTATCAGCCGGAAGCGTTTAGCCCTTTAAGTTTGTGTGGAAGTGAGACTTAAAAGTTGTCTCGCGGGCGCCTTGTTTCCCACGATACCTATCACTTAACTTCACCGTTGAGCCGTGCGCTCCCCTCGGTTAAGCTCTCTCCGGCGTGGGAGGTTCTGCGCCCGCGCCCGCCGTGTCCCATTCTTGGGTAAACCCGCCGTCAAAGGCTTTTCGCCTCTGTTGGGTCCGTCCGCATGGATTTTCCGGCGGGATTACAGAAGGCTCAAGGAGAGGGTCATTGCCAATTCATAGTTTCAGTGAACAGTAAGTTAAATGTTGTTGTTTTCGCAAATTTTGTGACCGACACCATTTTCTTCTAAATTTGTAAAATAGTGGATACGGGCTTATCTGCTAGGCTTTTCTCCGTATCAGCATTTCCAAGTCTATTTCTAAGGCTGCCGTTGGGTTTTCCAGTTCAAAGTTGTTTAAGACTTCTGGGTGGATTTCGCCTAAGACGCCTACCCGCTTGTTTTTGATGTATATGGCAGCGGTTCTCCCATCCAAAAAGCTTGGGTGCTTTGTCTCTTTTATCTGCCAGTTTTCTAAGCCTAGATTTGCGAGGAGGGCTTCGCAGAAGGATTTCATCTCTGTAAAGTTTGCCGTTGAGTGGGAAGACACGGCGGCCACGTGCAGTCTTCTTTCACACATGGTTTCTAGACGCGTGTTGATTTTGGCTACATCTGAAACCTCAAAAAGTCTCTGGGGGAAACTTTCATGCTTGTTTTCAGCCAGGTTTTTCATAAGCCCCGGCAGAAGCATCTGCCTCATAATGGTGTATTCTGTAGAAACAGGGTTTGCCAATTTCACCGGGTTTTCGGGTTTAACACGCATAAACTCGTAGTGAACCCTTTCATTGGTCAAAGTGAAGTTCATAACCTCCATAAAGCCTAAACCCACCATTATCTGCCGAGCCAAATCTGCAATTGTGTAGGTTGGATGTTTCTTGCCCACGGTGACTGTTTTCGGAATAGTGGGCTTAAGCCTATAATAGCCGTAGCCTATGGCAACCTCTTCAACAAGGTCAACCTCATGCAATATGTCAATTCTGTAAGGCGGTATGGCAACTTCTAAAACCCCTTCTCCAATCTTTTCTGCGCCTAACCGACACTTCTGCAGACATTTTACCGCTTCCTCTCCAGATATCTTTATGCCTAAAAGCCTATTGGCATAGTTTACCCTAAGCCTCATTTTCTCTGCTTCAAGGTTGGGCGAAACCACTGTGCGGTCGGGATATTTCACATAAACTTTTTCTAGGGTGGCACCCATATCGGCTAGAGCTGTGGCTAAAACTTTGAGGCTTTTCTCAACAGCATCATAACTTGGGCCAGTGATGTCCAAAAAAAGGTTTCGGGTTTCCTCGCTTACACGGGTTAGTTCCCCGTTTATTATTGGCGGCATGGAAAGCACATTCCAATCCTTGTCCACGAGAAGCGGATATTTTGGCGCCCAGTCCACCAGCTGCCTATAGTCAACGCCCTTCTCATGTTTTTCCAAAATCTCCTTAGGCGTCATAGCCTCAGTTTTTCCCAAAGGAACAAACTTAACGCTTGTAGGCTCCACGGCAGTGTATTTGAAAGGCGGATTAACCACATCAAGATTATGAATGCCTATAGAAGCCTTTTTTCTGTCTCTGCCTATGCCCCAGTGGAGGTCTTCCTGCATCTCCATTAATTCAACCACAGCGTCCTCGTCAAGCTTTATGTTGCGGACTATTGCCGCAAGCATGTAGGGCCTAACATCCGCCACCGCCTCATCTATTATAAGCGTCGCCGTTGGGTCTTTTGCTTCGTACTTTGGCATTCCAGTCTCCCACTCCATGAAGCCTTTAATGGCTCTTGCCACTCCCGCGTAGCTGCAGAAGTCTATGCGGTTTGGGTTGTACTCCACCTTCACATATTCCTCGCCCTTTTCTTCAATGTCGAAGCCTATCCATGGAAGCCACTTAGCCAAGTCCTCAACACTCAGCGGTCTTCCAACAAACCTTGAAAATCTTTCCGCGTAAAGGGTAATCACTGGCATAGAGGCGTCCTCCTAAGCCAGCCTAAATTGTTACCATAAAGCATTCTTATATCGTCTAAGCCCAACTCAATCATGGCTAGGCGCTCTAGGCCTCCGCCCCAAGCCAGCACTGGATACTTAATGCCCATGGGCGCTAGGACTTCAGGCCTGAACATGCCCATACCGCAGAGCTCCATCCAACGTTTAAGCTTCGGGTGATAAACCATGGCTTGGGCTGAGGGCTCAGTGTAGGGGAAATAGCATGGCCAAAACTCTATTTTCTCCAGCCCGAACTTTGTGTAGAAGGTTTTCAAGGTTCCCATCAAATCCCGTAGGGTTACTTTTTTGCCGACAACTATGCCTTCAATCTGGTGGAACTCGGCTATGTTTTTGTATGTCACCTGCTCGTTTCTGTAAACCCTGTCCACGGAGAAAACTTTTATGGGCGGCTTCTTATGCGTTGCCAAATACTTTATGGTTTCAGCTGTGGTATGCGTCCTCAAAACAAGTTTTCGGGCTTCTTCATGGCTCCACTTGTAACCCCAACCCTTAGAACCAGTAACCCAGCCGTCTTCATGGGTTTTAGCCACGCCTTCCACTATCTTTTCCCTTGGAAGCCTTCCAAGTTTAGGATTAGCCAAATAAAAAGTGTCCATCATTTCGCGGGCAGGGTGGTCTTGGGGCTGGAATAAGGCGTCAAAATTCCAGAAGGCAGTTTCCACTAGTGGTCCGCGGATTTCCGTGAAACCCATTTCCAAGAAGATTTCGCGGGCGCGTTTTATGATTTGCTGTAGTGGATGCACTTTTCCCATGGGGGCGCTGGGGCCGGGGGCTGCAACATCAAACTTTGTCAGCTTAACGGTTTTCCAACGCTTCGTCATTATAAGCTCAGGAGTAAGCTGGGTGACTTCCTCAAAAATCTCAAGCCCCCTTCTAATTGTTTCCCAGCCCTTCGCTGTAAGCTCCAATTCGCGGTAAGCTTTCTCTTCAAGCTCTACAAGTTTGCGCCCTCTAAGAACATTTACAGCCTCTTTAAGTTCCCGGCTTAATTGTTCAACGACGACGGATCCCCTCTCAGAAATTAAACTTAGAAGGCGCTCATCATTTCCTAGGGGCGGCTCCGCCTTCGATGTCAAAAGGCATTTTTGACCCTTAATCATTCCCCATCCTTTCTTTTTCAACCATCCCAAGGCTATAGGCAAAAGATTAGCTTCAAGCTTAGCTTCTCGGGCTGCTTCCTCAACTTCTGCCTGGCCGCCTAGCTTGATGAGTGCGCGTGTTAAGAGCCGTTCAGGCACTCCAACTTTGGTATAGTTTTTCCCTTCCTCGGTTAAGGATACAACCCTATATTTCTGCGCATAAAGCGAAACCAAATTCTCCGCTGAAAGGGTTAATGCTGCTCGCATGACGGCTGCGTCTGCTAAACCGCTTTTTTCAGCTATTTTCTCAACGGAAGCTTTACCGCCTAGCTCCTGTAAAGCAAGCAATGTTTTCCGTTCATTAAGGCGCAAACTAGCCAATTTTACACATCTCCAAACTATTTTTCCGCCTTATCCCACAGGCTTTGTAATGTTTACATAAAAGTGTTTGAAGTGTTTTTAAGCTATACCCTCGACTGTGGAAAAGTTTGCGGTTTTTTATGGAAATTGGCGGGGCATCCCTTCACCGCATTAAAAGTTTCATACGCGTTATTTATGGATTATTTTACATGCGTCTGACTTTGCTATGTTTTTTGGATGGTTTCCCGCGCCTTATCCATAAACTTTCGTTTTTTACGCTGGTGTTCCTCAACAAATTTTAAGACGATGTCTATTGTTTGCTTTTTATGTTCTCCGCACAGAAGTTTTCCAGTTTTACAGTCATGGTAAGTCCTTACAATTGCGTCGTCGTCTTCGACGAAGTGGAACATGCAGATTTCGTAGACTGGACAGATTTCTGGAACCCCACCCAACTCGCGTTGCTCTTTTATTGTTGCTCTTCCGCCAGTAAAAGCGTCAGAAATCCTTTCAGCAATGGTTTCAGGCTTTTCGTGTAAAGTGAAGTAGTTCATGAGGCGTTTACTCATTTTCGGCGAACCGTCAAGCCCCTTCATAAGCTTGTGATAGGTGGAGGAAGGAGGAATAAATCCATACTTTTTCTGGAAGATTTGGGCAATATCTCTTGTAAAGCGGATGTGAGGGTCTTGGTCTACGCCAACGGGTATAACCGTGGGTTTCGGCCCGCCGAAATCTTCAAGCTGAGGCAGAAGGATGTCTCCAGCTTGTATAAGCGCTGCCAAGTAAAGTCCAATGTTGCGTTCTCCGTAAATTGCCTTCATGGTTGCCAAAGTAACTGCTCTTCCGAAGATTATGGCTAAATCTTTAACGCGGTTCTCTTTAGACTGGCGGTAAATATACCCCTTATCAGGGTCAAACCCTAAGGCGAGAAGGTCTGCAACGTTGTCTATGGCTATTTTCTCGCTTTTATCAAAAGGAATCTTGTTATCCTCATAGGCTTCTATGTCGGCTATGCAATAGAAGGTTTGGGCGCCGTGCTGCTGGAAATAAATTATTTCTTTGGCAGTCATTAAAGTGCCTAGGTGAAACTCGCCTGTGGGTTTTATGCCGCTTAAAACGGCGAAAGCCGCGCCTTTCAGCATGGCGTCCAGCACTTTGCCAAAATCGCGGTGTCCGAAAACTATGCCGCGTCTCATGTAAACCGAAGGACTAGGCACTTTTGGCAGAAGAGGCTGAAAAGGTTCAATTCCAAACTCCTTATACAACCTTTCATAGTCTGCAACCATGCTTGTTCCGAAAGGATCTAAAACTGTTTTTTTGTCGGTTTCAGACTGCACTGCGGCTTCCTCCATCAAATTCGATGGGAAATATACGTTTTAAACAGCTTTTAAGTTTAAGCATGTCTCCTATATAAAACAAGTAAGTATCAGCGAAGGTTAATGCCAGTCCAACTCATTTACCCAAATACAAACTTGGATAAGCCATGTTTAAGTTTTTTGGAAAACTATTTAAGCAGTTGCATTTCTATGGGAAAACTCGGTGTTGTGGATTATGAGCGCCAAGGAAACAGTTGACGTTAACGTTTCATCAGCCTATCGGCTTTTGCATCCCATGCATACAGTGCTTGTTTCATGCGTTGGCAAAACTGGAAAGCCTAACATTATAACGTTAGCATGGGCCATGCCTACTTCCATAAGTCCGCCACTGGTTGCTGTAAGCATAGGGCCGAGGAGACATTCGCACAAGCTTATTGAGGAGACGAAAGAGTTTTTGGTAAACATTCCAACCATAGACATTCTTAAGGAGACACTTTTCTGCGGCAGAGTCAGCGGAAAAGGCCGCGACAAGTTTAAGGAGGCAAGGTTAACGCCATTGCCAGCGAGAAAGGTTAAGCCTCCAGCAATAAAGGAATGTGTTGCTCACTTGGAGTGCAAGCTTCACGCTCAATTCACCACTGGAGACCACACGGTCTTCGTCGGCGAAGTTGTCGAAGCCTACGCAAACAAAGACGCCCTAGCCGGAGATAAATACAACCTTGAAAAGGCGAAGATGATTTTCCACCTAGGCGGAGACGAGTTCGCCACCCTCCAGCCCAAGATTTTAACGCCGAAAATTTAAGCGAAAACGCCTAAAACTGGTAGCTTTCTCCAGGGTTCAAAACCACAACCTTCAATTTGGAAGCTTTTTCCCTAACTTTTTCTGCGAACTCAGCGGCGGACTGAGCCAAAACTGGAAAAGTCTTGTAATGCATTGGAATAACCGCCTTAGGTTTAAGCATTTTAACCGCTTCAGCTGCCTCCAAAGCACCCATCGTATAGTAGCCTCCTATGGGGATTAAGGCCAAATCAAGCCTGTAAAGTTCTCCGATGAGGCGCATGTCCCCGAACAGTCCAGTGTCTCCAGCATGGTATACTGTTTTGCCTTCGCCCTCAACAATCACTCCAGTCGGCGCGCCCCTCGAAGAAGTGTGAAAAGCTTGAACCATGTAAAGTTTTACGCCTCTAATTTCCGTGCTTCCACCAATGTTTAGTCCCACAACATTTTTAACACCATTTTCTTCAGCGTAATTTCCAAGCTCAAAAGTCGCCACGAAAACTGCATTGGTTCTTTTGCAGATTTGGAAGGCTTCACCTAGGTGGTCGCCGTGGTCGTGGGTAACATAAACAATATCAGCTCTATCAATTTCTGAAGCCTTTACAGGAGAAATGGGGTTCCCATCAAGCCAAGGGTCAATTAAAACAGTTTTGCCTGCAATTTCAATTTTGAAGGCAGCATGCCCAAACCATGTTATCTTGGCCATTTCGCTCCCTCAATTAATCAACATTTTTAAACTATTAATGAAATAGTTGATAAGGTTAAAGGTTTAGAGTGGACGAAAGTTGAACGGTTTTGACGAGGAAACCTTCAAAAAGCTTCGTTTGTCTGGAAGAATCCTCCGCGAAACCCGTGAAGAGCTTAAGGGTTTTGTCCGCGAAAACATGCCTATAATAGATGTTTGCGAAAAAGCTGAAAAGCTAATAAGAGAAAAAGGAGGAAAACCAGCCTTTCCATGCAACGTTTCAATAAATGAAATAGCAGCCCATTACACCTCCCCGCCCGGCGATAATAAAACAATTCCCGAAGGCTCACTGGTGAAAGTGGACATAGGGGCTCATGTGGACGGTTACGTGACGGACACAGCGGTTACCATATGCTTTAACCAAGAATACAGGGACCTTGTAAATGCGGCGGAGCAAGCCCTAAAAACGGCGATAGACGCCATCCGCCCAGAAATGCCCACTTCAACGCTTGGCGCCTTAATTGAAAAAACCATAAAATCCCGAGGTTTCAAACCCATCTCAAACCTCACGGGTCATCAGGTTGGAAGATACCTGATACATGCTGGCACTTCGTTACCAAACGTTTCCCATGTTTCCTTTTCAAAATTGAGGCTTGGCGGAACCTACGCTATTGAGCCCTTCGTTACGCTTCCAGATGCTGTTGGAAGAGTTGAAGACAGTCGTGAATTCACAATTTACCGTTTCCTCAAGCAAAAAACAATTAAAAATCAATATGCGAAAAAGCTTCTGAAACATGTTGAAGAAAACTTTAGGACATTGCCTTTCGCTGAACGGTGGCTTCAAGGCGCAATTCCAAAAGAACATTATAGAGAAGCCTTTCAAGAGCTTTTGAAGGCAAAAGCCATCATGGGCTATCCAGTATTTATTGAAGTTAGCAGAAAGCCAGTGGCGCAAGCGGAGCACACAGTATTGATAGTTGAAGATGGATGCGTTGTTTTAACCTAGAATGGGAAAGCCTCTCTCCCCTTCTCGCGGACTTCTCTGTATATGGCTGTTATCAACATTTTCTCGTTGCATTTCTGGCATGGCTCAACTTCCTTGAAGATGTAGTCGCCGCGTTGGAATTCCCTGACGCTTTTGAAACCGCACTTCCTACATTCAATAGTGGTTGTTATCAGAGGCGTTTCAATTCTTAAACGCATAATGCGCTTTCTGGTTTGAAAGAGCACGTATGTGGATGATGCCACACCTATAAAACCTATAAGTAGGAGGTATGCTGCGACAACATCGTTTCCGTAGTTGTAGGCTTGAATTGCAAGGATAAGCGCTGAAAGCGACAACGCTAAAGTTACAAATATTATCAGTAGCACAACCGAGGAAACTTTTGTTGCCACAGATGAGGAAGATCTGCTCATTCCATTGTCCTCCTATTGGCCTATGCCTATGGTGTTGCCCACGCCAACGATAATAACTTTGTCGCCTTCTTTTGTTCTTTCCAAGATGACCTGCTTAATCCTTTCAATGGTTTTGTCAACAGATTCGAAGATTTCCTTGCGCATGGGTGAAACTGCGTCGCCAATATCCTCCTTAATTATTACTGCGTTAATTGGAATACGATATTTTAGTATGGTTTCTTCAATTTTGAACTGGTCTACGCCTGGACCGCCTATGGCTGCGCCCACACCCTCAGCTACTTCGCCGATTTCTTCGCCTTCAAGCTTCAAAGCAGCATCAATCATAATTATGTTTGCTATTTTACCCTCGTTTTCCTCTATAACCGTTTTAACAGCGTCTCCAGGCTTGCCGACGTTTCCACCAGGGCCTTCAGCCTTTACCACGTAGGCGGTGCGGCCCTCAAAAGGCACAGTTGCAACAACACAGTCTTTAGCGATTTTTCTTACAGGCTGTCCATGCATAAGTTTAGCTGCCACCAGCGCGCCTACTCCGTCGCCTATAGGCTGACCATAAGCGAAGGCTTTTAATGCGCTGGCGTAGGCTTCAGCCTCTCGCATTACGAGGGGCAAAATCATCTGTATCTGCATTATGACGTAGAGGCTTAGGGTTTTCTTGCCAAGCAAATAGTAATGCCTTATCACCTTGTAAATATAGTTCAGCGCCATCGCCGCCTCAAGAGTGTTCTCCAAGTTGTTGGTTTGAGTTTCATCTGCCGCCGGTGCAAGAAGCTTCACCTCATCCTTGAAGCGGGTATCCCTAACATCCAATATGTGCTCAAGTTTCCAAACTACGCCTGCGGGGTCTAGGCTTTGAGGTGTTATTGTAAAATACTCAAGGAAACGGTCAACCCTGGCTGTTGGGTCTGTTTGAGGCTTGCCAATCTCCTTAATAGTTTCTATGGCTATTTTTCGCCCCTCATCACGGATATATCTGAGCTTGTAGAGGGAGCCCTCAACCTCCCTAAGCATAATATATAGTTGAATTCTCTGTCCGTAAAATAGGGAGATAAATATGAAGCCGTAAATTACAAGGGTTAGAACTTGCGAGAAGATGTCTCCTCCCGGAAACTGGAATAGTTGACTTTGCAGAGCAGCCATTACCGCCATTAGGTTCACAAGCTCACCTTCGGAAAACTATTAAATGCTTAGTTATAAGTTTTAGGTTATTCCACGTAGTTTACGCCTTTTATATTAAATTTCTGAATTCTCCATTTAAATGGAAAATAAAGATTATTTGTGCAAACGTACATGTGATTAAACGAACGCCTATGCCAATAAAATACTTTGAAGCTTTAGACGTGAAAAAGCGTGTTGACGAGATTCTTGCAAACCTAGACTTGTTCCACGTAGTGCCTCAATTTGTTTTCTGCGTTAGAAGCAAAGGCTCAAAGTCAACACGCATAATTGCACGCATCCACGGTTTAGGCAAAATCTGGCAAGAAACCCTTAACCTTCCCCCTTCATACATAATAGAGGTTATTTCTGAACGCTACGACAAACTGCCCGAAGAAGAGAAAGAGAAAACCCTAATCCATGAGCTCCTACATATCCCCCAAGGATTTTCAGGAGGTTTCAGACCTCATAAGGGCTATGTAAGCCGCAAAAAAGTGGAACAGCTTTACGCAAAGCTAAAGCAAAACCGAAACAGGCAAAAATTGCAGTGAAATTTTTAAGCAACCAAAAGAATGAAAAGGAAAAACCTCAACTCTGGGATGCACCACGGCAAAACATGCACTGAAAACTTTATGGCACAACGGCGTTTACGTTCCCCGCTATAATTACAAAGGATTATGCATAAAAATTAAGGGAAAACCAGTAAAGCTTAGTCAAAAAACCGAACAAATGGCTTTAGCTTTAATCAAAAAAGTGCAATCTGCATCGCCGCCGGACAAAGTCTTCTACAGAAACTTCATGCAAGATTTTCTGCAACAACTGCAAACCGAAAACCCGCAACTGGAGTTTTTGAGGGCATTCTACACTGAACACTTTAAAAATATAGAAGAAAACGATTTCGAACCCCATGCTGCTGTTAACGCGGAAATCGACTTTTCAGAAATTTTAGCCTTCTTGGAACAGGAGAAAATGGCAAAGCAGAATTTGACTAAAAAAGAGAAGAAGCGGCTTGCGAAACAGAGGAAAGCCCAAAGGGAAGCCTTAAAGAAAAAGTTCGGCTACGCCATCGTCAATGGGAAAAAGATAGAGATAGCAAACTGGACAGTGGAACCGTCATGCCTGTTCATTGGAAGAGGAAACCACCCGAAAAGGGGTAAATGGAAAGAAGGCCCAAAAGAAGAAGACATAATTCTAAACCTCTCTCCGGACGCGCCTAGACCGCCGGGAAACTGGAAAGCCATTGTTTGGGAACCGGACAAAATGTATATTGCAAAGTGGCAGGACAAACTTACAGGAAAAATTAAGTATGTGTGGTTTTCTGACTCAGCATTCCTAAAGCAAAGGCGCGAATATGAAAAATTTAGGAAAGCTGAAAAACTTGGCAAATTAATCCCAAAAATTGAAGAACATATAATGAAGAACCTTGAAGCTAAAAACGAAGAAAGAAGGAAAATAGCAACGGTTTGCTGGCTTATTTTGACTTTAAACATGCGAGTAGGCGACGAAAAAGACCCTGGAGAAGCAGACACGGTGGGCGCCATAACCCTAAGACCCGAGCACATCAGAATAGATGGCGACACATTGCATTTTGACTTTTTAGGAAAAGACTCTGTAAGATGGGAAAAGTCGGTCAAAGTCCCCCAAACAGTGATAAAAAACATTGAGCAATACTTAAAAACATGCAGAGAATACTTGTTTGAGGGAATAAACTCCAAAAAAGTTTCAAAGTTTCTATCTGAAAAGATGAAGGGTTTAACCGCTAAAGTCTTCAGAACATGGAGAACAACAGACGCAGTAAAGACATATTTGGAGAAATGCGAAGTCAAAAGAGGTGATGCTGAACCATTAAAGCAGTTTCACGCTAAGATGGCGAACCTTGAAGGCGCGAAAATCGCCAACCACAAAAGAAAAGTTCCAGTAAACTTTGACGAAAGACTTGCTAAAAAAGAGGCAAAACTGAAAGAGTTAATGCGCCATCTGGAGGAGGCACGTGGTAAGGGGAGGAAAACAGATTCTATTTTAGCCCGAATTGAAAAGACAAAACTTGAAATAGCTTTAATGAAGGAAACCAAAGAATGGAATCTGGCGACTTCTCTCAAATCCTACATCGATCCTAGGGTTTACGCCCACTGGGCTGCAAAAGTGAACTTCAACTTGGAAAAGTTATATCCCAAAACTTTGAGAAAAAAGTATGGGTGGGCCTTAAATAAACTGTTAAAGGCTTACAATGTCAAGAAAGATGTTAAAACTTAGCTATCGTATCATGCTTAGAGCCATAAAAGTGTCTAAGGTTCCCCTCATAACGTCTCCTTGCGTGATTATGCCTACAACTTGGCCTTTATCAACCACGAGGAGCCTTCTAATATTCTTCTCTAACATTAGCAAGGCGGCTTCGCCAAGTCTTGCGTCCGCTTCGATAGTGACCAGGGGGTGACTCATAACCTCTCCAACCGTGACTTTCCTAGAACACAATTCTTGGGGGCAAACCCTTTTCATGATATCCCTTTCAGTTAAAATGCCTACTGGTTTCCCGTTTTCATTAACCACCACAAGAGCCTATTTCGTTTTTAACCATGAGATCAATAGCCTTAATCACTGGATCTGTTTTTTCCACGGCTATAATGTCTTTTGTCATAACATCCCTTACAGTGACAACTATTCCCATAACCAGCCCTCCAATGCAATATCCTTATTCATAAGGTGCGTTTTTAAGCTTTTACAAATTGAAGAGAGACCACGCGTAGAAATGGCGAATTTAAAGTGGGGCTGCCAGCTTTCCCGGGTTCGCGTGGCCGAAGACCACACTACAGCCGGGAACGGAGCGCGGTTTAACTTCCGAGTTCGGAATGGGATCGGGTGGGTCCCGCGCCCTATGGCCGGCAAACCCCAAGATACACGTTAAGCCATTGCTCATTAACTTTTCGCTTCTTGTTTAAAGTGGTTTTCTTTGCGTCTCTTTTATTTTGTCAAAGTGCGGGTCAGTTGATATTATGGCTTCAGCTTTTCCTATAATTGCTGTTGCCGCATGTATTGAATCTCTAGGGTCTAATCTATATTTCCTAATAAGTTTTAGTGCTAGAGTCAGCAACTCTTCATCCACTTTTGCTATTTTCATATTGGGGAAGTCAAGGAATGCTTCACCTGCATGTATTGCGTCTTCAACTGATCTATACTTTTTAACAGCCCAAATTATTTCGTCAAAGGTAAGCGCCGATGAAAATGCTTTTTCCTGGCCTTGCTGCACTTTTCTAAGGACGTTTCTCGCTCTTTCGCCCGTTTCATTAAGGTTTAAGGCAGCGTATATAAAGACATTCGAATCAAGGTAGAGCATTTATTCCGTTCGTTCTCCTAACTCTTCCTCGTAAATATGAGCTTCTATTCTGCTTATGGACGGGCCTTTCTTTGCTATATTCTCTAAAGTGCTTACAGCGTCAAAAAATTGTTTCTCTAACACTAGTTTTCCATTTTCGATTTTGAACGTCACTTTGGAACCTGGATGAATTTTAAGCGCTTTTCTAAATGTTCGCGGGATAACCACTTGCCCTTTTGGTCCGACTTTCATTTCTTCCTCTATCATTTTCATACCACAAGTTATACAATTGTAATACTCAAATTTATACATAATGCAGGTTTCAACTTTCTTTCTCCAGTAGAACTTCCCAGATTCCGAACCCGCCTACAGTTTCGGGACGCTCCACCGGATTGTACCACTTCTTTTTAGTGCCTATTTTTGCGCGCATTTTCCACCCGAAGGATTTCGGTTCCTTTTCTATTCTTTCTAGGAGGCTGTCTATTTTCTGGATTATTTCTTTCCTGTCGTTTTTGTCAATTTGATCTGGGTCTATTTCTGCTTCTTTGCCGAGCATGTGGATTTCGGATGTGAATTTTCGGAGTTTTTTGAGGTTTGTTGTAGCTGTATACCAGAAGCCCCAGTCTTGAGCTAGAATTTTTGCTATGTAAGCAGCGTCTATCTGTTCTTTTTCTGTTCCTTCGCCTATGCTGTGGGCTTTCAGGAGGAGCAGGCAATCTTTTAGGTCTTTTACGCTGAAGGCTTCCCACATCTGTATTTTTTCAAGAAGCATGTCCGTGACGGTGATTGTGGGATAGTCCAGCTCCAGTCTTCCTTTGAAGTCGATGGGGTGGTTTGCAACCAAGAGCTTGTCGAAGAATATGTCCACGTAGAACCAGCCTTTGGGATGATAGTATATTTGTCTTTCAGAGGCTGCTGTTGAGAGGGTTGCCCTTCTTTTTGCATAGCCGAGTTTTTCGAAGAACTCTTTTATGCGGTTTCTTTGGCTGCTGTATGCGATAAAGTCTATGTCGCTGTATTCTTGTCCCTTAATCATGCCTGTTCCTGTTCTGCCAAGTTTTCTGGCGAAGTCCTTGTGTTTTTGACTGTGGATGGCTATGGCTAATCCGCCTAAAATTCTTAGAGTTAAGCCTTCATTCGTGGCTTTTTCAACGATTTCTTGGGCTTCGTGGAGGAAAATTTCTGTGGGAACTATGCCTTCCCACTCTTTTGGCAGTTCACGTTTAATTTCCTTTTCCACAAGCCAAGCCATTCCGTCTAACCCTCTATTCTTTGAAGTCTGTTGATTTTGTTGCCTTTAAACTCTATTAGAAAAGCCCTTAGTATTCCTTCTGCATATTCGCTTCCAGGGTTAACGCAGTAGGTTCTTCCAATTTTTATGGAGCCTGAAGACTCGTGTATGTGGCCGTGAAGCCCCATGAATGGCTGATATTTCTCAATCATTTTTCTAACAGCCTTTGAGCCTACTGGGACAAGTACAACGCTTCCGTGTTGGATTATGGGATTTAGGTCCTTGTCTAGAAGTGGGGCCTCGTCGATTTTTGACTGGTATGGCGGTGCATGAAAGTTGAATATTGCGTTTTCCACGTTTTTAAGCTGAGATATGTATTTTTCAAGTCTTTCCTCAAGTTTGTCTTCTTCCTCTTCGCGGGCTGTATTCCAAGGGGTTGGGTTCACCCAACCACAGCTGACCATCTCATGCGCGTCGTCGATTTCTACTACTTTGCCTTCTCCGTTTATCACATGTTTATGTTTGTTTACTATTTCGTCCACTGCGAGTCTGTCGTCGTTTCCTGGGCATACAACCACTCTGGTTTCGTCTGTAATTTTCTGGGGGATTAGGTCAAGCCATTCTTTAAGCGTTGAAATCATTACTTTGTGGAAAACTTCGTCAACCTTTTTAGGGTTTTTACACATTTCCTCGTATTCGCTTTCATTGGTAACGTAAGGGTAATAGCCTATTCCCTTTATTTCTTTGATGGCTTTTTCCAATTCGCTTGAATCTATGGTGTGGGTTTTTTTAAGGTGATAGTAAGTGTATTTTCCATTTTTTCTCTCCACTATTGGCACAATCATCTTTCCAGTTAAGTCTCCGCCGCAAATGGCTACGTTAACCTTAAGCATGGCTGAAGCGTTTAGGAATTTTCGCCATGTTCCCTCTGATCCATGCATGTCGGTTGCGAAAAGTATCCTTGTTAGTGTTCCGCCTTTTTCCTTTCGAAATAGAAAACTCACCTTGTTCACCATGTTCAGTTTACATGAACTGATGTAGTGGAGTTATTTAAAATTATGCCATAAGGAAAAGGCTTAAATTTACTTAGCGCTAAAACATTGGGAATTGGGTGTTATAAATAAAATGAGTTCAAGAAAACCTGAACTTTTTGCTAGAGAGGCAACGGGACTTGTGAGGGAGATTGGCTTCACCTTAGGCGTCATCATAATCCTCAGCCACGTAGTGGGCTTAGGCTGGCAGAAACGTGTCTTCCAGTTCACTGGAGCAAGACCCATGCCGACGGACATGATGCCCCTTGGGCTTCCAGCCATGTTTTGGGCTTTCCTGGCAGTTGGAATAGTTGTGTTGATAACTGGCTATGCAGCGGGATATGTAGCAGCGGCAATGCCCAGATCCGGCGGCGGCTACGTAACAATCTCAAGGGTTATCCACCCAGTAGTTGGGTATATCGCTGGATGGCTGATGTTCCTCGCAGAAGCTTTCTCCTATGGGCTTATTGGAGTGGCAGTGTTTGAGGCTATAATGATATTCTTCAACATTGCACTGGCACCATCGACAATAGCCTTCGGATCCCTTGAGCTGTTTGTTGGAGGTTTAGCAATAGTTTGGATTTTCGCAATAATCGCACTGCTGGGAACTAAACTCTACGGGCGCCTTATGGAAGTGATATTCTACATACCAGCGGCAATAACAATCCTCTTCTTCGCCATGTGGATTGCTGGGATATTCAACCCAAGCGCAGTTGCAAGTGGAGTGCAAGAAGTTATGGGTGCCTCAACTTCCAAAATCATGCAAACAGCCATAAACACTGGGATGACGGATCCAAGCAATGTGGCGGGCTTCTTTGACGCGTTTTCATTTGCTCTTGGAGGCGCCTTCTGGGCTTACATGGGATGGTACGCAACCACATTCCTCGCTGGAGAAGTCAAAGAGGCAAACAAGAAACTTCCCATGGTGGTTTTAACAGCGGGATTCGTCGTAATGATAATTTACCTTTTGGCTTCATCGCTTTCCGCCCTATCAGCCATGGGCGTAGAAACCTACACGGATGCCGCTGGACATAAATGGAGCCTATTCCAAGCCTACGCTTGGCTAAGCTACGGTCCAGCTGCGGCAAAAGAAGCTGCAGCAGCGGCTATTCCAAACTTCCAGAGCGCTTGGAGCACTGGAATTGCCTCTATGACCGCTAGAGGATTAGGCCTAGGATGGATTTCATGGCTTATTGCTTTGGGCGGCGTGCTTTGGGTTGCCAACGATATTCCGCCGTTCCTGCTTGTTTGTTCTAGAACTTTCTTTGCCATGTCCTTTGACAGAATGATGCCTGAAAAGTTCTCCTACGTCAGCGAAAAGTGGCATGCTCCAGTATGGGCCATAATAATAACGGCTGTCTTCGCCATTCCCGCATGCATGGCTGAAGCTGACTTTCCAGCAGGTGCCGCTAGCTACTTGGCGTTTGCCGGAGTTGTCGGAACAGACATATTCGACGCGTTCTTCCTAACTATGTTCTGTGTCTCATGCATGTTGCTCCCGTTGGAGAGAAAGGACATATACGACAGAGCCGCAGTTAAACATTCAGTAGGCACAGTTGTAACCTTAGGATTCTTGGCAACCCTTGGAGGAGCCTTCTGCCTATACATCTTCGTAAAAGAGTCCCCATGGATATGGTCGCTCTTCACAACAGGAGCAGCAACAGCAGACGTAGTAAGCGCAGTTGGATTCATCGGCTGCATCGTCGTAGGCATACTCCTGTACGTCTATTATATGTACAGGAACACAACGCGCGGCGTGGATATGCGTACGCTCTACTTGAGCATACCGCCAGAATAGCCTTAAATATACATCCCATCTTTTTCTTTTTGTTGAAGTTGAGGCTTATTGCATGCTTGAATTGGACTTTATAACTGACGCGGTGGAAGAACAAATCATCCGTGGAAATCTAAGGTGGCTTGCAAACTTCAATGAAATCCACCGAAACTACAATGTAGGCGACACGGTTTTCCCCATTTATGCTTCGGGAAGCCTCCAAGAAAGAGGCTTCTTCCTTTCAAGGATATTCTCCGCCTTGGTCACTCCAAAGTATAAGGTGCACTTCCTCCTTTACAAATCTTCAAGCATAGACTCTAAACTTTTTAGGAAAATAATGCTTTCTTTAAAAAGCAGGTTTGGCAAAGACGACTGGATTTTTCTAAGCCTAGTCCAAAGCCAACCTCTTACAAAAGAAACTAAAAATGCGATAGCAGAAATTAAGGATAAAAACGTGGGCGTAGCAGCCTTCAGCCTTGAAACAAAAGAAATAGTTTCCTCGGAAAACGTTCTTGGAAAAGGCTTAACAAAACAGTTTAAACTTACAGAAGCCAAGTTTGAAGCTTTCGATCTGCCAAACTATTTGAAAAGCTTCACCATAGTGCTTTTCCTCGGCGTTCTGCTTTTGGTTTTCCTAGCCCTATCTGGTTTTCCTCAAGCCATTCAGCCTCTAACGCTTATTCTCTTGGTCGCTTTTTCTCTTATAGTAGGCCATAAAGTCTACAAAACAAGGTACCATACAACATTAACCTTAAGCGGCAGGGGATTTAAGCTTCAAGAAGGGCAAAAAATAACAGAGGGCCAATGGTCCGATTACACGAATGTTACGGTTTATATAACTCCAAGTCATGAAACATGCATAAGACTTCACTCGGAAAAGGGAAAAGTAGACTTGCCTATTTCAAGGACAGGCATATCCCGAAAGGAAGCCTACAACACCATACTGCGGCTTGTAAAGGGTAAAGACAAATAGAAAAGTCTAAAAAATTTGTGGTGTTTCAACCCCAGTGTCCCACCAAGGTTTGTCCCATCTTTTTTCCACAACAGGCAGCTCTTTGAGGAGAAGCCCGATTCTCTCCGTCACCTTTGCCACCTCGCTTTTTGAAAGCCAATTTTTAAGCATTTCAGTCCTTTCCGCAATGTTTCTAAGGTTCAAAGTAACAGTCAAGGCAAGCTTCTTATCTTTCTCTAGGATTCTCCGCATTTTCTGCGGGTCAATTGCCTCCGTTCCCTTTCCAATTTCATGATCCAAAAATATGGCGCAGACATCCTTAACGTCTTTTTCCTCCATTCCCACTATAATTTTGTCTTCGTCATAGTAGGGATACGATAGTATCCTATAATCTTGGCCATGTTGCTTAAGTTCCTCTGTAGCTTCTTTCGGTGCATCAAAAATAAACTGAGCCTTTGAAAGCAGCAGAGGCTCCAAGCCTATTGTGTAAAGGTTTTCTTTATACCTTTCAAACTCGTTGTTGACTTCCACCCTATGCCTCAACTCTATACGGTCACAGAAAATGTCCAAAACAGTTATCGTCGGCAAGCCTTCCTCTGTTACCCCATTGATTGTTGTAACGCGATATCTTTCACCGTGCCTCCAAGCGTTGAAACGCCTATCGTTGGCCGTGGCAAAAGACTTGTAATGAGTTCCAAAGGCTTTATCCATGTTCAAAAGAAGCCTGTAAAAGTCGGCTCCCTGCTTTTTGGGAATAATGAAATCCGTATCCTTTATTTCCCTAGCCAGAGGCCCACCGGCATTCGCGCTTTTACAGTGAATTTTAACGGCTGCACCACCAAACAGTAAAGCTGGAATGTGGTTTTTGCTTATACTCTTTTCGAAAGCCTTGGGATATAACTCGTGAAGTCTATGGGCGTTAACTGCTGCCCATAGGGTTACTATGGCACTTCGCATAGGAAAATACTTCAGGTCAATATATGATGGCAAACCAAGCTCTTCCCGCAGCTCCGACGGCTCCACAGCCGAGGTTAACGGCAACTCAACATCATAGGTTTTGCCATCTAAATCTTGATAAAGAACAAACCTTCCAGACGCGGCAACAGCGTCGTTACCTATGGCTTTATACATCTCTAACAAGCTTTCTCCTTTAAACTTCCACCACCACTGCTTCAGCCAATCCTACCAAACCCACATAATACCCCATAAGACAATAATAAATGTTATGCCGCACCCGTTTCTACAACCCCAAAAATTTTCAACCAACCAGAAAAACGCATATATTTTCTCTCTAACACTAAAACTACTTAACGCCCAAAGAAAAGGGGCCGTAGTCTAGGCAGGTATGACGACGGGCTCCAGAACCCAACAAAAAGGGTTTACGGACCGCCAAAAGCGGAATGAAGAAGTTCTGGAGCGGTCATAGAGAAACCCGTAGAAACAGCCCAAAAGGCTGTTTCGGGGAAAGGTCGTCGGTTCAAATCCGGCCGGCCCCACCACAGCATAAACCAGCACCCCTTAGCCGCTGAGGAAACGGTTTTGTTTTGTAGCTTAAGCGTACTAAGCGGTTGGCTGAGGCTACGGTTGCGGGTAAGCTTGAATGCCTACGGAATTTGGCTAAACGCGTCGACCTTTGGGACAGCCAAGCTGTTGAGGACGTTGTTAGGGAAACGGCGAATTGGGGTAACGCCTACAAGAACCGTGTGCTTTACGCTTATCAGGATTGGCTTCGCTTTCATGGTTTCGAGTACAAGTTTGAGCCTTACTGTGTTAATTCCAAGCTACCCTATGTTCCGCTTGAAAAGGACATCGACCAATTGATATATGGTTTTGCAGTGTCTAAGGCTAAGCGTTACGCTGCGATGCTGCAGCTGGCTAAAGAGACAGGATGGCGCCCTGTGGAAATTTTTAGGCTGACGCCAGCAGATTTTGACTTGGAAAGACAGATAGTCACTTTGAATGACCCTGCCAAGAGAAGCGAACCGAGGCAAGTGAAGATGTCTGATAAGCTTGTAGCCATGATGAAGCCTTTATTGGCGGATACGCCGTTTAACGCTCGGGTTTGGTCTTCTAAGCCTAAGAAGATTCGGAGAACTTTTACAGAAGAAGTTAGAAACAGAATTGCCGACAAACTTGGAGCCCTAAACCTGCGGAAGATAACGTTGAAGACTTTTAGGAATTTTAAGGGAACAATGACGTATTATAAGACGAAGGATATTGTTTACACGCAACGGGTTCTTGGGCATAAGAATATCAAGAACACGCTTGTCTACATTCACCTCGTCAACTTCGATAGCGATGAATACGTAGCCAAAGTGGCAACAAACCTTGAAGAAGCCTGCCAACTAATAGAAGCAGGATTTGAATACGTTACCGAAATGGACGGAGCCAAAATCTTCAGAAAACGCAAATGAGTAAACTTCAGTCTTCATCAAGAAAACAGGGATTTTGATCACAAACACAAGCCTTTCAAAGTGACTCAATAATGCATGTATCCTTGGAAAGTCTATCAAAAACTTGTATTCATCTATAAAAATGTTTTTTCTTTTTTACAGCCTTCTGCAACTTTGCATATGCTTTTCTGCACAGAATTATTCCAAGTAACTTTTTAGCACCTCTTTTTATTCCTATTTCTTTCATGTATTTTTTATTTGCGCAATAGTCTCTATTCCAGCAGTTCCATGTAAACTACACTACTTCTTTTAGATTTATGTAAAACTTTATAGGCAAATTCAAGTGGAGAATCTATAAAACATTCACCTAAATTTAAAGAATGCTCCCACAAAAGTTTAGAATGACAGAAGTATCAAAAAGCGGACATGCGTTAATTTCAGTTTTCACCAGTGGAAAGACGCTGACAACTTAAAATCACATCTAAAGCTCAGAATCCGAAAAAATGTTAGCATCCCGAATGCCCGCAAGGAATAGCCCAACGAAATAAACCAAAACCTTTTTCTTGACAATCCTCGCATTCAGACCTTCAACTGCCTCTCTAACTACATAAACATTTTAAAAAATTAAATTTTATCGCAACTTTCAATTATCAGCGACTAATGGAAGGTTTTGGTGGTTTATGGTTTGGGTTTTCGTTGAACTTTATCATGTTTGGTGGATGGTTTCCTTCATTTTTATGCGTGGTTCATGTTAGGCTTATTTCTGTTTGCTGGGCTGCGTGGCTGTATCTGCAGTTTTGGTCTTTGCAGAAGGCTCCTCTATTACATGCCCAGCTTATTTGGATGCTTGCATCTTCGCATTCAACTATTTTTATTGGGGCTATTATGACGGTTTTCCGCGCGGAACCGCCACAGGCATCTGTCCAGTTAAAGCATGGAACAGAAACAGGGGCAAACAGCCTTTCACGGTTAAACCTAACCATACACGCACCCTTCCAAACCTATTATATGTTAAAGAAATAGGGGAGTTGGCGCGCATAGGGCATTGAGCCTATGCTATTTTCGCATTTTCCTAACTGAGATGATGTCGTATACGACTAGTATTGCGACAACGATTATGGCTACGGCTAGCCCTGTCAATATCGGCGTATAATCTGGTGGTGTTGGGATTTCAGGGGTTTCAGGCGTTGGCGGTGGTGGCGGTGCAGCGGTTACGCCTATGCTTGTTTCCGCGTATGATGGGTAGTAGCTTTTTGACCCTGGAAATGTTGCTAGGATGGTGTATAATCCTTCTTTTGGCGGGGTCCACATGACTGTGTAGAAGCCTGCAGAGTCCGTGTGGGTTCCGCCTATGTCAATGTATTCGCCAGTATAAACGTTTATAGCATCCAACTTAACCCAGACACCCTTAACGTCCGTGGGCCTTGGGAACTGCTTATACACGTAAAGCATCCAGTCGCCCATACACTCGTCAGCCACAGCTGGAACACCATCAGGGAAACGCATAGCTATGCCTGAATCCTTAGTGCCTGGAGAAACATCCACGACCTTTCCCCGTATTACAACGCTTGAGCCTAAGGGCACGGCGGTATCAGGGGCAGAAACAGTTGTGGCGCTTGGACCCTTACCGATAGCGTAAACACGCTGATCATAAGAGTCCATGGAAGCAATTATACTGTCGCCTATTAGTGCCCTGGCACCCCAGTCTGTTTGACGGAGCAAGCCATCCACTCTGAAAATTTCTTCGCCAGTTTCCACGTTCAAGCATATGAACGGCGCGCCACGCGGCAATGGATTATTTGGAGAATGTTCACTGTGGCCTAGGTAGATTTTTCCGTCGGTGATGAATAAGACTCTTATAGCCCATAGATCTCCTGCAAATTCTTTCTGCCATGCTTCGCTACCGCCATAAGGATCCTTGACTTGGTATGTCCATAGTTTATTGCCTGTCTTTGCATCGTAGCAGTACACAAGCCCGGCGAAGCGCGCAATTACAAATAGTTTTCCATAGGCAATGTATTGTTCTTCACCATATATTGCACGTATGTCTAAAGGCTCGGTTGGTCCCCAAATTTGTCTGCCCGTGTCCAGATCAAAGCCGTATATCTGCCTATCTTCCTTTACACGCAAAGTGAAAACACGATCTTCTACGCTTACAGCACCAGTTGAAACAGCCTTGTCACCTACAGGTTTTCGCCAAGTTAGGTTGTAAAGAAGTGTCCCCTCCTGTCCTTCCTTGAGACTGATGGCCCACAAAACTATGGGATCTTCACCAAGCTGTTGCCATCCACCATAATTCTGGCAACCAAGCACCAGATCTCGATGGATAACTGTCCATACGCTTCCAGGTAGACCAGTTGGTATTGTTTTGTTCCATTCGTAGCCTCCCTGTCTTGGAGCTGTAGCTGTCCATGTGCAGTTATATGTGGTTCCGTATGGTGTGAAGCTGCCAGCGTTGGAAACTACTCTGCTTGAGTTCCATAAGGTCATCCAACCATTTGCCAAGTTGAGAGTGTATATTAGAACTTCACCTTTCGGTCCATAAACACGGGTTCCGCTTGGCACATTTGTCATGCGGTAAATCCAACGTCCTGTAGAGGCCTCATATACATCATATACGCCAGTTGATGGGTTTGCCCATAAGTAGGCGTAAACTGCATGCACATTGTATGAGTCCCAGTAAAATATTTGACCAAAAGATAGCCTGGTGCGGTTCCAATCGCGAACCCAGAGTTCCTCGCCTGTGCGAAGGTCTACAGCCACAACCTCCTGTTCCACGTTAGTACCGCCATTAGACTTATATCTGTTAAAGTATAGGACTCCGCCGAGGATTACTCGACTAGAAAAGAGCCCCTCATATGCATCTCCAGTTTCAAACCCGTGATCGTCAATTCCGGGTACATCAGCCACCTGTCCGGCAACTCCGCCTCCCAGAGCACCCATGCCTCCTCCTATAAGTGGCTTAGCCCAAAGAATGTGCGGCGTTTCAGGCCCTTGATTGTATGGCGCAAAAAGGTTTCTTGGCGTGTCAGGCCAGTTTCCAGCTATAGAAGACCATTCGCGTATTTGGGCGTTTATGGGCCGTGACCAGAACTCTGTTGGAAGCCCGAGGCTTGGGTAAGTTGGCAGCGGTTTCTCCTGCACAACCAAAGCAAACTTTTCACTGTCACTAGCCTCATAATAGATTGGACCGTAGAGTGTAGGGCCATAACTCGGGCGGGTTGTCCAGTTGTATGTTTGTGATGGGAAGTGGCATTGGAAATAGTATGTGCCTACAAGGGTTGGCGTGTAGGATGTGCCTGTTGCACCTGTAGAGTCTGTCTTAAAAGGTCCAAGGGTTTCAGTCTTACCATCAGGCCTCTCAATGGTGACTGTTAAGCCTGTCCAACAGTCCGTTGCTACTCTTAGGAAGTCCGTTATTCCGAAGATGAGAAGCACTGGCTGGTTAACACCAACAGGGTTGGGTGCAACAATAATGTAGGCGTAAGTTTTTTTATGCGGAATCTCCTGCGCGTTAGCGGCTGACACACCAACCAAGAGTGTAGCTATTGTCAGCGTTAAAAGCAGAAGCAAAGTACAAGCCTTACATTTGCCTTTTAATTTGCTCACTGGAAGTTTTCCTCCTTTCCCATTTTGTTTCTGCAAAATAACGTTTTGGAGGGGAATGCGCTTTTAAAATTTTGGGTGCTTTTATGCTCAGAATTCGCGTTTCACTCTAATTCCCCAGATGAGGTTGCAGCAGAATGGAAGCTATTGATATTACGATTGCAATTATGGCTTTTGAGCTGATGATGGCTAAGTTTTCCAGGTTATTGTTGGGTTGAAACATTAACCTCATCAGGTGAAAGAGTTTGGTTTTCGTATGGTTTTATTTGGTTCATGTTTGGTATTCTGTGGTAGCCGTATGGAGTTATGTAGGCTATTTCTCCTGTATCGCCCCAGACGCCGACTGCTATGCCAACCATGCCACCGATTTTCTTGAATTAGAAGATAATTTGTCATAAGGGATAAAGCCCTAACGGGTCTCTTATAACACTTCCCTCATTTACAAAGTTGTCTGGGATTTCTCTTCTGTGGAATAGCCCTGGCACCATGTTGAGGGTTACTTCCGGGGGCGCATCAACCCATTCAGGAGTAACAGGTCTTCGGTGCCATTTTCTCCCACCACGGTTAGGTTGTAGCTTTTTGCGGCTGACCATGCGATGTTCATGGCTTTTTCCTTGGAGATTTTGCTTAGGCTTGCCACGTAGAAAAGGTTCCATGTGTCTGAGAAAACCAGCTGGTTTTGTATAAATATGGGGCTGTTGTGGGGAATATCGCTTCCATTGCCAGCTATGGTTATGGCTGGACTCGGAATGGGAATTGGAAAGAATTCATTTCAGCCACTGAAGTGAAGTTGCAAAAAGCGCGAGTTGACGTTAAAATAAGCACGATGAAAACCATGCCCAACGGCTTATTCTTCATTTTGTTTGTCTCCGTCGCCAGACTTTTTTATGCTGAAGAACCACATAATACACTGATGCCACTGCAATAATAATTGTGGCAAGCGCCACCCAAAAATATTTTGTCTGCTGATCAGATGTTTCAATAACTGCGAATTTTACTGCTATGTCACCGTGAAGCGGTTTAGAATATTGGGAAACTATTTGGAAGGATATTACGTCCGCCGCGTCCTCGTTAACCAGCAGGTAGTTCACAGGACGCCAAACTCCATCAGTTCCCGTTGTGTAAATACTTAGATTTGTGTAGCGGACTTCCATGCGTATGCTAAAGAAAGCGGTGGATTTAGGGTTCCAAGGTGTCAGATATGGGCTTATGTTTAAGTCGTAGAGGAAAATGTGGCTTCCGTTGACTATTTCCACAGGATGCTCATAATGAATCTTCAAGGTGAAACGGTCAGGCGTATCGTTAATTTTACAGTATATTATTGGCCAGCTTCCAAGAACTGTGGAATGTAGGGCTTGAGGGTTAGCTTCAGTGTAGTTGCTCCATGGAAGCTCTGCGCCATCAATTTTTATGGAAATGTTTGTCGTTCCAGGAGGAGTTGGATAAAGTAAGGGAAGCTCGTTAGACAAAACCACGTACCTAATACCATCAATGCAGAATTCTTCTCCAGCTCCAAATATTTTCTGCATGTGATATGTGCCGTCAACCTTCGCCCAAACTCTTCCATCAACAAAACATATAGTGTAGTTTATGTATTCTTCAGGCATGGCGACAAGAGGATAGCTTAAAGCAGAA
>Ga0272449_1000868_pt1 | contig 33834 bp, 32 predicted proteins | sample YNPCB0241_FD_198679 | JGI IMG/M metagenome (GOLD analysis project Ga0272449, IMG submission 198679) | Hot spring sediment microbial communities from Yellowstone National Park, WY, United States - YNP-CB-024-1 | ecosystem: Environmental > Aquatic > Thermal springs > Hot (42-90C) > Sediment... | reverse complement strand
AAATAGTTGTTCTTGCCCAGTGTCCATCCACGCGAGTTGAAAACAACAACCCCTTGACACCAAACAAAAATCGTCTAACATTGTCCTTGTGAAAGGATTCCTCGACTTTTTCAAAGACCTGTTTCGTTCAAGGGTGACTGGCTCGCAGGTCAGCGCACAGGCTAAGGTCTATGGCGTTCAGGCAAGGGCAAAAAGCAAGGTTGCATCAGCCTTCAATAAAGCGATTGACGGCTCAATAGGCAAGGTGAAAAAAACTGCGATGCCAAATCGTCCTAAATCAGGCGACAGCGGGCAAAAAAAGGAGGGAAAAAAGATGAGCTTTTGGCCGTTTGGTAAGAAAAAACAGAAGGAACCTACTGAACCCCCGCAGGATGCTTTCGACCCAAGTGCCAAGACGCAGGCGATAAGCATAAAAGACCTTCCGCAAGCCCAGTTCAAGCCTTGTGTTGGGTGGGTCGTCATCATGAACGAACCTTACAAAGGGCGAGATTTCAGGCTCGTGCCAGGCAAAAATAGGGTCGGGACAGATGCAGACATGGAGGTGGTGCTTTCAGACCAAACTGTGTCCGCTCACCATTGCAACATAGTTTTCAGAGAAGAAGACAACACATATCATCTATTCGATGCAGGGTCGAGTACTGGCACGAAGCTCAACGGTAAAAGGGTTACCGCTGCTCAACTAGTTGACAACGACATAATCGAGGTGGGGCAAACAAAATTGAGGTTCAAGGCGCTCTTCTAAGGTCTTTGCAGGAGATAGTATGCCTAAGCATCTTATCGTCGCATTGTTCTTAAGCCTTCTGTGCGACCTTGCCATTGCGTCTCCAGACGCTACGATAAGGTGGCACGACCAGTCCAGGTATAGGGACACAGGAGTCCTCAGGTTTCTCGTTCAGGTGGGCGACGAAGAGGGTCCTATCGAAGACCTTGACATGGCTCAATGGACCCTTATCTATCGTGAAAGGCAGGTAGAAGCGACTGCTGATGTAAAGTCATTCAGGGGCGCTGGGTCTGCGACAGCCGTACTTACAGTGATTGCCTCAAACGGAAACTTCAGAGGGGCGGAAGACGAAGAGTCTACAGAAACAAAGATGAAGCCCCCCATTGAATATGCTGTCGATGCGGTCAACTCCCTCAAGACAAGGCTTGGTTCCTATCTTTTGAGCGTGGCGTGCTACGACGAGGTAAGGCGTGAACCCACCTTTCTTTTGATGAACAAGCCTGCGTCATCCGCTGGGTCTCTTTCGTTCTCGGAGGTCGAAAGGCAGTGCAAACCGCCAGCCTCCGAGTCCAGAGCGGGTCTTCCGAAACTACCAAGCCTCCTGCTTGCTGGTTGCCAGAAGTGGGCTCAGTCTGCCGCTGCCCTGCCCGACATGCCGCCTCTACGCTATGTCCTTGTGATCATAACTGATGGCAACAGCGACGAGGCAGTGCAAGAAAACTGGATAGCGCCGTTCCAAAGTAGATTCGGGCGTGATATGCCAGGCTGGTTCGAGCTCTATGTCATCGCCCTGGATGATGGTGGTGATGCAGCGAACTATCAGGCACTTGCCAAACGAGGGAGGCTCGAGGTCGCAAAGACAAGACAGGATATTGGAAGTGCCATGCAGCGGGCGATACCTCATATCGTCGGAACAGGGATTTATGATGTGTCTTTCTATGTGAAGGAAAGGCTAAAAGGCGAATCCTTACAGGTTGCAGTCGCTGTTCAGCCGCCAACAGGAAAGAAGATAGTGTCTCAAAACTGGACGCTCGTTGGACTTCAAAGAAAAACGGACATCCTTCGGGTTGTGATTCTTGTCGCGATTGGCATTGTCGTTGTTCTTATAATCGTCATTGCGGTGCGCCTCATAGTCGCATACATCAATGCACGAAGGCAAAGGAAGGCAGAGGAGGAAAGGGCAAGGGCGTATGTAGGTCCGGTCAAAGCAAGGTTGATCGTCCGAGACGGACCTGTTATTGGACAATGCTTCGACATTGTCGAGGATGTGGTTTACATAGGCAGGTCGCCTGAAAACCAGATGGTCATTCTAGACCCAACGGTCAGCAAAAGACACGCTGTGATCAGGATAAGCGGGAACACCTTCGAGGTCGAAGACTTGCAATCCTCGAGCGGGACATATATAAATGGGCAACTAGTGCGCAAGGCATATTTGAAAGACGGGGACTCGCTAAGGGTTGGCGGGACAGAGCTTGAGTTCAGGCTGTCCTGATAATCAGTGCTTGACCAGTCCTTCCGAACTCAGAAGGCTGTGCCAAACTTGAAGGTATAACTGGTCTGACCTTTTCCCAGACTGAGTTCCGTGCCAAAAACGATGTAGGTGACTTTTGCCTGCAAGCCTAAAACCGCTCGGTGCGAAAATATGTTTTGCCCTTCGATCACGAATGGCTTCACACTGATTGCACCACTGTTGTCCTTATAGACCTTCCCTCCTAGATGGCTACTTGCATTCGTGTATATCATGTTATAGCCAGCGAACGGGGCTAAAGTAAAAAGCCCAGCAACATTGAACTCCTTCGATAATACCACCGAAGGGCTTGCGAGAAGTATCGCAAGGTCCCCCGAATTCAACAATGTTCCAACCCCGACCCCGAACCTGATATCAGGGGCATATTTTATGCCCTCAAGCACTGCCGCCTGCAACTCCAAACCCATAGCCCACAAAGAGCTCTCGAATATGTGCGTGATTATTCCACTTATCTGCATACTATAAGGCAAACCCTTTGCGATCCGCACCTGAGTCACGGTTACCACACTGCCAGGGTTTATCGAAGCGTTCTGCCACTTGTCCTTGTTTATCGTCGTAAGACCCAAATCCAGCGAGAGCTCGAACCCCTTCGAGCCTAATGTCGCTGCAGGACCAATGAATTTCGGCGCAAAAACCAGTGATAGTTCCCTGGCGTAGTCCCTGAAAGCGGTGTAATCAACCTCCGTATCGCCATTGCTCGTAAAACTGACAAAGCCTTCGAGCCTTGGGTCATAGTTACGAGCCTTCGCGGTCAAATGCGGAAAAACAAGAACAATGAGAGCAACGGCGATTGTCTCAAGACGGGCTATATGTGTTCTGTCCATATTCCACCTCGCAAACATGTATTTCCTATATCATGACAGAGCAAAAGTCAAGGAGTTGGCAAAGTTTTCGTGCTATGCTTAGTTGCCTAGGTTTTCGAGGTTCACATGAAGGCGATATTCCTGACAAGAGTTGGGCTTCCAGAAGATGCCCTCAATATTAGAGACACGCAAGAGCCCGAGCCAGCACCGAACGAGGTTCTGGTGAAGGTTATGGCGTTCGGCATTAACTTCGCCGACATTCTGGCAAGGACAGGGATGTATCTGGATGCTCCGAAACTGCCTTTCGTGCCAGGCTACGAAGTGGCTGGGGTTGTAGAAAAGGTTGGGGCACAATGTCGCAAGTTCCAGCCAGGAATGCGGGTAGCCGGTCTTACAAACTTTGGGGGTTACGCTGAAAAGGCAGTTGTGCACGAGGCAGTATGTCAGTTGATTCCCGATGGGATGTCATTCGAAGAGGCTTCTGCTATCCCTGTCAATGGGGTCACTGCGTTTCTGGGGCTCAAGGGGCTTACTTCTGTCAGGCGTGGTGAATCCGTGCTCGTCCATGCTGCGGCTGGCGGAGTCGGTCTCATGGCAGTCCAGATGGCGCTCGATGCAGGTTGCAGGGTATTTGGGACAGTAGGAACACGAGAAAAGGCAAAGGTTCTAGAAAACATCGGTGTCGAGGCGATTGTCCACACTGAATGCGATTGCCTGAACGAGATTATGAGGCGAACTAATGGCAAGGGGATTGACCTTGTTCTGGATTCGCTTGGCGGGCGTTCTATTTCCGAAGGGCTCAGGATGCTTTCCGCTGGTGGAAGATTTGTGAGCATCGGGATTGCTTCCCACACGCCAAAGACCAAGCGAAGCCTCTTGTCTGCTGGTATGGGTTTGTTGAAAGTGCCAATCTTGCACCCCTATCTTTTGCTTTCGCAGAGTAAATCCTTCATAGGGATCAACATCAAAAGGATAAGCGAGCAAAGACCTGAACTATTGTCCTTTTCCCTTGAAGAAGTCTTCAACATGGTGCGTGATGGGAAGGTGAAGCCTTACATTGACTCGATATTTCAGTTTCATGACTGCCCTATGGCACACCGAAGACTGCAAGGCAGGCAAAGCATCGGAAAGGTCGTGGTCTCGCTTGGCGGGGCAATGCTCTAGAAGCCCACTGGGACCTCGACATATTCGGGTTGTCGAACCCTGAACTTCGCCTCTACATCTGCTATGATGTCGAACAGGGCATCTTCGAAACGCATGACCTCAGAGGCACTTTCGTCGCCCCACCTATTGGTCTTGTGGTTCATGAAAAAGTGTCCGCCGTTGCACTCCTGAACAAGGTCCGATGATGACACATCCGCTATGGCGCATGTCTCGTGAGGTCCTTTGCACTGATTATCGAGGCAGTCTTTTCCGCCCATTTCGCACCCACAGAACCTCTGTCCCGTCTGCTTGTGCACATAGCAACACTGCCCCTCTGGTGCAAGCAGGATAAAGCGAGGCAAAACGCCCTGCCCCATAAGTGCATTGAACAAAAGGCTCGACTGGACCATGTCACTTGCGCCAACGCCATGCCCTGGCAAAAAGATGACAAGGGGATAATATTCATCTTTGTTTTCTTCGTAGTCGTAACCTGGTGGAAGCGCCACAGAATATCGCACGCGATTTTGCAAGGCATTCGACCAAAGGCTTGTATTGATCACAGTGCCACCAATATCTCCATCGTTCTTTATAATGGGATTTGGCAGGCGATTCAAAGCCATGTAGATAAAGGTCGCAACCCTGTTCAGGATTTGACACACAAGCCCTACATGCTTCCCATCCCCTTGCAAAATCGCCTGTTCGGACGCATTCGGGTCGCCATAGCGCACCAATATGTTCCTTCCGAAAATCTTTGGAGACACATCAATGTCTTTTAGCCTTGTAATGTAGTCATCGCATGTGGCACACGGAAGGATAGAGTTGTCAGTTGCGGTAAAGTCATCGTATTCACGCACCTCTATGCCACGAAGTTTCAGCGCATTCGATAGGTGCATCATGACTGGGATTGCGTGGATTGCATCCCTTATACCGCCATCGAAATAGAAGGTCATCCTTTTCAAGGTCTCGAGCGGTGCCCGCCTGAGGAAAGTCCTTGCATCCTGTTCGAACAAGGCCTCCAGATTTGGGTGCATGGTAAAGACGCCATCGCCTTCCCCATAATCCTTGAACCCGCTCACCATCTCGGGCACACCGTCCAGTCCAAAATCCTCGAATGGCTCGCCCTCCTCATATTCAAAGTCGCCCTCTGTGCCTCCTGGGTTGTTCATCAGGTCAAAGTTATCGTGGTTAGGGTCGTCACCCTGATTCGCAACTCTCGTCTCACTACAGCCACCCTTTCCGTCCTCGAACGGGTCAGGACACCCATCTGTGCCCACATCCTCGAACCTCTCCATGGCGTTTACCACCACTGGCTCGCCATAGTCACGCTTCATGTTTCCATTATAGTCGACAGCAAGCAGGAAGCGAACAGGCACATGATGGGGCTTGTCCGGCTCATACGCCCCTTTCTTCTCGAGGCATTCCAAAGAACTCTCGTCGCACTCGACCGTGTCCCCATCACAAAAAGTTATGAGGTTATATTTGCCTTCTGGGTTATATTCCTTGTTGATGTTATAGGGATATGAAACCACTGCAGGATGTGCACACTTGTCCCGCTCGTTGTTCCACCAATCTAAAGAAATACCGGGTGGCAAAAGTGGGTGCTCTTCGTTGTAATAAAGCATGTTGCCAGCAGCAAACTGAAAACCTTCGATGATGTCGAAGTAGAACTCTCGCCCCCAGTGCCCTCCCGAGTTGTCATAATGAAACTTGTTGAATGACCACTCCCATTCATAAGGCATTGTGGGCTTCACAGGACCACAGAATACATTTGGGTTCGTAGGGTCATCAATGCTGTCGAGGTTATCCAGGATTTGCTCCATCGGGCAAAACCCGCCAAGCAGAAAATATGCCACAACATGTGTCAGGTATCTGAAGTCAACATAGCCTCCCATTGCCCCTATTACATCAAACATATCAGGGTAGTGCGAAGCTATGGTGACTGCATTCGCACCCATGGACACACCCATAATGACCTTATAAGTAAATAGCCTCTTTTCTTTTGGGACATCTTCAAACTGAGTCTCGAGCAAGTCTTCAGAGGATGTTCCCTCGTCGAGTGATGTGAAGGAATCCATCACATCTTCATTCGATGTAGTATGGTCTTCGTAGGAAACAGCATCGGGCAAGACCTCCAAAGAGTCTCCCGTTTCTTTTGCATCCCCCGCGATATCCTTTGATGATTCCGCTTTCGAGCAGGAAAGGGTTATGAACGATAAGAACCAAAATACTATGAGTGTCGGCTCAAATGGGCGCTTCATGGTTGGAGTCTCCAGAAAAGGCAAAAGGAATATTACACTTTGAGTGGTTTTTTTGATATGATGAATGCGTGTTTTCTATGGTAACCCCTATGAGAAGTCCCTACATCGCTATCATCCTTTCATTGACATTTGTCTCTTGCGGGTCAGGCAACAAGCCAAGCAATACAAACACGGGCGACGAAAAACAATCTGGCGACGAAGCCCTGTTCGACGCCAGTGCGGAAGAAACGGTTGAGGAGTTGGCCGAGGAGGATGCTACAATCATTTCACCCGACGATGCCCTTGCCTTCGATGACTCCTCGTTCGAGGAAGAAGTAGAAGTTTCACAAAGCGATATGCTGTTGAAGGAAGAAGTTACAGGCGACCATAGTGATGCATTTCACGACTCAGGTCACGCGGTTGACTCTGGTCCTCAATACAGCGACACTGTTCAGGCATGTATATATGTGCTCGAGGGCATCTGCGACAAGTTCTTGAAGAGATGCGATGACATGGCTTTTGGGATCATCCCTGATTCGTGGCTTGATAAGTGCACCCAGTTTCTTCAAAACCAGCATGGCTTATTCGAACAGACATGCCTTTCGATAGACAACGCAACGACAAATGACCCGACGATCGAGCTAATCAAGACCATGGGTCCCCTGGCGCTAAGGGCATGTGTTGACAACTTCCAGTGCACCTTAGATTCCGCGAAAAAGGTTTATAACTTCCTGAAGCCTATCATCGAGGGGCAAAAGCCTGACACAAGCACCATCCTTCAGTTTGTCACGAGCATTTGTTTCCCATCATCATAGCCACTTTTGGGTGAAAGTGTCGAAATGTTAGCCCTTATGCCCGCTTTGCACCCTTGACACTATCCCTTTTATGCGCCACTCTATATTTGGCATCTGGACGAGGTCAGTCATGACCAGGACGATCCGCAAGATTTTGGTGGTCATTCTGATACCAGTCCTGATCTTTGGCGCCCTTTTCATAGTTTTCAACTGGATGCGCCAGTCTCACGAGGTCTCGAAGGCATTCGAAGAACCCAAGATAACCGTTGCAAGGATAGATGACATGCCTTTCATGAGGGTCCCGCTTGGTCCCAACGAAAGGTATCGCCCAATCGAGGTTATGGCTTCAACACTAGTAGAGGCAAAATGTGAGGTAGTTGCTACATCCCCAAAAAAGAGATTTACTCTCGATGTTTTTGGCGCACATTACGAGGCTCAAGATTGCGTTTTTCAGGTCAGTGTTCCAGAACAGGCAGGCACCGTATCAGAAGCAATATTCAAGTTCTATCAAGGCGAATCAAAAGAGCCAATAGACACACTTTCAGTCCCGATTACCATCATTCCTTACAGGGAAAGCCTCGATTTCCAGCAGATTCAAGACCTTGACGGAAATCCAGTCGAGATAGGAAACGCACCTCAGGAGGTGAAAGTTTTTGCTAAGGCGAGCATCCATCTCAAAGATCCCAAACAGGTTTCTGCCCTTTTCTTCGTCGCAAAATCCCCGTTTGGCGCTCCTGTTCTTCAGGTCCAAACTGCAGATGAAGGATCGGGCGATGTCCGTCCTGTGGTTGGCAAGGTTCGCAGATACAGAAAGTTCGGGCAAAACCTAGAAGGCTACGCCATCTGGGCTGAAAGCCCCATAGTGCTTGGAGGGACTTCAGAGACAAGAGGGGTCTATGACATCTATTATGGGCTGTTTTGGTCCGAAGCCATACCTACGGTCTTTTCAAAAGCCCTCCGTGTCGAGAAGAAGGATGACGGCACCCTTGTCCTTACCCCACTTTTATCCGACATCGAACAAGTTCGACCCCTTACTATCGAAGGGAAACTCCTGTCACCACCTTTGCATGTGGTAAGAAACGGCGTCCCTGTGACTGTGCCGACACCGCAATGATTTAGCCGCCCTTGGCAGGCACAACTGCAAAGTTGATTGCAGAATAGCCTTCGTAGGCAGCAGTGGTCATGACAAGCCTTATTATCTCGAAAGGAACGCCTTCGTCAGCCTGCACGATGATCTGTTTGGATTCCTCGATCCACTTCGCCATCTTTTCCTGGTCAGAAGGCATCGGATTCGACCTGACAAACGCATCCCTCGCCGATTTCAACACCTTTGTAAGTTGAGGCAGTTTCAGGTCCGGGTAGTTTTTCTCGGACACGCCAATAGTGTCCATCACCACCTCCCCTTCGAACAAGATCACTTTCTGAGAAATCCCAATGATAGGCACACGCTCGAGAGGTTTGCTAGAATACGCCTTTGGGAGTTGAATATCTTGCTGTTGCATCAAGATTTCGCCAGTTGCCGAGAACACCATCAACAAGAAAACCACAAGGATTACGAACATATCAATCATGGGCGTAAGGTTCAAATTTACCAATAGCGAGCGCCCCCTCTTCCCTTTTATCGCCCCCTTCACCCATTTCAGCTTTATCGAAGAACCTATATGGCTTTCTGGTGGTCTAATCGGCATCACCTACCTCCCGCTTTGCTACATCATTTCGCCTGCGACGGATGCAGCATCGGCTACCATGATATTGGAAAGTCCCAAAGACATACATGTGTCCATTACCGCTATCATCTCTTTATAGGGTATCGTGTCCTTCGGAGCAACTATTACCCGCTGGTCTTTTGGCAACCTCTCCTTTAGTTTCTTCAGTTCCTCCTTCAGCCGTTCTGTGTCATACATACCGCCCCCTGCAGGGATAGTCTGCACAGGCTCATCAGCCCACTTCAAACTGTAACCCTTTTCATCAATCATTATCGTAAGCCTTTTGGGCGGCTCCTTTTGTGGCTCCACCTTTTGTGGCTTCTGCACGGATTGGTCAATATTAATGCGCCCAGTCTGCGTCCAAACCGCTGTCAACAGCAAGAAAGTTATGCAGACAGTCAAAAGGTCAATAAAAGGCACTAAGTTCAGGTCAACCACTAGGCTCTTCTTTCCTTTGCCACCTGGCATCGGCTCGGAAACGCCACCCATCTTATACCTCCAGCTTCAGGCAATAGCCACAGGCCACAAAAAACTATTGCTCCTCGTTGTCCTCATCCCGTGACAGTTGCTTTGCTTCCTCGAACTTGTGTCTATTCGCAGTGATAAGGTTCATCACCGAAACCGTGGTTTCGTTGATGTCGTCCGCGAGATGTTGAGCCTTAGACTGCAAAAATGCATAAGCGATGATCGCCAGAATCGCTGTGGCGAGACCAAAAGCTGTGTTGTACATTGCCTCGGAGATCCCTTTTGCGAGCTCCGTCGCCTTTGAGGCTGCATCTGCCTCTGCAACTGCTGCAAACGACCTGATAAGACCAAGGATTGTTCCGAGCAATCCCATCAACACCGCCACATTTCCAATCATTGCAAGATAGCCAATCCTTTTTTCGATCTTTGGCAGTTCTTTCAACGCAGCCTCGTCCAGCGCTGCCTGAACCGCTGCATCACCTTCCTTCACCTTTAGCAATCCAGCGTGCAGAATTCGGGCCAAAGGAAACTTGGATATGGAACAAAGTTTTATCGCCCCCTTCAGGTCGCCATTCAAAAGATTCTTCATAAGAACCCGTGTAAAGCCCTCCTTGTCCACATTCGCTTGAAAATACAGGACCACTATGCGCTCAACCATAAGTCCGATCAAGAAAATGAAGGTGGCGAGGATGATGAACATGTTTGCTCCGCCCTTATCAAATGCGGTACCGATGAACTCGAACATAGCCTTCTTCCTCCTTTATTCGACCATTGCCAAAGACTCAAACAAAAAAACGGCCTGCATTGAACCGCAGGTCATGCGTCCTTTTTTACATAGCATGGGCTATCATTGTCAATAGAAAAAAATCACCCTGGATTAAACACAAAGGGCCATTGCACGACACACACACCACCCTCAGGCTTTTCGAACTTCATTCTCCTTATTGTTTGTAAAACGCACTGCTCGACCCTAGCATTACCCAATGTTGAGGAGACTACCGTAACACCCTCGACTTCTCCGTCCAGATTGATCGTCCATCGAACAGTTAGTTTCCCAGCAAGGTTCTCGTGGATCTGAAGCTCTTGCTCGTAGCACGCCCTTATAGCAGCAGCCTTTCTCATCACCACCTGCATTATGTCATTCCGTTTGCAAAACTGGCTTCCCGACATGCCTTCAAGGGAGACATTGCCCACTTTCCTTACGCCTTTTGACCCAAGACCCGCACGAATCCCCACTCCCCCTCCAGTGTCAATCTTTCCTAGCCCATGAATACGCCCATAACCGCCAGTCCCTCCGCCTCCAGGACCAGTCCCCTTAAATCCCATACCACCTGCACCATAGCCAACCACTAGTTCCGCACCAGTTCCTGCCATCGCAACAGCCATCCTGTTGTCGAACGCATCCACATTGTCACTCAAGATCGAGGAAAGAGCGCCAGAGCGAGCCAGCTGATTGGACAGAACATTTGCAAGCCCTATCTTCTTGGGGTCAATGCGGGAAACCATCTCGCCGTCTCGTTTTGGCACTTTGCTTTCGAGTGTTGGGTCTTTGTCTGGGTCGCCAAACTTACCCTCCTCGCCCTCTGCCTTCTTCCCAACGGTATCTTCTTCCTCTCCAATATCCAACAACTGCTCGTCCTTTTCCTGAGCGATATTCATCTCGACTTTCATCATCCTGCGCTCTGCCTTCCGCTTCTCGACCGCACCCGCTGGATTCCACAAGAACTGAGATATAACGAAAACTGCAGTAACAACGAAGAATGCCCCAACTGTGCTTGCTATCATGTTACCATCTGCCTTCAGTGCACGCTGCCTTCCGATTATGACATCTGGTCTGGTAAACTGGAAAAACATGTCAACATCGCCAAACTTGAGCACTGCCCAATCGCCCTTTTCGAACTTCACATAGTTGAGACCGCTTGCGTCAGAAGTGTATTTCCTGACATATTCTCCGACATCCGCCACAATCCCGCCAATACACACCCTGCCTTTGAAATCCCTTCGAAGCCCTAAAAGATAGTTACCCTTCTTGTCCACAATCACGATAGGTGTTGATTTGCCGACCTTCGAACCTGCAGGCAGAACAAAATCGGACCTGACCCCGTCGCCTACTGTAACTGGACGCTTTTCCGTAAAAGTGGTCTCTTTTACAATGTCTCCTTTCCACAGTAGCGCAACGCGCAGAAGCCTATCATCGGGACCAAGGAGAGGCTGTGCGGCGAGCGTCCACACAAATCCAACAACAAGCACAGCCACGCCCAAGAATGCGCAGTGAAATCCATAAAACATGGCAAGCCTGGTCTTTGCGTCCAGCAAGCCAAGACCAATCTGCTTATGCACCTCGCCTCGAACCAAGAAAGGCGTGAGAACCAAAAAGACCAGCGCAACAGCGGACAGGATGAGCCCAGCAAGCGCAAACCTCTTCTTGAAATGCACGAACAAACCTGCTAGTGCCAGGACGGTAGAACAGCTGATGGATGCCAGCGCAGCGACCGCTGTCCACCATTTGGTGGGCCCACACAGCGATGGGTCTTGAAAACCAACCACATCGGGGTCAACCCATGGGACAACAAATCCACCGATGATCCCAATAAGTCCACCAACTAATGCGATGATAAGTCCTACGGACATAAGGCACCTCGCCCATGAAGGACAGACGGCGTTCGCCACATTAGGCGCGCCCAACATATTGTGCAAATCATGATCAAACTAGTCAAGACCACATTTACTGTTTTTTATCACGACGGACTCCAACCTTCTTCGCCTTTTTCCAGCGCAAGCTGAAAAGGCTTCTTTCCTGCCCATCCTCCAGTAGTTGCTCTGCGCTTTTTGCGTCCCCATGTTCGCCAAGCAAAACGCCCAACCTGAACCTCGCTGAATGGCATGATGCGCACCGCTCCAGAATCAAGTAGTATGTCTTGATAGCACCTGCAAAGTCCTTTTTTCGCTCTTGCTTCTTTGCTTTTGCCATCAAGACCCTAACATCTTCTTGCATGTCGCCGCTCACCCTCTGGGAGTCCGCATCAAAGAAAAGTCTTTTCGCCATCTGTAACACATTTTTATCAGGATTGAGTTCCTCGCATCTTTTTAGCAAGGCAAGCGCCTTTTCTTGAAGTCCAATGTCCCTAGCCAAAATCGCCATCTTCAGCATTGGAAGCCACCAGGTAGGATACTTGCTCAAAAGTTCTTCATAGCCCTTTTGTGCCATGCCAAACCTTCCTTCTAGCCACATTTCATCTGCCTGTCTTAGTCTGTCAAACGCATCGGAAGCCTCGTCGGACCAGGCATCCATAGGCGTGCTCGACATAAAAAACGCTGATAGCAAGAGCAACTTTGCTACACGAAGAAACACCGTTATTTCCCTCGCAACAGTTTCCACGGATGTCTTTTTATATCCTTTACGAATTCGATCAGGTCATCGTAAATCTCTTTATCATTCAACAGTGCGCCTATCGTCCCTTTTGGGTCTTGCGCTTTTTCCAGTATGCGCTCGACCTGCCCAAACAACGAAAACACCTTGGTCTTCCCCTCTGTGATTGCCTCTTTCCACTGGGCAATAAGCCCTCTTGCATCAGCCAATGTGCTGTCGAGTTTCTGAGAGGTTTCCTTGAGTTGTCTTGTAATCGTCGCAATATCGGACATGATCCCCCGTAAAGCCTTCTCGTCCTCAATACCGTTCGCAATCGTAGTTGCAACTTGGTCGAACTTTTTTGCAGCAGATGCCACACTTGTTATGGCTGTCTCGAGCTCTTCCCTTTTTTTAGAAAGCAGTTCGTCAGCGTGACTGACCAGGTCTTTCGTCTTCTTCACCATCTCCCTGATATCATCCCGATTTTCCTTTACAATCGCACTGATCTCCTGAAGCAAGGGAGCGACCTCCTGCCCTATGCTTTCAAACCCGCCCAGTGCAACCCCATCTGGGATATGAGCAGGGTCGAGCAAAGGTTTATCATGGCTTCCTGGCTCTATCTCGACATATTTTTCGCCAAGGGCGCCAAGTGTGCTTATATAAAACTTTGCATCCTCGTGAAGCATCCCCAATGCCTTTGGAGACACCTTCAGCCTCACTCGCACGAACACCCTTTCCTTGTTGTGTTCAGGGTCTGGCTTGCCACCCCATAGTTCCACCCTGTCAACCTTGCCAACACTGACGCCAGAGATTTTTACCAAAGCGCCTGTCTTCAGGTTTGAACTGTCTTTGAAATCCACATAAAGATAGGCATATTTGCCACAACTCAAATCCCCAAGCAAGAACACCAGAACGCCAATGATAACAGCAGAGACCAAGATAAGACCACCAACTTTGATCTCCATCGAGCGATTCGATTCTTGCATCTATGTCTCCATAGGTCCGTGCGCCTCGCCCCTCATGAACTGCCTTGCGATCGGGTCTTTGGTTGCAAGAAAATCTTTTGGCTCTCCGTCAAGGTGCACCTTGCCTTTATATAACAACACCACCCTTTGCGCAACATTCAAAATAGACCTTAGATCGTGCGAGATCACAACGACAGTCTTTTTTAGCTCGTGTGCGAGGTTCATTATGAGTTTGTCAATGCTTGCGGACGAATAGACATCAAGACCTGTCGTGGGTTCATCCAAGATTATGCATTGAGGCTGAACTGCCAAAGCCCTTGCTATGGAAACCTTTTTTCTTTCTGTTATGGCTACTTCTGAAGGCAGTTTCCAAGCCTTTTCATCGAGCCCGACCATCTGAAGATAGTTCATAGCCTCCGCATAAGCCTTTCTTCTGTCCAGTTTATAGTGCTTCATCAAGGGCAAAGCGACATTACCTATGACAGGCATGGAATCGAACAATGCAGGGTGCTGAAAAACCATGAGATAACGCCTTCGCACCTGATACCATTCTTCCTCGCTCGCATCAGTCATGTCCTTCGAATCAATGAGGATGCGCCCTGAATCTGGTCTCAAAAGCCCAACTGCGTGCTTCATAAGGACGCTCTTTCCTGTGCCGCTTGTCCCAATGATGTAAGTGATCTCGTGGTCTTTTAGAACCAGATCAATGTCAACTAAGACAGGCTTGTCACCGAATGACTTCGATACATGTCTGAACTCGATCATAGAGCCTCAGAGCATTCGAGCAATCGCACCAATAAAGAAATCAAGAAAAATCACTGCAAAAAGCGAGTTCACTACAGCCCTTGTCGTAGCAGTTCCAACGCCTTCAGAGCCTCCAAAAGCCCTGAAACCAGATTCAGCGGATACGATAGGGATGACCACGCCATAAGCAATGGTCTTTATTAGCCCCTGATAGAAGTCTGACATGTCGGTAAGTTCAAGGGACAGAAAGGTCGCTGGAGGCAGGTCGAATCGCACTTGTGCAAGCACAGTGCCACAAGCAATGGCAACCAGACTTCCGTATGCTGTGCAAACGACCATCATGATGATGACAGCGATAAACCTGGGGGCGACAAGATACTCAACAGGGTCTGTGTTCGTAACCTTGAGCGCCTCTATTTGCTCGGTAACGACCATCGTGCCTATCTCTGCAGCTATCCCGCTTCCAACCCTCGTAGCAAGCATCAAGGCTGTGATGGTTGGTCCGAACTCTCGAATCATGACGACTATGAAGACCGCCCCTGCCATGCTCAAATCTGGCAACACCTTCATCGCCTGCATGCATCCCTGATACACACTTATGATGCCAAGAAACCCAAGCGTCACCGTCAAGAAGAGAAGCGAGCGATTTCCGATGTTGAACATGTGCGGGACAACCATTGCCTTGCCTGGCGGGGATTTCAAGATAGAATGCAGTGTCTGAACCAACAAGGTCCACGAGTTTACGAGCACATCTGGCATACCCCGGAAAACCCCTCGCATTGCTAATACCAAAGAACGACTACCAAGATGTTTACAGCGAAAATCGCAATAGCAGAGGTTACAACTGAATCGTTCACAGCCATACCAACCCCTCTCGCCCCTCCTTTTGTGCTGAGCCCAAAGTGACAGGATACTATCGCAATAGCACCGCCGAATGCGAAGCCCTTGCACAAACCCATTATGAACTCTGATAAGAGGTGGCTATCCAGCACCGATTGCCAGAACATGCGGAAGTCAATCTGGAGCAAGAGATGGCTGGTTAGCGCCCCTCCCATAAGAGCGAACAAATCACCAACGCCTGTCAAAAGCACTAGCATCACGATCATGGTCAAGAAGCGAGGCACTACGAGATATTTCACAGGGTCAATACCAAGTGCCCTCAGTGCGTTTAGCTGGTCTGTGACCACCATCGAGCCGAGCTCTGCAGTGTTGTTAGCGCCCACGCGCCCCGAGAACATAAGTCCAATCAGAAGAGGACCAACTTCCGCTAGAACGCCTGTACCTGCTGCCCACCCAACAAGCGAGGTCGCACCAGTAGAACGAACATAATGCTCCCCTTGAATCACCATAATGGCTCCAGAGAGGATTGCAGTTGAGACTACGACCGCTAGCGACTTCACACCGACCTTGTAAAACTGCCTGAGAGTCTCGTCATAGTCTATGTCGGCAGTCAGCATGGCACGCAAAACACGAAGCTGAAGCAAGGTCATTCCACCGACTATTTGTGCAGCGCTTACAAAAGGTCTTCCAATGCCCCCTGCAACTTCCAAAAGAAGGGTGTTTTTGATTCGTTCGCTAAGCATCACAAAGTCGTGCCAAAAAAGGCCTTTGCCTCGGACAAGTCAGTTCGCTGCGCATCCGCAACCGACCCGCTAAAAACAATAGTCTTATTAGCCATGATGTGGACATTGTCACATACCCTTCTGAGTCCATCCACATCCTGAGATGCAATGACCACGGTTGCCTTTGTTTCAGCGTGCCAGCGTGCTATAAGTTCGAATATTCTAGCGGATGTGACTGGGTCAAGACCGCTAGTTGGCTCGTCAAGAAAGCATATATCTGGCGATCCAACCATAGCCCTTGCAACTGCAACCCTCCTTTGCATCCCCCCAGAAAGGGCGGTGAGTGGGGCGTTCATATAGTCTTTCAATCCCACTGCTTCTAAGATAGCCATGACACGGGCATCCACTTCGTGCGATGGCATATTTGACCCTTTCATCATCAAAGGAAATCCCACATTTTCGTAAACATCCAAGAAATCGAAAAGCGCAAGTCCCTGAAACTGAAATCCTATCTTCGAGCGGAGAAGTCTAAGCAATGGAAGGTTCTTGAAGTCCACCTCCTGCCCCAGTAATTGGAGCTTTCCAGAGTCAAAGGGATAAATCGTGGCAAGCACCTTCAGAAGCGTGCTTTTTCCACACGATGACACGCCAACAAGCCCATGGACCTTTGAGGCTTCAAGGCGCAATGTCAGGTTCTTGAAGACACAAAAGTCGGCAAAACATTTAGTTATGTTGATTGCCTCGATTGCAAAAACGGGCTTTTCTTGAGAAGGCACTGTTATGCCTAGTAAAAATCAGCCATCGAAGTCTTTGAAATCTGGAGTCTCAGGGATAACTATGTCTTCCTCAGACAAACTCTCGAAAAACCTTCTGACATCTTTGAGGGCTCCGACTGCAAAAAGCGCTAAAGCCCTGTCAACGAGTATTTCAGAACTTATGATCACCTCGATTCCCAACCTTTCCAGCGCCTCTTTCATCTGGTCGCTAATAAGCAGAGCGATGGCTACCCTGCAATCGGAAAGTTTGTTTGCAATCTCGGCGCAGTAAGCACTGGAAGGTGCGCTAAGCCTTAGCCCTTTAGCTGGAAAACGCACAGCAGGGTTTGTGCGCATCCTCCTGCGCCCGATCTTGCCTGCTGAAACATCCGTGACAAGGAACTTCGATGCGTTCTCGAAATCGAATGCAATCGTAATGCCATCATCTGTGGGTATTGCAACCTTCACTTAGCCCCTCCTGAAAAACCCCCGCCAATCGCGGGCTCCATGATGTAATTAATAGAAGCAGGGAGAACAAAATCAAGGTCTTTTTCCCTTGTCTTGACAATCAAAAAACAAAAACTGGTCAAGTTCGAACAGCGCTAGAAATAATAAGTGAACCCAGCAGTGCCTAGCACGCCACCAGAGCCGATGTGCACACCTACTTCTTTACCACCAGAACTTCCTGATGCCCCGATGCCAGTTGCTCCGTTTCTGACGATCTCGGAATCCAGCGCATGCCCTTTTTCTGGCACGATAGTCACTACGATGCCAGCGGCAAGGTGGAAAGAGAAACTGTCGGTAAAGAAATACTCGACTACCAAAGGGACCTCGACATTTACCTGAAACACCGATTTCTCCGTGCTAGCCTCGGTTTCCTGACAAACTAAAGTGCACTGGGTGGGATCACTAACACCTTGAGGACATTTGAATGTGCATTCCTGCTGGGTTCTCCTGTTTGCATACTTATTTCTGTACCCCATGTCTGCAATCACCCCAACACACAAGTTGGCGTTTTCGGACACCGAAAAGGCATAGTTGCCTCCGACCCCGAAACCAAGCCCAACTGCAGTGTCACCAGACGCCAGTTTGACCAAATCCAGACCAACCGTCCCAATCAAGGCGAAGTCCCCAATCCAGTATCGTGCCGAGATGCCAGACACCCCGCCAAGCGATTGCTGATACCCAACTCCAAACTTTCCACTCATGTCCCTTGCTAGCAAAGCATCATGCGTAAAAAATACAAACAACAGAAAGGTCGCTTTTAGGGCTGTCCTGAACATATATCCCTCCTTACCTGACCTTTGCGTTTATGCTATACCCTGTTTTGTCCGACTCATGCACCGCCTGAATCCGAACGAAATACCGTCCTGGCACAACATCAGCAATGAGGCGGATTAGGGGGTTTTCGTCATCCTTGGTGTGAACGACCTTTGCCACTTGCTTCCCATATTTGTCGAACAAGAACACCGAAACATTTGTCTTTGGGTTGTCGAGCGCCACTTCGATCGTCAAAATACCTGAATCTTCAAGCTCTATGACCTTCCAGTCTGTCCTGTCTCCCCCTTTGTAATCAACCGAGTCGCTCTGAGATTCGCCTACCTTCAAAGGTTTTGCCTTGTGTCTTTCTTCATCACCGCCAGACTTTTCGTCAGGTCGAACCTTGCACGCAGACAAAAACAAACCAAAAGCCACCAAACCAAAAAGCGCTACAACCGCCCATTGCCTACGCATAGTCAACCCCGTAGCACTTCCCTAGGGCTCCACAAGGTAACGGTGTTTTACTTCATGTGTACTTCCCAACACTCGATTACCAACACAGCCCTGTCGAGCCCTAAAAACTCCAAAATAATGCCGTCGGGGCGACTGGATTTGAACCAGCGACACCATGGTCCCGAACCATGTGCGCTACCAGGCTGCGCTACGCCCCGTCACAAAAGGTCTAACCCCTAAGTGCCTCGATGGCTGTGCGATAATCGCTAGCACCGAAAACACTTGCGCCTGCCACCACTTCATCCGCCATCGCACGAGCCACGAGTTCCACATTCTTAGGACTGACCCCTCCGTCAACCTGGACAGGGCAGTCCCTGCAAAGCCGTTTCAATTTTTCCTTTATGATGGGGACTTTGTCAAGTGCTTCCACAATCATGCTTTGGCCGTAAAATCCAGGGTGCACTGTCATAACCACAAAAAAATCAGCGACTTCCAGAAACTCGTCGAGCAAAGCCACATCAGTTTCAGGACTTATCGCGATCCCACCCAGTTTCCCCTGTGCCTTTATCAGTTCCAAAGCCCTGCGAGGCTCTTTTGCCTCTACATGCACTGACACCCTATCTGCCCCTGCACGACAAAACTCCACTATCATCGAGCACGGCTTTTCGAGCATCAGATGACAATCGAAGCAAAGCCCTGAAACCTTGCGTAAATCCTCGACAACCTTCGGTCCAAAGGTTATGTTCGGCACAAAGTGACCATCCATGATGTCGAGGTGCAGGATGTCCGCACCCGCCACCTCTATTGCCCGAACTTCTTCGCCAAGCCTTGCGTGGTCACCTGCGATTATGGACGGGGCAACCTTGAGTTTGTGAGCCAAACCCTACTTTACCTCACGAAATGCCGACCACTTAGCCTTGCACACAGGGCACTCGTCAATAGGTCCACCCACATGGGTGTAGCCACACACCGTGCAAGTATAGACCGAAAAAGGTTCGATATCCTTGCCCTGCTGAAGGTTTTCTATCGCCTTGCTGTAGAGTTCCTTGTGAACCTTTTCCGCCTCGAGCGCACCCTTGAACGCATATTGCGCAGTGATTTCCTCGTCCTTCTGAGCCTGTGCGAGGAAAGATGGATACATCTCATCAACCTCGTAGGTCTCTCCAGCAAGTGCATCCTTCAGGTTGGTCAATGTGTCCCGCACCATCCCCAGTGCCTTCCAGTGCTTCCCCGCATGGACAAACTCTGCATCCGCAGCAGCCCTGAACAACTTTGCAATGTTCCTAAGCCCTTCAGCCTCGGCCTTTTCCGCATAAAGCATGTATTTCCTGAATGCCTGCGATTCCCCAGCGAATGCTGTTTTCAAGTTGTCATGAGTCTTTGACATAACTGCCTCCAGAAAATAGACGCGGGAAGTATGGCTACTATTGCAAACTGTGTCAAGTGTATTCCCAAAAAATGCAGCACGATCAAGCGGTAGCAAGGCGTTGCTCACCCCAAAGAAACTTCCCCGCTCGCAGCCCAATCTGTCAAAGGCGTCAACACCTAAACCCCCCATGCGCCATTCCAGCCAGGAAAAATTGGTCAGCGTGTTTTCCTATGGACATTGACATTTTTCTAGCTCTTTTGCTTGACACGACGCGTCAACTCATTCTAATGTGATTTTGGCTTTTTCTGGAGGCATCTATGTCCGATTATGTTGCAGACTTGAAAGACATCAGGTTCGTTTTGTTCGAGGTTTTACGAATTCAAGACTTTCAGAAGTTCGAACTATTCAAGGATTTCGGGCATGAAGACTACGAATCCTTCGTGACAGAGGCACACCGTTTCGCAAAGGAAGTCCTTGCTCCCATCAACGAAGTGGGAGACCGAAAAGGGGTGAAGTTCGAAGATGGTAAGGTCGTCTTGCCCGAAGAGTTTGTCGAGGCTTATAAAAGATACAAAGAGGCGGGTTATGTGGCAGCGGTAGCGCCTCAAGAGATTGGAGGCATGGGGCTTCCTTGGGTGATAGGACAGGTATTGAACGAGTTCTTCTTGGGTTCATGCATATCCTTTGCCCTTACGCCAGGGCTTTCTGCTGGCCTCATAGGGCTTATCGAGGAATATGGTAGCGAGGAGGTGAAGAAACTTTTCCTTCCGAAGCTCATTAGTGCGGACTGGAGCGGGACTATGTGTTTGACAGAGCCACAGGCTGGTTCTGATGTGGGTGCAAGCAGATGCAAGGCGACCCCACTTCCCAACGGAAGATATCTCATCGAAGGCACAAAGGTGTTTATCACTGGCGGCGACCACAATCTTACTGAAAACATCGTCCACGCAGTGCTTGCAAGGACACCAGATGCCCAGCCTGGGACGAAGGGGCTGTCGCTTTTCATTGTGCCCAAGTTCAGACCATCCGAGAGCGGCGGTGTTGGGGAGTTCAACGATGTCAAGGTGGGACGCATCGAGCACAAACTAGGTATAAAGGCATCCCCTACATGCGTTTTGAACTTCGGAGAGGACGGTAAGTGTGAGGGGTGGCTTTTGGGGAAAGAACAGGAAGGCATAAAGATGATGTTCAAGATGATGAACGAGGCACGGATCATGGTTGGGGTGCAGGGTCTTGCGCTCGCCTCAGCGTCGTTCCATCAAGCGCTTGCCTACGCTAAGGAAAGGTTGCAAGGCTCCCATGTTACAAAGATGAAAGACCCGAAGGCGCCAAGAGTGCCCATCATAGAGCACCCTGATGTCCGAAGGATGCTTATGTGGCAAAAGAGCGTCATCGAGGCGCTAAGGGGAATCCTTTATTCGACTGCGTATTACGCAGACATCGCAAGAGCCACGCCGAATCAAGAAGAGAAGGACAAGTATCAGGGATTCGTCGAACTTCTGACGCCAATCTGCAAGGCCTATGGTTCTGACATGGGCTATAAAGCGTGCGACCTTGCCTTGCAGGTGTATGGTGGCTATGGGTATGTGACAGAGTATCCTGCTGAGCAATACCTGAGAGACGCGAGGATCGCCCCTATATACGAAGGCACGAACGGCATTCAGGCGCTTGATCTGGTCGGGAGAAAACTTGGGCTCAAAGGAGGCTCTGTCTTTATGTCTTATGTCAAGGAAGTGCAAGGGTTTGTCAACAAGATAAAAGGACATCCTCTTCTTGGGAAACTTGCCACGAAGACAGGCGAGGCGCTGAACCAGGTCGGGCAGATCGCCATGAAGTTTGCAACAGTTGGGTCGCAGGACATCGTGTTCCCAACCCTGAACGCCATCCCATTCCTCGAGGCGTTCGGACATGTTTGCGGCGCATACTATCTGTTGCAAGAGGCTTTGATTGCGGACCAAAAACTGTCTGACATCTACAAGTCCGCTTCCGCCACCACACCACAAGACAAGCGCAAATGCATCGAGACCAATGCTGATGCCCGCTTCTACCACAACAAGATCATGAGTGCGAACTTCTTCTGCAACTACATCCTGCCCGAGGTCAAGGCAAAAGCCGAGGCAATCCTGAGTGGCGATAAGAGTGCTATTGATGCTGTTTTGTAGTCGTCCCTGCCAACTTTCCTCCCGTCAATGATCAATTTTTCCTCGTAGCTAGCGCATTTCCTTCGATGGCATTGCAAACTGTTGAAATCACGAACAAATTGCCTGAAATCTTGCTAGAATGCGATCTTAGACAAAATTCTGCGAGAAGTGCTTTTTTGGCAATGTGTAGAAACCACTAGTATCATAACGGCTTTTTTGCCACGCAAAAAATTTGCTTGCGTCCTGTGTTAGGCAGGTGTAGAAAGCAGGCTGACCTTTGATGACGAACGCGGACGATGAAGATCTGCTTGTAAGAAAACGATGGATGGAGTTTGCACTATGACAGATGTTTGGCAACAAGTCCTTGAAATTTTGAAACAGAAAGTCCCTATGTCTCAGTTCGAGACATGGCTTCGTCCCATAAAGTTCCACAAGGTGCAGGACGGAGTGTTGACGCTTGAGGTGCCCGATGAGTTTTTTGCAAAGTGGGTCAAAGACAACTATCTTGATTTGATCAAGGATGCGATGTGGAACACATCAAGGAGCCACATAAGCGCCAGATTCTTGATATCGAACCATGGCGGTACCTACCAAGAGAACGATAAACCTTCTGGTCTGGTTGAGGAAAGCGGCGGCTCCAGAACAGAAGAGGTGCGAGACAGCCTTATACCATGGTTTACCTTCGAGACCTTCGTGACAGGGCCGTCCAACTATGTGGCTTATTCCGCTTGCCAGATGGTTGCGTCCAACCCTGCAAAAATCTATAACCCGCTGTTCATCTATGGAAGCGTCGGGGTGGGGAAGACCCATCTGGTACAAAGCATTGCCCACCATGTGATTGAGCACATACCACAGATGAAGGTCGTCTATATGACAGCCGAGCAGTTCGTGAACGAGGTGATGAATGCCTTGAAGTGCGAAAGGCTTGAGGCGCTAAGATATAGTTATAGAGGAAGGTGCGATATCCTGATCGTGGATGACATCCAGTATCTGGCAGGAAAGGATTTTGCGCAGGAGGAGCTCTATCATACTTTCAACTATCTGTTCAACGCACAAAAACAGATCGTGCTCACTGGTGACGAAATGCCAAAAGCGATCCCGCGCCTTTCCGAAAGGCTTCGCTCGAGGTTCCTTAGTGGGCTCCTCGTTGACATCGCCCCACCTGACTTCGAACTAAGAAAGAATATATTGCTGGCTAAGGCTCAAAGGGAGGGCGTTACCTTGCCAGAAGATGTCGCATGTTTTCTGGCAGACAGGTTTGCGGATTCAATCAGAGAGATGCAAGGTGCATACAACAGGATTGTTGCGCATTCGCTAATAAGAAAGATACCGTTGACTTACGACCTTGCGGTGCATGTTTGCGACAGTATTGTTGCGCCCCGCAGTCAAAAGATAAATAAGGAAAACATCTTGAAGGCAACCGCAGACTATTTCAAGGTCGAGGTGTCCGACCTTACATCCAACAAGAGGAATAGGGGGGTCTCGACGCCTAGACATGTGGCTATGTATCTACTAAAGAAGCATCTTGGATTGTCGCTTCAGGCAATCGGCGACATATTTGGAGGAAGAAGGCATCCCACCATCCTCTCTGGGATAAAGCACATCGAAGAGATCAAGGCACGCAACCCAGCAATAGAGAGGGCGATAAAAGACATCGAGTCGGAGCTTGGCATAGTTTAGTCCATCGTCTGCCCGAGTTTCTGGTTGTGTAGAAACATAACTCTGATGACAAAACGCCAAGGCGCACAACCCAGACGAAAGATATATCGCCAACCTATTGTTCGTGGTACATTTAGTAGCGGTTTGTGTAGGCTTCTGAGGTCATTGCCTTGCTCTTTCTGATCATTCTTGCGACATTTTCCAGTCTTTGCCTGCTTTGCATTTGCGCACTTGACTTGCATAGCTATGTCAAGGCATTAAAACACCTGAGGCGCACCAAGCCCAACAAAACAAATGCAAGGGTGGCGATGGTGATGTGGCAAACCCCAAAGACGCGCATCAACGAGGCGCAAATGAACACCCTGTCAGCATTTCTTTCAAACCCAAATATGAGTTTACGGGTGGGCGTTGTTGACGACTCTGATAGCACCATGCAGTTCCCTGGAGCTGGCGATGTCGCAATGGTTCTTGAAAGGCGAGACATTCAAGGGGTACTCCCAGCAGTGCTTGGGCTTGCTGCTGTGGAGGCGTGCCCCGCAGAGATTATTCTGGCACTGGATAACTGTGCAATGCCTTCGTCGCTCGATATTGCAAGGGTGCTCGAGTTGGTTGATACCGAAAACGCATACGGATTCCTCTTCAGACCCGCCCCTGTCGAGCGCTCCCTGCTTGGGGACTTCGTATGTCGTTTGTTTTGCGACCTTGTGCCTTTGTTGTTCGCTACTTTCGGGGCAAAGGGGCTTGTCCCACACGCAGTCTGTGCGCCAAGGGAAAAGGTCATGAAGTTTGCCTCGGACACCTATGCGAGGCACAGCATAAATATCGCTAGCGCTATATTCAGGCAGTTCCCAAACAAGGATTGCCACCTTGTGCCTCTTTTTTTGAATGTTTCTTGCGGATTCGGGCGCACAAACATCTTTTCGCTGTTTTTGAAACATCTTTCTGTCCTTTGGTCAACATCAAGGCAAAGGTATCTAGCAACGCTTTTCTCTTTGTGCGCATTGCCGATGGCGCTTGTGACCCTTGTATTTGCGCACAAGGGATGGATTTTTTTGCTCGTTTCTTATTTTCTAAAGGCAATCTTTGCTGTCTCGTGGAAAATGAAGGGCAAGAAACCAGGGCAGGTCGTGGCTGACCTTGTGCTAGAGGTGTTGAGGGACATCCTTGCCATTGTTTTCATGTTTTTTGCGCTCTTCAAAAGGAAAACCACTATTGCAGGAAAGGTTTATTCCATAAAAAATGGAGGCTTACTTGTCGAAGATTGAGAGGGAAGAAGCGATAAAAAAGAAGATTGTGCTTGGGGTGGATGGCGGAGGGACAAAGACTGCAGTTCTGGCAGTTTCGCTTGCTGGCGATGTCATATCGTGGAATGTGGGAGGACCAAGCAACTATCACGGGCTTGGTGCAAGGCAGGCAATGGAAAACATTGCTTCTGCGTTGTCGCCTGTCGTTCAAAAGACGCTTCAGACTGGGGGGGAGGTAGTCGCGGTTGCCTATGGGCTTTCAGCCCTCGACAGAAGCAAAGATAAAGAGGTGCTCGAGGATGTCACAGACAAGATAGCAAGGGATTTCGACATCGAGGCAATGAAAAGGCACAAGGTGCTAGTGAACGACACCTTCCTTATCCTCAGGGCTGGCACAAAGAATGGGGTTGGTGTGGCTGTGGTGAGCGGAACGGGTGCGAACACGGTAGGAAAGAACAAGGCTGGGAAGGAGTTTAGGGTTGGGGGGTTAGCCTCGGAACTGGGAGACTCTGGAGGTGCAGTAGATATCGCAGTTGCAGCGCTCAGTGCTGCAAGAAGGGGCAAGGACGGGCGTGGGAAAAAGACAGTCCTCGAAGAAAGGATTGTGAGTGCGCTAGGCATTGACGAAATCGAGGACATCGTTGACTTCATGATCGGGGAAGAAAAGGCGGGGCTTGGAACTCTCGCATCTCTTATAACCCCGCTTGTTTTCGAGGCTGCAGAGGCTCAAGACGAAGTGGCAATGGACATTCTAGTGCAGATGGGTAAGGAGCTTGGGCTTTGTGCAAGGCTCGTGGCTCGTGCCCTTTTTGCACCAGGCGAAAACTTCCCTTTGGTAATGGGCGGTAGCACGCTTACCAAGCCATCTTGCCCCATTTTTAGAGAAACACTGGTGAAAGATTTGAAAAGCGAGTTTCCTTATGTCACTCCTGTTCTTCTGGATTGTCCACCCGTAACTGGCGCGATATTGCTGGCGATTGACCTTTTAGAAAATCGCAAGGCAGTAGAATCCTCCCTGCTCGAAATATGGAAGGAAGAAAACTTTCAGGTTCAAATAAAGTCAAGGGTTGCCGAGGTGTTCTCTAGGAACACTGAAGGCGGTCAGTGAACAGCCCTGAACCAGCGTCCTGGGGGCCACCAGATGAACATCGCCTTACCTTTGATGTAGTCCACAGGCACAAATCCCCAATAGCGCCCATCGCTCGAGTTGTCCCTGTTGTCGCCTATGGTCAGCACATGCCCTTCTGGCACTTTGACTTCTGGGTAGTCTCCGTTAGTGCCTTTACTGCCGAACATCCTTGGGTCGTCGGTTGGCCAATCTGGTCTTTGGTCGAAGCAACGGACATGGTCGCCTGGCTGTGGAGGGGCTAGATGCTGGGTAATATATGTCTTTTCCCCGAGGCGCTCGATTTGTCGGACGCACCTGCATGGTGCTAGGCTTTCGTCATCGCACGGGACATCTTTGGCAATGACCTCAGAGGCTACTGGCTCGTCGTTTATTATCAACTGGTTGTCCCGAAGCCTCACCTTATCCCCTGCCACAGCCACGATACGCTTTATAAAGTCCTTTCCCTTGTCTTCTCCATCGCCTGGGAACTCGAAGACAGCCACATCCCCCCTTTTTGGCTCACTAAATCGCACCATGAAACGGTGCGTAAAAGGCACCCTCAACCCATAGATAAACTTGTTCACAAATATGTGGTCGCCCACCATAAGCGTTGGAATCATAGAGCCCGTTGGGATCTTGAATGCCTCGATTACGAACGCCCTAAGTAACAGGGCAATTAGTATTGCACTTCCGAAAGACTCCACGAATTCCCGAAAAGTTGCCTTTTTTAGCACCTCGTGGTGGCGCTTGTATGCCTCATAAAGTTTCTTTGCCTCGTAAACAAACTCGTCACCATCTTTGGCAAGCGCACTGCGAAGGGCAAAAAGCCTCTGCTCAAGGAGCTCACGGTCTGGCGCTTTGAGCCTGTATCCTCGATGTTTTAGGATGTGAGCCATCTCTTTTGCCAGTTTCTTCGCCTTCCTTCTTGTTACCTTTTCTGATAGCGCCCTCAAATGTGCTCCTTGCACAACTCAAATCGTGAAGAATACAAGGATTGCCTCGATTAGTCAACGATAATGGGTGCGCGTTGGAAGATTTCTGCTATAATATCGTGGCTTTCTAGGTTGTCCTATGCGTTGCAGATCAAAAGTCATCCTGTTAGTTCAGGCGGTGCTACTTTGCACCTCGCTCTATGCCAAGGAAGGACAGGTCTTTGTGCCTTCTCTTAGTGGTTTCTCGCTCGACATGCCCTTATTCATATTGGATGGGATTCCGCAACAGTTTCGATATCTTGTAGTTCGTGGGCGCAGCCTCGTCTTTCCCTACGACGACATCGTCCAGAGGTTCAAAAAGCCAGAAGATAGGATTGGGGAAGTCGTCTATGACCGTTCTTCAGATGCCTTTTATGGCTTCATGAATGGCGCGCTTGTAAGGTTCGATGGCGATAAGGCTATTGTCGTGCAAGACGAGGTTCAAGGGCAGGACCTCGATGTGCACACCAAAAGCGGGCTATATGTGGTAAGCGAAAAGGATTTTTCCATTGTCCTTTATGAACTTTCCACAGGCAAAAGGCTTAGGGTGCTTGCAAAGTCTCAAACCATGTTCAGACCAAGGTTTTCCCCTGATGGCACAAAGATAGTTGTGAGCCAGAGCAGACCTGACCATGGGCATTTCTTTGTGTTTAGTATAGATGGGCAGGGCAAGGATATGGGTCAGGGCTATTTTCCAGTATGGCTATCCGACTCGAAAAGGATTTTGTTTTGCATGGTGAAAAATGACGGCTTCCAGGTTAGCGATAGTGACTTGTATGTGATGGATGTGAAAACCATGGAGCGAAGAAGGCTTACCTTCACGCCAACCATCCACGAGGTCATGCCAGCAGTGTCAGAGGATGACAGTTTCGTGGTCTTTACGGATGCAAAGACTGGATGGCTTTTCGCTGCACCGCTGGATGGGGAGGGACGCAGATGAAGCGTGCGTGGGTATTTTGTTTTTGCACTGTTCTTTTCCCTGCATTTGCGCATTCGCAAAAGGTTTTTCTGAACCCTAGCAATCAAACAGGGAACCCTGTGGCATGTGGAGGGAACGAAGCGCAGTACGCCTTGATAAACGCAAACAACGCTGCAGAAGTCCTAAGGCGCATGGGCTTCGATGTGGTCGTTGACCAGGATTTTAGTAACGCCCCTATCCACGCAAACTCGTGGGGAGCGGATGTTTTTGTAAGCGTCCATTCCAATGCTGGTGGTGGGCATGGAACCGAGACACTTTATAAGACCCAGGGAGGGATGGTGCTTGCACAGGCAGTGCAAAACGGCCTATTGTCCTTTTTGCCTTATCAAAGCAGGGGACTCAAGCACAGGGACGACTTGTATGTGCTCAATGCGACAAGGATGTATGCCTGTCTTGCGGAAGTGGTTTTTCACGATTGCACGGCGGTATCTGGTTTTCAGGGACATCCACCGTCCGAATCGTGTTTCCTTGTGAGCACCGAGGGACAGACAAAGATAGGCAACGGGCTTGCTTTTGGGACTTGCAAATATTTTCGTGACAACTGCTCCACCTCTGGTCCTACAACAGGCTTTTTCAAAGGCGTTGTTTACATCGCCCCAGACATGAGCCAGAGGGTCCAGGGCGCACTTGTAACTTTGAATACAGGTCAGACATTTGTGACTACATCAACTGGATATTTTGAGTTCGAAGTGCCACCAGGCACTTACACTGCGACCGCACACAAGGATGGCTACATTGACAATAGTTCAACAAGGACGGTAGTGGCTGGTAAAGAGGTGTGGGGGAGCATAGGGCTTACGCCTATTGTGGCATCGGATGAGGCTCAGGGTGACGAAGAGGTGTTTATAGAAGAGGTCACGGTCGAGGAAGCTGTGGTCGAGGAGGGGGAAGCAGGCGCTGAGATAGAAACAGGCGGGGACGAGGGAGTATGGGTCTGGAGACCTCCTGAAAAGCCCGAGCCCGAGAAGGCTGAGGTTTCTGAGGAATCTTTGGAAGTCACCCCGATTCCTGTGCCCGAGCAGACCTGCCCGAGGTGCAGTTGCGGTGGTGGGTGCAATGCAGGGGCGAACTGCGGGACAAGCCCTTATCTTCTTTTTGTAGTCTTTGCCTTGATCTATCTAGCAATCAGGCGCTGTGTAAGAAAAGTTCAATAATTTTGTGGATTATACGACCTCAAGCAGGCAGACTGTCTCGACATGGAATGTCTGGGGGAACATGTCAATAGCAACTACCCGCTTCACCTTATAGCCAAAACCACAGAGGAAACGAACATCCCGAGCAAGTGTCGAGACCTCGCAAGAAACCATTACGATCCTTTGTGCGCCAAACTTTCCGATATACTTGAGCGCTTTGTGCACACCTTGCCTTGGCGGGTCTAAAAGCACCAAATCGAAAGTCCTTCTGTTTTTTGCTAAATCCTGCGCTACCTGAGCCACATCGCCAATGATCAAATCAGCGTCTAACCCGAGTTTTTTTAAGGCTTCATCGAGCCCTTCTAGAGCATCCCTTGCAGTGTCAACGCCCACAACCTTAGCCCCCCCTTTTGCAAGCCCAACTGTAAAGTTTCCAGCACCGCAATATCCTTCAAAAATGGTCTTTCCACAATAAGGAGAAAGCATCTTCAGAACTGTCTCGACAAGTGTTCGATTTAGCCCCATGTTTACCTGAAAGAACACAGTGGGAAATACGACTACCTCCACTTCAGTCCCATTTTCATCCCATGTTTTCAAACAAAGGTCTGGGTTTCCAATCTTTGTGTGGCGTCCAGAAGGATGTTCGATAACCACACATCGTCCTGCGCCTTTAGCAAATAGCGTTTGTGCGACCTTTTTTGCCCCTGGAAAATCAGTTCTTAGCACGATGAAAACCTGCGCTTTTGCGTCAACAGACACCTCGACATCTGCACGAGGGACATCCTTCAAGGTTTCTTTTAGCGTTTGGATCGCATCGTTTATCTTCGGGACGCATATCTCGCACGACGACACCTCGCAAATCTTGTGCGAACCCATTTCGTAAAATCCAGTGGCCCCGTCTGCACAGTGGAAGGAAGCACGATGACGATAATGCCATGGACTATGTGAAACTATTTCTGACACCTCCACATCTCGAAGCCCTGCCCGTTCGAACGCCTCTTTCACGATTTGCGCCTTTACATCTGGCTGAAACCTTTCGTCAATGTGCTGAAGATGGCATCCCCCACACCTTCCATAATATGGACATTTTGGCTCGACACGGAGGGGTGACGGCTCTAATATGCTCAAAAGTTCCCCCTCGATGTAGCCTTTTTTTATTTCCTTTGCCCTGGCTCTTATCACATCGAAAGGCGCGGTAAAGGGGACAAGCCACACTTTGCCATCAAGCCTTCCAAGCCCCAATCCCCGATGCACCACCTTTTCTATCGTCAAAACTGTTTCCATCGGGCTTTGCTTATCGAATCGGGTCAGGTGTCGGGAGCTCTACTTCTGGGATTTCCCCTTTTTTCATGCGCTCAAGGTCGCTTTTCGCCTTCTGCACCTTCACCTCGCCAAAGCGAAGCCTATGCTCGCCTTCAAAAACTTCAATAAACTTTTCCATCTCTTCGATGGCTCTGGGCAAATCGAACGAACGATAGACAAGCGACCTGCAATAATAGATGTCGGGCTCTTGATAGGCGTAAGGTGAAAGACTTTCCAGAAGTTTCAGGGATTTTTCCCTTTCGCCAGAGAAGAAGAGGCTCATGGCATAATACATTTTCACCCTTGGTTCATCAGGGAAAAGGTGTTGGACCCAAGAAAGATATTCCGAGGCTTTTTCGTATTCCCTTGCATAATAAAGCCCAAGTCCAGCAAGGAACTGCGCTAAGGCATCCGATGGGTTTTTGTCTGCAATCTCTTTGAACTTCAAAACCTTTTCTCCCCTAAGCCTTTCTGAAACAAGGCACAATGTCCCATATTGCCCAATAAAGGTTGGGTAGAATGGGTTCACATCTGCGAGGATGTCCCAAATCTTCAATGCCTTTTCAACTGTGTCCCTGTTTGGACCCATGGCATAATAGTAACTGCCCCAAAGAAACAAGGCGTCCTCGTCGTTTGGAAATCTGGAAAGCATAGCCTCCCCTGCCCTATCAACCATTTCGTTTTGTTCCATCGCTGTGGCTAACTTTAAGGCAAACAACATCTTACATCTCGCTTCGTCACCTTCATCAAAGGCTTCGAAAGCCCTTGATGCTTCCTTGACCAAGCCCTCTTCCAGCGCTAGATTCAAAGCCTCGATCACAGTGCATTCACGCCTTTGGAAAAGGTAAGGGATATTGGCAAATAAAAGCCCGCTGAGCCTTTTTGTCTCAAAAGCATTTCCAGCGAGCACAGCGCTTTCTAGCGCTTCCAGAGCCACATCCAGCCACAAGGGGTCGTAACTTTCAACACCTTTGAGCGCACTAAGGATTTCATCTAGTCCTAAGCCTTCGACCCCACAAATCCTTTTCACTTGCGCAACTACCCTGAGCCCCGCTATGTCCAACTTATCGCCGTTTGACTTTAGGAGTTCCAACGCCTGCGAGCACTTGCCTTCGCCTGCCAAAGATTGCGCCTCGCGAAGCCTTGAACCTGAAGGCACAATAACTTTAGGGCGGTTTAGGGGGTGAACTGGTCTTGCAAGTTTTGATGGCTTTTTTATGAACCAGAAAGACTGGTTTGGGAGGTGCGCCCCTTCTTTGTCCGCTTTATTTTGCGCTTCTAGAAGTCTTTTTTGCAAAATGTCCAAAAAACCCTTCGGAACATCCTTCCTTGAGGGCGAATCGAGTGCAAAGTCTTTGCCTTTCCACAAAGCATCTTTGGCAAGGGCGGGTGGGACGACATCTACGATGACTAACTTGCGCCCATCCTTGCTAAAGCGAAGCCTCGCTACTGAACGGAACACGGACATGCCTTCTAGCTTCAATGGCAAACCACTCGTCGAAGCCTGATAGATTGCGCTTACTGCCTCATCCCTAAGTGCGTATTCTTGAGCAAAGGCCAAGGTCGCAAACAAGAAGATTGTGAAGATAGCCCATGCTTTCATACATCACTTCGCAGGGATTAGTTCCTGCCCTGGCAGGTTGAGTTCTGGTATCTCGCCCCTTTTCATCCTTTCGAGGTCTTTTTTTGCTTTTTCGACTTTCTCAGGACCAAAACTAAGCCTGTTTTCGCCAACGAACACCTCTAGGAACTTTTCCATTTCCCTTATTGCCCTTTGCAGGTCCCTAGCCCTCCAGATAAGCGACCTGCAATAATAGATGTCAGGGTCGTGGTAGGCATAAGGCTCGAGTTCATCGAAGATCCTTGCTGCTTCGTCGAAGTTGTCAAGAAAATAAAGAGACATGGCAAGATAAAGTTTCGCCCTCGATTCGTCAGGGACAGCCTTTGCAACTCGGGACAATAGTGGGACGACGGTCTTGTAGTCGTGTTGATAATAAGAGCCAACTCCAGCCAGAAACGCGGATACGACATCGTTTTCATCTTCATAAGCCTTCTTCAAATATTTTGGAAGTTCATTCTTGTTTAGCATCCCAGCGGTAAGCATGGCTGAGCCGAGCTGTCCAAGCACTGCTGGGTACCTGTAGTTCTTTTGCACGAGCCTGAGCCATGGAACAACTGCCTTGTTTAGGTTCGAGCGCATGTAGTAGTAAAGCCCCCAAAGATAGAGTGCGTCTTCGTCATCAGGAAACCGTGAAAGCAAGGCTTGGGCTTCACTGTCCACCGCCTTTTCGTCTTCAAGTGCCATGGCGAGTTTCAGCATAAGAAAGCGCACACATCTTTTGTCTTTATCTATTTTTATGTCTTGCGCTATCTTTTTTGCCTCCTGAACCAGCCCATCCTCGAGCAAGACAAGAAGGGCTTGAGCCATCCCGCAATCCGTGTCCTTTGCACCACTTTTTTCGATGGCGTCTTGTGCTTGTTGTTCTTCCCCAAGAAGAAGATAGGTTGCAGCGGTTTCCAAAAGCGCCTCGCCCTTTAGTTCTTTCAAAAGTTTTAAAGCCTCCTCTGGGCTATTTCCTGCGCGCATAACGGACGCACACGCCCTAAGGACATTTTCATCGCTATGCCATTTGGAGGCGACCTCGCCTGCGATCTTATTAGCCTTTTCGTATGCCCCTCCTTGAAGCGCCTTCCTTGCATGTGCAATCTCGCTGGCTGCCTCTTGAGGCAAAGTCTGAACCTTCACGCCTTTTCCAACCTCCACGAGTGTTGCCTCTTTCGGAAATATCGGAAGATAACGGTTAGCGTGCACCTGTGACTGGACATTCTGCGGGCTAACTGCTTCATTCTCTTCTAGCGCTCCCTCGAATCTTTGTTCCACCTGTCTTTCAACATTCTGATCTGTGACCGTCTGATCCTGCTCCACTGCCCACTCGAATCTTTGTTCGACCTCGTGAAGTTTAGTGACAATCGCCTTCAACAAACCCGAAGGGCAGTCATTTGGTGCGATAATTCCAAACTTTTCTGTCCGTTTCATGCCTTCTTCAGGTGGGACAAGAAAGATATCTATCCGTTTGCCCCGAAACTGAACGACCGCTTTCACCTTGTCCTTAGTTATCTCTATGCCTTCGAGTTTCAGTCCTTTGGGTTCTGCTTTATTTAGGGCATCTTTGAACACCTCTAGAAAAAAGTTTTCATAACCTTTGGGCACCACCATCTTGCCCGTCTTTGCCAATAGTGGCAAACACAAAGACGATAAAAGAAGCACCAGAATAGCAGTTCTTACACGCACGCTAATGCCTCGCAAGAAAAGGCTCAGAGATATGATAGGCATAAACCCACTTGATCGCAACAGTTTGGACGGTTTTCAAAGTTTCCCACCTGGCTTTCAATCCGAAAAGTTTTGTTTCGATGTTCGTCGCATTCGGGGTCCTCGTGGTCGT
>Ga0272449_1000867_pt1 | contig 33835 bp, 32 predicted proteins | sample YNPCB0241_FD_198679 | JGI IMG/M metagenome (GOLD analysis project Ga0272449, IMG submission 198679) | Hot spring sediment microbial communities from Yellowstone National Park, WY, United States - YNP-CB-024-1 | ecosystem: Environmental > Aquatic > Thermal springs > Hot (42-90C) > Sediment... | reverse complement strand
AATCTTTGTTGTTAACATCACTTTCATTAGCTAACCTCCATTTCTTTTATATTAAGTTCTTTACCAGAAATCAAATTAATTGAAAAACTTCCACAATTTGGACACTCAAAAAGAATATAATTTTCATCGTTTTCAAATTCATTTTTGCAATCTTTACAAAAACCTTTAACAGGAGCCTCTTCAATTATTAAATTCGCATTTTTTGCGATAGTATCTTCTTTTAAAACATTAAAAGCAAAAAGCAGGGCTTGGGGAACAACACCCGTTGCCCTGCCAATTACAACTTTTATTGTCTCTATTTTGCTGTATCCATTTTTAGAACACTCATTTACTGCAATATTAAGTAATTCATAGGCAATGGAGGCTTCATGCATTAGCCTTCCTGCTCCTTTTCCTTAGAAACCTCTTTTTCATAGGCTTCCTTGCCTGCTTCAACTGCCTTTGTTAAGGCTGATTTTTTCTCTTCTAATGTTTCCTTTGCTTTATCAAGTGTTGTTGCTATTTTTTCCTTTGCTTCTTTGATATAAGTTTCAGCTTTCTCTTTTACCTCTTCTGCTGTTTCTTTAATCTTAGCCCTTGTTTCCCTACCAGCCTGAGGAGCTAACAATAAAGCTAATCCAGCTCCTACAATTCCACCAAGCAAAAAGGATAGAAACACTGACTTTGCGCTAAATCCTCTCTCTTCATCCATTTTTATTTACCTCCTTTCTTTAGGTTTTCTAAAAAAACATTAGCTGCTACAGTTACTGCAGTTTTTAATGCACTACTTCTCAGAGTTATAGAATTTTTAACTTTATCAACCGTATTAATAAGTTCAGAAATTATAATGATTAATTTTTCTACTGTTTTAGAAAGCTCTCGAACTCTTTCAGTTACTTCATTTACATCATCGACAGAGGATTTTACACCTTGAATAACCTTTTCAGCCTCCAATAGGGCAGGGTCTAATCTAAGTTTTGTTGCATTAAGAAATTCTTTGAAAGCATTAATTCCTCTTCTTAATTCAATGGCTACTACAATAAGAAATATTAACGCAGCTATTAAACTCAGTGTTGCAAGAAAATATCCAATACTTAAGATAATTATCCATGTCTCACTCATTTTCGCCTCCTTTAAAAAAAGGATAACATTTTAAACCTCATTGAGGCAAACTTTTAATCTGTTTTCGGACATAAATAATTCTTTGAATTACTGTTATCCAGCTGAGAACAGTAAGAATAAGCAAAACAGGATTAATAAGACTGGTTAAACATCCAAAGGCAAGAATAATAAGTCTTTCAGGTCTTTCTATTATACCTACATTGCATGATACTCCAATTCCTTCTGCCCTTGCTCTTACATAGGAAATTAAAAAGGAAGCTATCATGCATAAAAGATTTATAATCAAACCTGTTTCACTACTAACTCTGAAAAAATACCATGATATTCCAAGAAATATAAATCCATCGGCAATTCTGTCCATAGTTGAATCAAAAAGTGCTCCGAATTTAGTTACTCTACCATTAACTCTGGCAACTACTCCATCAATAAGATCAAAGGTTCCTCCAGCAAGTATAAAAATACCACCCCAAAAAAGATTAAAAGGAATTATAAATCCTGATAATGATGTGATAATCATTCCAATAAAAGTTATAATATTTGGATTAACTGGAAGGGCTTTTGCTAATGGTGTTAGTGGTTTATCTAAAAAATGACTAAATTTCTCACTGAGCAAGTTATCTTTCCCTCTTACCTTCTATAAACTCCTCCACCATATTTTTTGCCACTTCATCGGGATATTGAAATCTAGGATGTTTCATAAAATAAGCAGATGGTGATATAAGTAATCCTCCAATTCCTCTGTCCAATGCTAATTTACAACATCTTATTGCATCAATTACAACACCAGCACTATTAGGGGAATCCTCTACTGATAATCTTAATTCTAAGTTAATTGGAACATTTCCAAAAATCTCACCTTCAATTCTTAAAAAGCATATTTTATTATCATTTAACCATGGAATATAATCAGAAGGACCAATATGAACATTATCAGCGGTAATTTCATGGGAAATCTGAGAAGTGACAGCTTCAGTTTTCGAAATCTTTTTTGAAGCAAGTCTTTCACGATTAAGCATATTAAGAAAATCCGTATTACCGCCTACATTCAGTTGATAAGTATTTGTTATTCTGACACCTCTATCCATGCAAAGCTTTGTAAGAACTCTATGAATAATTGTTGCACCAATTTGACTTTTTATGTCATCACCTATTAGGGGAATATTTTTTTCTTCAAATTTTTTTATCCATTCATCCTTTGAAGCAACAAAAACAGGAATACAGTTTATAAAGGCAACTCCTGCATCTAAAGCTGCTTGAGCATAAAAGCGTGTTGCCTCCTCAGAACCTACTGGAAGATAACTGACCATAACCTCAGCACCTGATTCTTTAAGAACCTTAACAACATCTACAGGTTCTGCCTGAGCTGGAATAAATCTTTTATCGGGAGAATAATTTTCCATATGTTCGGCAAATCCATCAAGAACAGGTCCCATAGAAACCTTGACAGGATAATCAGGTAAATCTGAGTAAAATATTTTAGTACAATTTGGTTTGGCAAAAACAGCTTCTTTGAGAGGTTTATTTACTTTTCTTTCATCGATATCGAAGGCTGCTACAACTTCTATATCTCCTGGCAGATAACCGCCTAAGTTAAAATGCATCAAACCTGGGACCTTATCTTGTGAGGTATATTTTTTATAATACTCAATTCCCTGAATTAAAGCACTTGCACAATTTCCTAAACCAACAATAGCAAGTTTTATTTTACCCATTCTGAACTCCTTGAATTTTTATCATCGATGAAAAATGTTAAAACAAATTTTTATAAACTAATAAATGCCTTTATGTCAAGCATTAAACTGTTGATTTAATTTATCATTGGATTTTACAATATTTTTTGATGGTGGAAAATATACAATCCTATATAGATAATTTTTTAAATCATATAAAACTTCTGAGAGGAGACTCCCCTCATACTGTCAGAGCCTATAAAAAAGATTTGGAAGAGTTTTTTAATTTTGCTAAAACAGAACCTACCAAAGTTGAACCTGTTACAATCAGAGGTTTTATCTCTGAACAAATATTAAAAGGCAAAGCCAAAACAACAGTAGCAAGAAAGTTGTCCACATTGAGATCCTTTTTCTCATATCTTTATTCAGAAGGAATCATAAAAATTAACCCTGCACGGGTTGTTACATCAGTTAAAACAAAAAGAAGTTTACCAAAATTTCTTACAGTTGATGATGCCTTCAAGCTTGTTGAGTCCCCTAAGGAAGATAAATTTACAGTGCAAAGGGATAGAGCAATTCTTGAACTTTTTTACAGCAGTGGAATAAGAGTAAGTGAGCTCTGTGGATTAAACATGGATGATTTAGACTTAAAAGAAGGATTGATAAAGGTAAGAGGAAAGGGAAATAAAGAAAGAATTGTTCCTATAGGACAAAAAACAAAAGAAGCATTAAAGAAGTATCTTGCAATAAGGCAAATTTTGCGAATTAAGAAAAAATTTTTAACAGATGAATCTCCCCTTTTTATTAATAACCGAGGTGGAAGAATTTCAACAAGACAGATAAGACGAATTGTTGAAAAATATGCTAAAACTGTAGGAATTCTTGAAAAAATTGGACCACACACTTTAAGGCACACTTTCGCAAGTCATCTACTGATGGAAGGAGCTGATTTAAGAGTAATTCAGGAACTACTTGGACACGCATCTCTTTCAACAACTCAGATTTATACCCATGTTGATTTAAAACATTTAATGGATGTATATGATAAAGCCCATCCATTATCAAAGGAGGAAAAGTAAATGGATTTTCAAGAGAAAACTGTAATCCACGGAACAACTGTATTATGTGTCAAAAAGAATGGTTCAGTTATTATGGCATCAGACGGACAGGTTACAATGGGAAATACGGTTTTGAAACATAATGCAAAAAAAATAAGGAGGCTTTACAATGGACAGGTTCTTATAGGTTTTGCAGGATCTACTGCAGATGCCTTCACACTTTTTGAGAGATTTGAAAGTAAACTTGAGACATACAAGGGAAATTTATTAAGAGCTGCTGTTGAACTTGCAAAGGATTGGCGAACTGATAAAATCCTTCGAAGGCTTGAAGCTCTTTTAATTGTTGCAAATAAAGAACACATACTGATTATTTCTGGAAATGGTGATGTTATTGAGCCAGAAGATAAAATCGCAGCGATTGGCTCTGGAGGTCCCTATGCTTTTGCAGCTGCTAAAGCACTTTATGATAACACCGGGCTTACAGCAAAAGAAATTGCTTTAAAGGCGATGGAAATTGCTTCAAAAATATGCATCTACTCGAATAATCAAATTATAATGGAGGAATTAAGCTAATGGAAAATTTTACACCAAAAAAAATAGTTGAAGAACTTGATAAATTCATTATCGGACAGGAGCAGGCAAAAAAAGCAGTTGCGATTGCCTTAAGAAACAGATTTCGCAGGCAACTACTTCCAAAAGAATTAAGGGATGAAATTCTTCCAAAAAACATTCTTATGATAGGTCCAACAGGTGTAGGAAAAACAGAGATTGCAAGAAGACTTGCAAAGCTTGTGAATGCTCCTTTTGTAAAAGTTGAGGCATCAAAATTTACAGAAGTAGGATATGTTGGCAGAGATGTCGAGTCAATCATCAGAGATCTTACAGAAGTTGCAATGAACATGGTTAAGCAGGAACACTCTGGCAAAGTTCAAGAAAAGGCAAAACAGATGGCAGAAGAAAGGGTACTTGATATACTTTTACCTCAGCCAAGATACACAAGAGAAATGGATGAGGCAGAAGAAAAAACAAGATATAAAGAAACAAGAGAAAAACTTAGAAAACAACTTAGAGAAGGCGCTCTTGATGACCGTTACATTGAAATTGATTTAAAAGAAAAAGTTATACCCTTTGGAATTATATCAAATGTTGCTATGGAAGAAATAGAGATAAATCTAAAGGAAATGCTTGGAAGTTTTCTTCCTGAAAAGGTAAAAAGAAAAAAAGTGAAAATTTCAGAGGCTTTGCAATTATTTACTCAGGAAGAAGCAAATAAGCTTATTGATATGGAAAAGGTTACAAAAGAGGCAATTGAAAGAGTTGAACAGACAGGCATTGTTTTCATTGACGAGATTGATAAAATTGCTTCTCGTGGAAGTTCCTATGGCCCAGATGTATCCCGCGAGGGAGTTCAAAGGGACTTGCTTCCTATTGTTGAAGGTTCAACAGTAACTACAAAATATGGACCTGTTAGAACAGATCATATTCTTTTTATAGCAGCAGGTGCCTTTCATGTTGCAAAACCTTCTGACCTAATACCAGAGCTTCAGGGTAGATTTCCAATAAGGGTTGAACTTGACTCACTTGGCAAGGAAGAATTTGTAAGAATTCTTATAGAACCTGACAATGCTCTGATAAAACAGTATATTGCTCTTTTAGAAACAGAAGATGTTTATCTTGAATTTACAAAAGATGGAATTGAAGAAATTGCAGAAATAGCTCAACATGTAAATGAAAAAACAGAAAATATTGGAGCAAGAAGACTTCATACTGTAATGGAAAAACTTCTTGAAGATATTTCTTTTAATGCTCCTGAATTGAAGGGACAAAAAATTGTGATTGATGCAAAATTTGTAAAAGAAAAACTAAGTGAAATACTCAAAAGTGAAGATCTCAGCAGATATATACTGTAAGAATTTCACGCTAATTTTGATAATTTTTATTCTATTTTCCTGTGCTCCTAAAAAAACTACTCAAGGGGAATATATTCCAAAGGGTGCACGAAAAGGTGTTGCCTCATGGTATGGAACAGAATTTCATGGAAGACCAACAGCATCAGGAGAAATATTTAATATGTATGAATATACCTGTGCTCATAGAGAATATCCCTTTGGAACAAAGCTTCGAGTTGTAAATCTTCAAAACCGCAAAGAAGTTACCTGCACTGTCAATGACAGAGGTCCTTTTATTTCTGGAAGAGACATTGATTTATCCTATGCATCAGCAAAAAAAATTGATTTAATTGGTCCTGGTACAGCAGAAGTTTTAATGGAACCAATAGGAAGAGACATGACTTATGTAAGATACGTAAAATATACTCCCACCTCTGGCATTCTAACAATTCAGGTAGGTGCTTTCCTTGAAATTGAAAATGCTTTAAGACTTAAGCAAGCATTAAGACTTCGATATGACAATGTTTACATAAACAAAGCAGCTGTAAAAGGAGAGACCTTCTATCGTGTCAGAGTTGGTAAATTTAAAAGTTATGATGAGGCATACAATTTAGCAAAATCAATGGCACAGGAAGGATACAAAGTATTAATTACAAATTTTGTAGGAGGAAAAGATGAATTTTGAAAATGTGGTAAAATTTCATGGACATAGCTGTCCAGGACTTGCATTAGGATACAGAGTTGCAGTGACTGCTATTGAAGAACTTGGACTAAAAGAACCTTCTTATAATGAAGAAATTGTATGCATTGTTGAAAATGATTCCTGCGCTGTTGATGCAATTCAGGTTGTAACAGGATGTACCTTTGGAAAAGGAAATTTAATATTCAAAGATTATGGAAAACAGGTTTATACATTTTTTAATAGGAAAACTGGTAAGGTTATAAGAATTTCCGTTGATTTTGAATTTAAAGAAATTGAAGAAGAAAAAAAATTCTGGCAGAGATTTATGGAGGGAGACAATTCCCCTGAAGTTACTGAGTTTATTGAAAAAAGAAAAGCAGAAAAGACAAAACAAATTCTTAATGCCCAAAAAGAGGAAATTCTTAAAATCTCTTATCCGAAAGTTGAACCTCCAAAACAGGCAAGAATATTTAAAAGCTTAAGATGTGAAAATTGTGGAGAAAAGGTAGCAGAGGTAAAGGCAAGGTTACTTAATGGAAAGATTCTTTGTATTCCCTGTTTCGAGGATTCTTTATGAATGAAATAGAGATTAATCTTACAGGAATTGCCCATCTTGGTGAAGCTATTGGAAAGCATGATGGCAAAGTAGTATTTGTTCCTTATGGAATTCCAGGTGAGACTGTTAAAGCAAGGATAATAAAGGATGAAGGTGATTATTTGAGAGCTGAAATTATTGAAGTAATTGAACCTTCCTTTTTCAGAGAAAATCCACCTTGCAGTCTTTTTGGGCTTTGCGGTGGATGCAGTTTCCAGCATGTGACATACAGTTATCAGACAAAATTAAAAGAAATAGTTGTAATGGAGCAACTCAAAAGAATTGGAGGATTTGAAAATCCAGAAGAATTCACCCAACTTACAATAAAAGCAGATAATCCATATAATTACCGTAACAGAGCTGATTTTTCAATAAACAGACAAAAACTTTTGGGATTTAAAATGAGAGGTACCCATAAATTTATTCATGTAAATTACTGCCATATAATGCATGAGAAGATAAATGAACTTCTTGCAATACTTCAAGGTAAAACACCAAAAAGAAAAACCCACAATGTCACAATACGATATGGAGTAAACACTGGAAAGTGTCTTGTTCAACCAGAAATTGATGTAATAGAAATTGAGACAGGTCAAAAATTTTACATTGAAAAACTTCTTGGGAAGGAATTTTTGATTTCAGCACCATCTTTCTTTCAGGTAAATACCTATCAAGCTGAAAAATTAATAAAGACTGTTTTAAACTATATAGATTCAGAAGACAAAACAATTATAGATGCCTATGCTGGAGTTGGTACATTTACTGTTTTTTTATCTGAAAAAGCAGAAAGAGTAATTGCCATAGAAGAATCACGTTCTGCCTATAAAGATGCTCAAATAAATATAAAAAATTATGACAACATAACCTATTTATGCGAAAAAACAGAAGAAGCTTTGTCTGAATTTAACTTTGATGTAGATGCAATAGTTCTTGATCCACCAAGAGTAGGATGCATGAAAGAAGTTTTGCAGGGAATTGTTGAAAAAAAGATTAAAAAGGTTATCTATGTATCCTGTGAGCCTTCAACATTGGCAAGAGATTTGAAATTTTTAAAGGAAAAAGGATATAAAATAATAGAGATTCAACCAGTTGATATGTTTCCACAGACATATCACATTGAAAATGTTGCATTAATGAAACTAATATAAGGAGGGTATCTAATGGCAATTAAAATCAATTTAAATGAAGTAAAGATGCAACCCCATCCAAAATTTGATGGAGTGAAGATTGGATATGTTGTAACCAAAGAATCACATTCGGAACTTAGCATTATAATACTTGAAGTTGACAGTGGTATTGAAGTACCCTTGCACACCCATGAAAAAGAGATTGACAGTATTTTTGTTATTGAAGGCGAAGGGGAGATGTTCATAGTAGACAGCTGGCATAAAGTAAAAAAGGGAGATATAATTGCAATAGGGAAAAATGAATTACATGGTTTAAAATCGAAAACTCCTTTAAAATGCTATATAGTTCATGCACCTGCTTTGTGGTAGAAGGATTAATTAGTTATATAATAAAATATTCGGGTGGTTTTAAAGCCACCCGAATATTTTATTCAGACAAATATTTAGTTGGAGCTTCTTTAAGAATGGCTTTTTCTTCTGTCTCTTTAATTAATGGAGTTTTACCACTTAAAATTCTGATCCATACTCTAACAGAATCTGCTACAATCAGCACAACCATTATAATCATCAATGCAGAAAGCACAGCAAGCAGATAATTATGTTTAGGGAGATAATTATTCACTATATTTTGATATCCTGCCACAATTGTTGTGACCAATAGAAATGTCATTGGAATCATTGTCACCCATATATATTTTGCTTTACCCAATCTTAATAAAAAAGTTGTAGCAATTGCTAACGCCATTCCACCAAGAAGCTGGTTATTCACACCAAAAAGGGGCCATATTGTTGATATTGTTCCTGTGTAAAGAAGATATCCCCAACAAAATGTGAATATTCCGCTTGTGATAATTACACCAGGCCACCATTTATAATCTCTGAGTTTCGGATAAACAACTCCACCAATTTCCTGCATAAGATATCTTCCAACTCTTGTACCGGCATCTATTAAAGTGAGAATAAACAGAGCCTCAAACATTATTGCAAAGTGATACCAATAACTCATCAAATGTCTTAATCCCCCAATTCTTGAGAAAATATCTGCCATTCCAACAGCCAAAGATACTGCTCCACCAGGACGACCAGCAAGTTCTTCACCTACAAGAGCAGATAGATATGGAAGATCCTGAACTTGCATTCCAAGTTTTTGAAATACAGCAGGTGGACTATTAATTGCAAAATAGTCTGCTGTGGGCAGCACTGTTGCTGCTATTAATGCCATTAATGCAACAAAAGATTCTGTGAGCATTGCACCAAAGCCTATAACTCTAATATCCTTTTCATTTGCAACCATTTTGGGTGTTGTTCCTGATGATACAAGAGAGTGAAATCCTGAAATAGCTCCACAGGCAATTGTAATAAACATAAAGGGCCATACTTTACCAGGTATTATAGGCCCACCACCAGAAATAAACTGTGTTGTAGCAGGCATCTGAATTAATGGATTGACAATAATTACACCAATAGCAAGCAAAAACATTGTTCCAAACTTCATATAAGAACTAAGATAATCTCTTGGAACAAGAAGCAACCATACAGGTAAAACCGCAGCAAAAAATCCATAAAGTGGTATTAAAATAGAAAGCTCTTTTTTATCGAGTGTAAAATATGGTGCTAAAGCAGACTCTTTAATTACAGGACCAAGAACAACTGCAAGAATAATAAGCGCAACACCTATGATACTTCCTTCAACAATTTTTCCAGGTCTCAACCATTTAAGATAGGCTCCAATAAAAAGGGCAATGGGAATTGTAACTCCAACAGTAAAAGTACCCCATGGACTGTTAAAAAGCGCATTTACAACAGCAATGGAGGCACCTGCAAGAACAATAATTAAAAGAAACAAAGTTGCAACAAGAACAAGCCAATAAGATACTGGACCGATTTGTTCTTTGGCAATTTCTGCAAGAGATTTTCCATTATGCCTTACAGAGGCAAACAAAACAACCATATCATGAACAGCACCAGCAAGAACACCTCCGATTAAAATCCATAAGAATCCTGGTAAATAACCAAACTGGGCTGCCAGAACAGGTCCAATTAGTGGTCCAGCACCAGCAATTGCTGCAAAATGATGTCCAAAAATAAGCCACTTATTCGTTGGAACATAGTCTCTTCCATCATTGAGTCTTACAGCAGGAGTCTGACGATTTGGATCAAGGGCAAGAACTTTTGCTGCAATAAAAGCGCTATAAAACCTGTAGGCAAGCACAAAAACGCATGCTGCTATTATTACTAATACCAAAGCATGCATAAAAAAACACCTCCTTTTTAATTTTTTTCTATGAATAATTCTATAGAGAAATAAAACTCTGAACAATAAAAAATTCCTGAATGGAGAAAATCCTAATCTAAATGGAAATAATGGAGGTTGAATAGAAATTAATTACTACACTTTATCCCTAAAATTTCTTTAAGTTCCTTAATTATTGATTTACTAACAGGTATCTGAGTTTTTTTACCTTCAATAACAATCCAGTAGGTTCCTTTAAACCATGGTAGCACTGCCTCAATTCTTTTTAAATTTATAATGAAACTCTTATGAACCCTCATAAATCCTTCTTCCTTAAGCCTTGTTTCAAGTTCTGAAAGGGTTCCGTCAAAGTAATACTCATCTTTCAATGTAAAAATTCTTACTCCTCCTTCACTTGCCTCACAATAAAAAATATCCACATAAGGAACGAAACTGATAACACCTGGTTTTTGTTGAACAGGAAGCTTTTTAAAAACTTTTTTCTTTTCAAGAAAATGAGAAAGCCTGTCTACAGCCCTATTCCATTCAGACTCATTGCTTTTAAGATTTTCTATTCTCATAATTGTTTTAGCTATTCTTTTTTCTTCAAAAGGTTTAAGTATGTAGTCAACTGCTCCGAGTTCAAAAGCTTCAATTGCATAATCTTCATAGGCTGTTGCAAAAACAATAAGAGGCGGATTATTAAACTTTGCAAGAATTTTAGCTATTTCAATTCCTGACATATCAGGCATTTCAATATCAAGAAACACCACATCTGGTCTAAATTTTGAATAAAGAGATATACAATCCTTCGCATTACCAGCCTCTCCTACTATCTGACAGGAAGTAAACTGGGAAAGAATATAGATCAATTCTTCCCTGGCATAGGGTTCGTCATCAACTACTATAGCTGAAAACAACATCTTTTAAAACTTCTTTTTTAGGTATTTTAAATGTAACCTTTGTGCCAATGTATGGGAAACTTTTTATGTTAAGAATACTTCTTTCTCCGTAAAATCTTTTAAGTCTTTCATTAACTAAGTATAAACCTAATCCCGCACCTTTATCTGATAAGCTATTTAATGGATTATTTATCCCCACACCATTGTCTTCAACTGAAATTACAATGTTGTCCTCATTGTCAAGAATCTTGATTAAAATTTTACCACCTTCAATTTTAGTTTTTAAACCGTGCTTAATAGCATTCTCTACCAGTGGCTGGATTGTAAAGGGAGGTATTAGTATATCAAGATCCACTGATGGCTCTATAAAGTAATTGACAGTTAGTTTATCTCTGTAACGAGCTTGTTCTATTGAGAGATAAGCTTCAACATAGGAAAGCTCTTCTCTTAAAGGTATCTCCTTTTCTTTTTTCAAACTGTATCTTAAAAATGTTGCTAAATTAAGAAGCAAATCTTTGGCTTTTAAAGTGTCAATTCTTATAAGAGATATTATCGTATTCAGGGCATTGAATATAAAATGAGGATGAATCTGTGCCTGAAGAGATTTTAATTCTGCCTCTGTCTTTAGCCTTGCGAGTGTTTCAAGCTCAACTATTTCAAGTTGAGTTGAAAATATATGGGCAAGTCCTCTTGCTACTTCAAGATTAACAGAAGTGATACTGTTTTCTCTGTCATGATAAAGTTTTAGACTGCCTATTACCTCTTCTCTTTTTTTCAAAGGAACAATTACAGCAGAGCTTAATTTACATTTGGGATTACTACAGCCAATTTCCTCTTTTTTATTTGCGATTTGGATTTCCCCTCTTTTAATTGCATTCAGTGTTGCTTTTGTAAGTAAAGGATGCCCTGCGAGGTGATGATCACTCCCTATTCCAACATGAGCAAGAATTTTATTCCTATCAGTTATTGCTACTGCTGCAACTCCAAGAGTATTAAGTATGATTTCAGCTATTTTACCTGCTGAATTTTCATTTAACCCCTGTCTTAGATGAGGAAGTATAAGATTTGTAATGTTTAATGTAGCTTTTGCCTGCATCGCAGCAACTCTTTCCTGATGCTCCACTGCAGACTTTATTATCAGCATAAATATTGCCACACCAATTGAGTTAACAGTGATCATAGGAATAGCAATAATTTTTACAAGTTCCAAAGCTTCTGAAAAAGGTTTTGCAAAAGTAAGAATAATAAGCATCTGAACAATCTCTCCAATAAATCCAGCTAACCATGCCACATGCCATGGAATTAATCCCTTTTTCCAATAGTTATAAATAAGACCTCCTAAAAAACCCTCTACAACAGCTGATAATCCACATGAAAAGGCTGTAAATCCCCCAATAAAATATCTGTGAACGCCTGCAATAAGACCAGCTCCAGCTCCAACCAAAGGACCACCAAGTAACCCTCCTACCATAACACCAACAACTCTTGAATTAGCCAATGCTCCGTGAATCTCTACTGCTCCAAAAGTTCCAAGTATTCCAAGTCCACCACAAACAACTGTAAGAATTAATTTATCTTTTGCTGAAGGTTTTCTTGAAAGAACTCTTCCAAGAGCTGGCATTCTTGAAATAATAAATGCTACTGTGGTTATAATGCTAAGTCTCTGAGAAAGTATCAGAGTTAATTCAAGAATATCCATTTTTAAAGTATAAAATAAAATTGAAAGTATAGGCTACTGATTTACTCATTGTATTTCTTCATTAAATTTGAACCGACAAGGAAAAATATAGTGCAATAAAGTAGGATTATTAAAAGAGAAATCAGTGCTTCAGTGTCAATGTAATTTTTTCTTATTAATACATTTGTATGGGTAAGAGGCATAATATAAATGATTGGTTTAAAAATTGTAGGAATCCTGTCAATTGAGAAAAAGGTTCCACTAAAAAAAGCCATCGGCATGATAAAGAAGTTTGAGTAAGTGGCAGTGTCTTCATGGGATTTTGTTATCATTCCTGTAATTACACCAAGACTGGCAAACATAAAACAATTAAATAAAAGGGTCACAACAAAAATCAGATTTATGGAAAAATTTGAAGGAACTACAAAGCCCACAGTAATTATAAGCAGAGATGCAAAAAGCCCTTTTACCATACCTGCCAGAACCTCTCCTATCATTATTGAAAAAGGCTTAACTGGTGACTGAATGTAAACCTGAAATGTCTTAAAATAAAGCCTGCTAAGATTAAGTGAACTTGCAACCCATGAGTACGAATTATTCATAGAACTCATAGCAACAAGTCCTGGCAGTAAAAAAGTTAAATAATCAGTTCCTTCAGAAAGTTTTACTGTCCTTCCTAAACCAAGCCCGAATGTTACAAGATAGATAATCGGTGCCATCATTGCTGAAAAAATGTATCCAAGCCTCAGCAATTTCCTTTTAAACTGGAGCATCTCTTTTAAAAAAATAGGATACCAGCCTATCATTGTCCTTCTTTAATCTCCTTAATTCTTTCTCCAGTTAACTTTACAAAAACATCTTCAAGATTTGATTTTCTAATCATCACTCCATCGCTTCTCTGTTTTGCAATCTCATATGCCTGCTCTCTACTGTGACATATCTGACTTACAAGTCTTCCATCTTTATCAGTAAACTCAACCACATACTCACCAACATCTTTTTTAAGTTCCGAAGGTGTTCCAAGAGCAATTAACTTACCGTGAGACAGGATACCTACCCTGTCACAAAGTGTTTCTGCTTCTTCAATGTAATGAGTTGTAAGAAGAACTGTTCTACCTTCAGATTTAATTTTTCTTATTATCTGCCAAAGTTCCCTTCTAATATGAGGATCAAGACCTATTGATGGTTCATCAAGAAACAAAACCTTTGGCTGAGGCAATAGCGCTCTTGCAAGAAGTGTTCTTCTTTGAAGTCCACCTGAAAGAGTTGAAACAACTGAGTTTTTTTTATCTTGAAGTCCCATTGCTGAAAGGACTTCATCTATTCTACTTTTCAGGTTTTTTACTTTATGAAGCATTCCATAAACCAGAAGATTTTCATAAACAGTTAGTTCACGTTCAAGATTGTTTTCCTGAGGCACAACTCCAATTATTTTTTTTATTTCAATAGGATTTTGAATTATATCAATTTCATCTATGTAGCAGGCTCCTTTGTCGGGTTTTGTAAGTGTTGTAAGAATTTTTACGGTTGTTGTTTTCCCAGCTCCATTAGGACCAAGAAGACCAAATATTTCACCTTTTTTTATTTCAAAACTTAAAGAATCAACTGCTTTAACTTTTCCATAACTCTTTGAGATACTTTCAATTCTTATCATAAAGCGTCATGGAGCTTTGTTATCCTCGGCGCTCTTCCTTTAACTTCACAACATTCTGTTAAATGAGCATCGCTTACTTTAAGAAGAGTTCCTCTTTTAGAGCCATATCTAAAAATTGTTATTCCCTTAAGTCCCTTTTTGTAAGCAAGAATAAATATTTTTGCTACTTCTTCTTTTTTTGTTCTCTGGGGTAGATTTATGGTTTTTGATACAGCATTATCTATATATTTCTGAAATGATGCCTGCATCTCAATATGTTCTTCTGGAGAAATTTCGAGAGCTGTTTTAAAAAGTTCTTTAACTTTTGATGGTATCCCTTTTATACCTCTCAAAGTTCCCTTTTGTCTCAGTGTGTTAATAAATTCATCACTGTAAAAACTCTCTTTCTGGGCGATTTCAACAAGATATTTATTTATTATTTCAAATTCTGTATCAAGAATTCTCTGTTTGTAAGCAAGTAAAAAATAAGGTTCAATTCCGCTTGAACAGTCTGCAATTATTGAAATTGTACCTGTTGGAGCAATTGTTGTTGTAGTTGCATTTCTCATCATTATACCTTCCTTTTCCCATACAGAGCCTTTGAAATTGGGAAAAACTCCTCTTTTTTGTGCAAGTTCTTGTGAGGCTTCGTGAGATTTTTCTTTTATAAATTTCATAAGTGATTCAGCTAAATGAAAAGCTCTTTTATGATTATATGGAATTTCAAGCTCTACAAGGCAGTCTGCCCATCCCATAACTCCAAGTCCTATTTTTCTGTTACCTTTATGCATCGCCTCCACTTCTGGCACAGGATAATGGGTAACATCAATTGCATCATCAAGAAAACGGGTAGCAGTTTTTATATCGTATTCAAGAAGTTCATAATTAATTTTTTTATCCTTAACATACTTTGACAGATTAAGTGAGCCAAGAATGCATGCTTCATAAGGAAGAAGAGGTTGCTCTCCACAGGGATTTGTGCTTTCTATCTGTCCGATATGAGGCGTTGGATTGTATTTATTTATTGTATCTATAAAAATAACTCCTGGATCTCCTGTTTCCCAAGCTGACTTAATAATTTCATCAAAAACTTCCTTTGCTTTGATTTTCTTTACAATTTCACCATTTCTTGGATTTATCAAAGGATAGTAATCATCTTTAAAAAGAGCTTCCATGAAGGAATCAGTAACCGCAACAGATATATTGAAATTACTAAGACTTTCTATTCTTTTAATTCTTACAAACTCCAAAATATCAGGATGGTCAACCCTAAGAATGCCCATATTAGCTCCCCTTCTTGCTCCACCCTGCTTTATTATGTCTGAAGCTCTATCAAAGATCTTCATAAACGAAACAGGACCACTTGCAATACCTCCTGTAGAGCGAACAACATCCCCCTTTGGTCTTAAATGAGAAAAATTAAATCCTGTTCCACCACCACTTTGCAGAATCAATGCTGCATCCTTAAGAGTCTTAAATATTGCCTCTATAGAATCTTCCACAGGAAGAACAAAACAAGCAGCAAGCTGAGCTTTTGGTTTGCCTGCATTCATCAATGCGGGAGAATTTGGTAAAAATCTTAAGGAACTTATGAGTTCATAAAACTTTTCTGCCCATTCTTCAGAATTTTCTTTATAAAGGTTTTCAGCAGTGGCAATATAATTTGAAACTCTTTTAAACATCTCATCTGGTGTTTCAATAACTTCACCTTTTTCATTTTTAAGTAAATATCTGATTTCAAGAACTGTTCTTGCTCTCTCTGTAATAATCATTTTTATAGTGTATCATATTCAGTTGCAACTTTAGGATATTTAAAATTAAAATTAAACATGCCTGCTAAATGTCCTGTATGTGGGAAAGAAACAAACCTTGAAAACAATCCATGGAGACCTTTTTGCTCTAAAAATTGTAAAATAATTGACCTATGGAACTGGGTTAATGAAAACTATTCAATAAAAGTTGAAGAAGTTAATCAAAAAATAAATATTGAGGAGGAAGAAAATGATAAAAGTTACAGTATGTGGTGCAGCAGGAAGAATGGGCAGTAGAATTATTGCCCTTTCAAAGGATTATCCAGAGATAAAGCTCGTAGGAGCTGTTGAATCAAAGGACAATTCTCGCTTAGGCGATGATGCTGGTGTAGTTGCTGGAATTGGAGAATTAGGGATAAAAATAGTTGACGACATTGAAAAAGTGATCGACAACACAGATATTGCTGTCAATTTTACCAATCCAGAGGCTACCATAGAGCATCTCAAAATTGTAAAAAAACACAAAAAATCTATAGTAATTGGAACCACAGGATTTGATAATGAGCAAATTTCTCTGGTTCAGAAAGCATCAAAGGAAATTCCTATAGTTCTATCTCCCAATATGAGTATAGGTGTTAATCTTTTATTTAAAATTTTAAAAGATGTAGCAAAAGTACTTGGCGATGATTATGATGTTGAGATAATAGAAGCTCATCACAGGATGAAAAAGGATGCGCCAAGTGGAACAGCTATAAAAATGGCAAAAGTCATTGCTGAAGCCTTAGGTAGAAATTTTGACGAAGTAGCAGTGTACGCAAGAAAGGGAATTATTGGAGAAAGAACTAAAAAAGAGATAGGAATTCAAACGATTAGAGCTGGCGATATAGTTGGAGAACATACTGTTATATTTGGAGGATTAGGTGAAAGAATTGAAATAACCCACAAAGCATCAAGCAGGGATACCTTTGCAAGGGGAGCATTAAAAGCAGTATTATGGCTTTATGGCAAACCAGCAGGACTTTATGATATGGGAGATGTACTTGGAATAAAATAAAGGGAGGGATTCCCCTCCCCCTTTTATCCTTCAACAATTGAGAATTCTTTCCACATAAACCAGTTACCAGTGTCTTTCAAAAAGGTGTATGTTTCAGAAAAAATTTTATAATGTTGCTCTTCTTCGTATATTAATCTTTCGAAAAGCTTTTTTTCCTTTTCTGTATTGACTTCATTTTTTACTTTTTTATAGAATTCTATTCCTTTCTTTTCCATTTCCATTGCAATCCTGAATGCTTCAAGTTCATCTTCTTCAACTTTAAGTCTTTCCATCATCTGATCTTTCATTTCTTCAAAGATTGTTTTAACTGTTTTTATAGGATTAGCTTCTCTGATTGTAAGTTCAAGTCCTTTAAGAACTTCTTCTATCATTTTAATATGATTTTTTTCATCTTCTGCTATTGTAAGAAACATTTTTTTACCAGCAGGATGGAAGACTTTCTGAGAAGCTTCAGTATAAAACTTTACAGCATCAGTCTCCATCTTTAAAGCAATTTCAATTGACTTCATAAAATCCTCCGTTCTTATTCTTCTGGTTCAAACATATCTTTTGTTGCACCACACACAGGACAACTCCAGGAGTCTGGTAAATTCTCAAAGGCTGTTCCTGCAGGTATTCCATTATCAGGATCACCCTGGGCTGGATCATAAACATAACCACATACACTACATTTGTACTTTTTCATAGTCTCCTCCTTTTTGAGTAAAAACTATTTTAAAATTATTTTAAATTATCTCTTTTTAATATGTCAAAGGTTTTACTGCATCTCTGAATTTGCCATTTCTGTTTCCACTACTTTATTGATTTTTCTATATCTTAAATAAACAAGCTTGCACATCATCTTCTTTTTCTGCTACTTCATTTTTTTATTAACACCCTCCCGACTTTTTTCCTTAATGTACCCATAAAAAAGTCAAAACTTTTTGTTGTTGCTATCTCTGTTTTTTATCCCTTTAGAAAGATTTTTGGGAAGGTTTGTGACTAATTTCTTCTGAATTATAGGATTACTTCTAAGGTTAGGCTTCTGCTTCTAAGGGAAATGATTTATAAGGACATAGGGATTTTTAATTTAAAATTATTCAGGGCATTTAGCCCTTTAAAATGAAATGTAGGAAGAGAGGATGAATAATTAAATTATTCAATCTCCTCATTTTCAATTATTATTCCAGACTGTGTGAAGGCTTCTTTGATTTTATCCTCATAATCAGACTTTGATATATTCCCTTCCATTGCCTCTAAATAAATTTTTAACGATACATAATCAAATTTACTGTTTATATATCTTAAAGTATTTGTAAAATCAGAGAGTTTTCCTCCGGGAATTCTCACTTCAAGCTTAATTTTTGAAAATAAATCAAACTGTGTTGGAAGCGTTTCTTTTATTGTAAAATCATCGGTTTTTCCTGTTATCTCTCCTTTTGTTTTTTCTTTTGCGCCTTCACCAATATCAAAAACCCTTTCACTAATTTCTTTTTTTATTAATATCTCAACATCACTTAGTTCTGGTGCGCATTCTTCTTTAAAATAAAGACACTTTACAGTATTATTCTCTAAGATTCCAAGTCCAAATAATCCCTCTCTAACACCCTGTTTTATTGCAGTCTTTAAAACTTCTTCATTAGGTATTCTCATCTCTCCCGGAGTTTTTAACAAAGCTTCGTAAATTTTCTTTGTCTCAACCCAGTTTTCCCTCAGATATTTATCAATCAATACCTTTGGAGAGATTTTTGGAACAATTTCACCTTCATCTCTCAATCTATCGAAGACTTCCCTGTCAAGTTTCTTTTCACTTCCTGTGATGCCTATGCCGAGATTAATCTCTTTAAGTTCACCCTTAGAGGGAATCTTTATTATTCTATATAAATTTCTAAGACCATCGATTATTTTTTGCTCAGACTTCTTTATTTTTTCCTTTATCTCTCTTCTTTCAGCCTCAGCCAAAGGAAGATGGGAATCCTTTTCAATTCTCTCCCATGCAAGTTTTCTTTTTAGTTCTCTCTCAAAATTTGCTCTTTGAGACATGTCTGGGCAGAGAAATAGCAGAGTATTTCTGTAAACTCTCGGTCTTTCACCGCAGGTTTCCACGAATTCTTCCAGATTATTTCCATTCCGCATAATGACAAGCTTTAAATCCTGTATATCTGGAATGTCTCTTGAATGTTTGGGCCAGATGTAGTTTTTGAATTCATCACCAAGCCTGCTTTTTAGGTATTCTTTCTCAGCGTTTTCAACTTCATCATCTCCTATACTTTCCATCCTGTCAATGAGTATCTTATTTAGATTTGGTTTATTTGTAAAAACCAAGGCTGTATCAGATAGATAAAAAAGATGCTCCCTTAACTTGTTTACTGCGTCAACAACAATACCGCTACTTACATCAAATTCTGCTGAGGAAAGTTTAACATCTGACAATGTTGCCCCTCTATCTGGACCGCCTGAGAAGGAATACATGAATATTGTTGTAGCACAGGATGTTCCGAAGCAGTATGCTCTATAGGCATCACCAAGCAAAGCATCAACTTTTTTAGCTCCAGAATTAGAACCTGTGATATCTTGAGCAATTATGCTGTCATACTCCTGTCCAATATACTTTATAAGCTCTCTTCTGATTTCTTCATTACCAATATTAAAATCGGCAAGTCTAATGTAAGGTTTTCTTGAACTCATAAGAGAGTGAACAACAAGTGCAAGAAGTCTTAAAACTCCTCTTGTTCTTTGAAACTGAGGAATGCTACCCCATCTCTTATAGAGAACATCAATTACCTCTGGCTGGAAGGGATAACTTCTTAAGAATCTTTCTTTGTAAACTGCTTTATCAACTCCTTCAGGCAATAGATTTTCTCTCTGTGCATAATCAAGAAATTCGGTAATTGTCCTTTTTGCCTCATCGTTGTTAATTTTTTGAAATAGCCTTCTCTTAACAACATCTGAGATTTCTTCATCATTTATAGGAGTAAAAACTCTCTCTACTCTACTCACAATGTTTTTCAAGCTTGCAAGAGTTCTCTCTGAGGATTCGTCATTGTATGGATTGCTTAAGGGAATACTTAGAAACATTATTGATCTGGACATTGTCTTTATAGTATTCGTTAAATTTTGAATGAAAACAAGCGTAAGTGTGGAAAGACTGCTTTCTCCTACCTTCTCTGCCGATATACCCACAAGATAGGCATGAACCTCATCCATCAAAATAATAAGGGGTTCATGTTTTTGCAGAAATTTCTTAAGAGAATCTCCTCCTGGAGGATTTTTCCCTTTAAAAAGCTCTATTTTCCCTGTAAGTTGTTTTTCCATTTCTTCCCAAAGAGTGTTGTCCTTACTACCAAATTTATCTCCAGAAAAAACAACCACATTGTAATCCTGCTTTTTAGCTTTATGGTAAAGATAAATAAGTGTATGGGTTTTTCCACCACCAAAGGGAGTTTGTAACTGAATTACACTGTCTGATGGTTGTCCCTGTAGTTTTCTCTCTGCAATGTTTACAATTTCTTCCAAACCCTTTGTTTCAAATGTTTTTGAAAAGAAAGTATCTGCATCGCAGTAATCTACAGGTGCGCTTCCTTTATAGACTTCCCAGAGGTCAGCTGCGTATGTTTCGAGGGTAAATCTTCCCTCTAATATGTCTCTATGGGGAATTGCAACTTCTATAAAAGGTTTCATTATAGAAGCCTCCTTTGTTTAGGGTCTCTTAAATTTTCTACAATTCTATCCTTTCCAGCCAGAAAACCATCAAGAAGTCTTTTTTCCTTTGAATCAATGGGCAGACACTCTGAAATTGCCTGTGCAACTCTGTAAAAAGCATCTTTTTCTCCGTAGCCTGTATCGCTGAGAGTTTTAACAATATCATCTCTTTTCCCTTTACTCCATAAAATAAGACAGAAGTGAAGCACATCAATTAGTTCATTGGATTCCTGAATTTTTTCAATATCTCTTTCAAAAGGACCAAAAACTTTAATTAAATTCCCTGATTTCTTTATAAGTCCTCTGCTAAATTCCCTTGTTAAATCCAAGCCAACACTTGTTGCAAGTTTCCTTGCTTCGTCAAATTCAACCTGTGCTTCTTTGTATATCCATCGCCAGAGTATATAAAATCTTGTCAAGGGGGAAAGCTCTCCAGCAATTCCATTGTGTAAAATCTGATGAACTACATAATCAGTAACAATTTCACGAACAAATTCAAGAAATCTGTCTGCTCTGATAATGTTTCCTTCATAATCCATAACTTTTTCATATTTCCCAAAGATTTCAATTGCTGAGCCAATGCCTGCAATAAAGAAGTCAGCACCAGATACTCCTTCCTGCCATAGTCTTTCAAGTTTCTGGGAAAGATGTTTTTTTATTTCATCCTTTACCTCGTTGAACCATCCAGTTTCCTTTTTTTTGATTTTGCGACAGACTATATAGATTGATGATGCAAGAGAGGCTGTTTCTTTTGCATTTAACCTTGCTTTCATTTCAGTATCAATAGGCCAGGTGGCTGTTACGACAAGATTTGAATCTAAGAGAGCATTTAAAACTGTCTCCCAACCAGAGGTTGATTTGTGAGTGTAAACAATTATGACTATGCCATCGGGATTGAGGACACGATATATCTCCTTAAAAGAATTTTTGAGATTTTCTTCAAAAAATATCTTAGCCCCTTCTTTATTTCCCTGTCTAATAGGATTAGCAACTATCTCTTTAGTTTTGGGAACTAAAGGTGTTGAAAATAAATCTGGATACAAGTCTCCAATAGCTCTCTTTAACCAAACATAAAAGAAATCAGAAAGTTCGGCATAATTGATGTTATCATAGTAAGGCGGGTCTGTAAAAACTGCATCAAAGTAGTTATCGGGATAGGGAAGTTTTGTTGCTGATGCTTGCCTTACAACTGGGATATAAAGCTTTCTCATCTTTGTTCTTCCTTTAATAATAAGTATAGATGTAAAGATACGATTTTCTTTTCATAACTTTTGTCTAATCTCTTCAAGGGTTTTCATTCTTCAACCTCAACTGGTGGAATTTGGTAGAGATGGGAAAGGACACTGATAATCCAATTCATAGCTGATTGCCAGTCAGCATTTCCACCAAACACATTTACTTCTGAATAATCCCATGTCATTGCTAATGCTTGTCTGCCCATTCCAGGGTTTACAAGTTCTCGTGTATTATGCCAATACCCTAAAGTTGTAGCATAAATTGCCAACCTATCCACCCCCAATCCCAAATAACTCACCACTGCCCTTGCATAATCTTCCTTGTATCCCTCTTCAATCATCTTTTTATAAGAAAGCCTGACTTTTTCAGTGAAAGTAATCAATGCAAGTTTCTGCCGAGAATTAAATAGGTCACCCCAGACTTTAAAACCATATCCACGACCTGCAACAGTTGTTGGGTCATCTTGATTCATCTCTTCATCTGGCACAGGGTCAATTCCCCATTCTTCCTTTAATTTTTCTCTTTTTTCCATAAGATATGCTTCTGCTTTTTTGAAAACTTCTAAATCTTTCTCATTTGCTAATCTATAGGTTTTTCCATTTCTATTTGGAGCATTTAAAACCACAGCAACCATTCTCTGCCCTGCCTTTCCTTGCTGAAAGAGCCTTCTAACAGTATTATCATCAACAACTCCACCACAAACCAGACAGTGTGCAACTGCCCTTGATACTGTTCCTTTTTCAGGGTCAAAATCCTTTGGAAATGAACTATTCTGCCCAACTATTTCAAACTCAACCTTTCCATCTTTAACATAGGGTTTCAAGGCAACCTTTTTGTTTTCTTTTTTTGCAAGCCAAAACTGTTTCATAAGTGGAATTTCTGCAGCACATGAGGGATTCTGACAGGGTATTGTTCTTGCCCAAATGTATCCAACTGGTATGGAGCCATCTTTCTCTTCAGGATAAAATCTACCTATCTCTTTCTTTGCTTCATCAAGCACCCATCCTCCCCATTTCTTTAGGTCTTCCAAAAGAGGATTAATCTCTCTTTCCCTCTCAAGCAAGTCATTTTTATCCTTTACTGTCTTTGTTTTTCCATACTTCTGGGGATACTCAAGAGTGCATTTTAGAATAAAAACTGCCACAGGATTGTATTCAGTAGCATGAACTTCCATTCCAAGCCTTAGGCACTCAAGGGGTATTGAGCCTCCTCCTGAGAAAGGGTCAAGGACTCTAAGGATTTTGTTATTACTGTAGTGGAGAATATCTTCCCTTGCCTTGTTTATGATATTCAAGTTCAAGGAGTTTTCCCATTTGGCAAGCTCAATTATGAAATTTCTCTTTTTGTTCCATTCATCAGGCTCATTGATAAAGGGAATCAAGCTTGCATAGGCTGTAGCCCTTGATGATGCCAGTGGACGCCTTGCCCACCAGATGTGTAGTGTGGATATGTGACCATGTCTTATGTTTTTCTCTCTTGCTGATATTTCACTTATTTCCTTTACAGGAAAGCTCTCTTCTATGAAAGATTTACTCATTAACTTTTTCTCCTTTTTCCTTCCATTCATTCTGACTTACAACTATTCTTACAACCTCAACTTTTTCAGTTACCCTTAAGTTTTCCCAGGGATTCTGTATTAAATATAAAACAGGCTTTTTCAAAGCATTCTCAACAATGTATAGCCAGTAATCTTCTTTAAATCTCCTTGCTTTAAACCATTCGTTGGGAGTCAGAACTACATCACCTGTCTCAGCCCTTGCTTTTACTTCAATATATCTGATCTGTCCTTTTCCCTTTGACCTTATGTCGTAGCCGAGATTCTGCTCTGACACATCCTCTGGTATTCTACCACAAATTCTCTCATATTCCATTGCTATTTCCATCCCTATTTTTTCAACTTCTTCAGTTGGGGCTCCTGTTTCAGATTGGACGAATACAGCACCGATAAACTTTGGTGAAGAGACTGTAAGGTGAGTTTCTCTTTCAATATCCCTCTGAAGCTGTAACTTTGAGTTTTCATAATACTTCTTTCTTTCTTCTTTTCTTGCCTTCACTGATTCAACCTTTTCACCCCTGTCAAGTCTAAAATATAGGTCAACAAGCTCTAAATCAAGCTCCTGTATGAGGTAGTCAAGTGACCTAAGTCCATATTTTGCCTTTATTTCAGCCTGTCTTTTTCTCTCTCTGAGAATCTCTTCTTTGTAATTTTTAACTGCCAGATAAGCCTCTTCCTCAAGTTTCTCCCTGTTAAAATTCATATTTAAAGGTGCATCGAATTTTTTAGGCACCAAATCCCAAAGTAACGCAGGATTTACGAGTCTTATATCCTTGCCATTGTCATAGAGAGCTATGATACTTTTGCCTGCAGTTTCACCCTTGCCATCTTTAACCTCTCCTTCGTAAAAAAATATATATCCATTTAATCTTCCATCGGGGGCTTCAAAAACTGCACCTCTTTTGAGACTCTCAAAGTATTTCTCCCTGATCCAGTAGATTAATGCCTCAAAGAGGGGATGCCCGAAGGAGATAAATTCGGAATCAGGATTTCTGAAAGCAATCTCTTTGTCAAAAGTAACCTTTGGATAGGAGCTTGCAATTGGACCGAATTTACTCTTTGCAATTTCCTTAATTTCATAGGGTATGTGCTCAATGCTTAAAAATCCATCCTTCCTTATTCTATATTTGCCCTCTGCTTTTAGGAAAGCTTTTTTGAAAAATTCCTCCACATACTCTGGAATGAGTCTAAATTCTCTTGCTTTTTCTGCAGTTTCTCTGAGACGGGTGTAGTCAATGTTTCTTGTTGCCAGACTCTCACCAAGGATCTCTTTAATCCTCTGTATATAGTCAGAGTCAACAACAATGTCAATCTCTCTTATAATTTCATCAATTGTTTTTGCTTGAGTGACAGCCTCTATAATGAGCTGATAGAGATTTTTCCCATAAAAGATATCTCCTATTATGTCAAAGACTTTGTCAGTTCCAAGAGAAGCCTTAATTTCCTCAATTTTATCAAAAAGTTTTTTGAATACTTCACCTTCTCTGGTGTCCTCAGTGACAATGTTGAACATGTAAACATCTTTTTTCTGTCCATACCTGTGAATTCTACCCATTCTCTGTTCAAGCCTGTTTGGGTTCCAGGGTATGTCATAGTTAATCATTATGTGGCAAAATTGAAGATTTATTCCTTCGCCAGCTGCCTCTGTTGCAACCATTACTTCAGTTTCATTTTTAAATATCTTTTCTGCTTCTATTCTTTCTTCAAGACTCATTCCTCCATGAATAAAGTTAACCCTGTATCCCCATGATTTTATCTTGCTTACAAGATAATCCATTGTGTCCTTTGATTCAGTGAAAATGAGTATCTTCTTGTTTCCCTGTAGCTCCTCAATTTTCTTGAATCCCTCTTCAATGGCTTTCTTTAGTTCTTTGAGTTTAACCTCCTCTTCATTGGTTATAATCTCCGAAGCAAGTGATATTAATTCATCTATGATGGAGATTTCCCTGTTTAACTCCTCTTTGGTTTCTGAGACACTTAAACTTTCCCACTCATTCTCCTTTTTCCATCTTTCCTCTTCCTCAAAATCTTCATAATCATCCATTTCAAAGAAGGGACTTTTCACTGTTAACTCTGGTTCTTTAAGGAGTCTCTTCAGTTTTTCCTTCCTTCTTTCGAGGGATTTGTAGAGAGCATAAGTGCTTGAAGCCAGTCTTCGCTGAAGAATCAATAGAGCAAAGGCAACTCCTTTGTTTGAGTTTTTCTGAATTGCCTTGTTATACTGAGACACAACATAATCGGATAGTTTGTTATAGAGAATCTTTTCCCTGTCAGAGAGTCTGAATTTTAATGTTACAGCGTATCGGTTTGTAAATATTGGTCTTCCTTCAAAATCCTTTAGATCTTCCTTGAGTCTTCTAATGAAAAGGGGATTTTCTGCCCTTTCAATTGATTCTTTAACCATTTCTTTTGTGGCAAAAAATCCAGGCTCAAGAAGGTCAAGAAAAAGTCTGTAATTTTCAGGGTCACCTTTATGAGGAGTTGCTGTAAGAAAAAGCAGATGTTTGGCATTCTTAGATAAAACCTCGCCAAGTCTGTATCTGTCGGTTTTTGAGGTTTTTATTCCATATCTGTAAGCTGCCATTTTGTGTGCTTCATCAATTACTACTAAATCCCATTGAACATTTGCCAGTGTATGAAGGATGTCTTCCTGCTTTGCAAAATCTACTGATGTAATTATTTGATTCTCTCTTTCCCACACATTTTCTCCATAATGGGCATCCATAACCTGCCTGCCTATGAGAGTGAAGGGTTCCTGAAACCTCTCTTGAAGCTCTCTTCTCCATTGGTCCTTCAGATGTCCTGGAACAACAATAAGTATTCGTTTTATTACTCCCCTTAATTTTAGTTCTTTTATGATTAATCCTGCCATTATTGTTTTTCCTGCTCCAGGGTCATCAGCTATTAGAAATCTTACTTTTGGCAATTTGAGAACATATCCATAAACTGCCTCTATCTGAAAGGGAAGTGGGTCAATCTTTGAGACATTCATAGCAAGAAAGGGGTCAAAAAGAGAGGCATGTGAAAACCTGAGAGATTCAAGGCAGAGAAAGAGTTCCTCTCCATCACCTGTAAAGGAGAGGGTAAAATCCTTAATCCTGATTTTTTCTAAATCTTCGTGAGGAATTATTACATCTACATGTTGACCAGAGTTTATAGTTGAGCCTATTAAATGGAATCCTATACTTTTTTCAACAACTTTTTTTAACTCAACTGGTTCAGCCCAAAAGGGAGCTTCAACTATTGTTCCTTCTTTTAACATTTTTTAAAAAATACCAAAAATAAGCTTTTTTTTTCAATAATTTTACGAAAAAGGGTAGTTTAAAACACCTTATTTGTAAAATTAAAAGACCTTGATAGTTAAAATTTTTTAAAAATCATCCGATTTTATAAATTATGGTTATAGCTTGAAGGTTCAGCCATGAAGATAGGTAATTCAGATGAAAGCTCAACTTTATCCCCTTCTGAACAAATAAAAGTTAAAATTATCGAAGAATTATTCAGAATTCTTACTGGGAAAAAAATCAAGATAAAAATTCCTGAACTAAATGTTGAAAATATTGAACAATTACAATTAACTTACAATCAAAACCCTAAGCAACTTAGATGGGGAATTGATTACCAATACGATGAGTCCTATCAGGAAAAAGAAGAAATCTCTTTCAATGTAAAGGGATTTGTTGAGACTGTAAATGGAAAGAAAATTGAGTTTAATCTTGAATTTAGCCTAAACAGAGCTTTCTCTTCTCATAAAAGTCTTAGATTAAGAATGGGTGACGCTGCTTTTTTAGATCCGATAGTGATAAACTTCGGAAACAAAAGCATTGAATTTTCAGACAAAAAATACCAATTTGACCTTGATATGGATGGGACCAAAGAGGAGATTTATTTTGTCAAAAGAAATAGCGGTTTTTTTAGTTTATGACAGAAATAATGACGGAATCATTAATGATGGAAAAGAGCTGTTCGGACCTACTACAGGTAACGGATTTGCTGAACTTTCAAGCTATGACGATGATGGAAATGGCTGGATAGATGAGTCAGATTCAGTATTTAGCAAGCTTAAGATATGGACAAAAAATGAAGAAGATAGGGATATTTTATTCAGTCTAAAAGATAAAAAAATAGGAGCTGTTTATCTAAACAGCATAAACAGCATTTTTCACATCAAAAATATGAATAACGAAGAAATCGCAAAAATAAGAAAAATGAGTGTGTTCTTGTATGAAGACGGAAATACTGGAACAGCAATCCATGTTGGCCTCAAAGTTTAGCTGATTTCATTTTTCAGATTTTTCTCTTCTCCTCATGATCGAAAATTGGCAAACTCTACTTGTATAACATAGCCCAGTTTTTTTATTAGAGAAACGAAAAAGAAATTGAAGCTCTCTTAGACAGTATTATCAGTTTATCTTCTTCATTATCTCCCTCATAAAAAAGAAGATATGAGGGTTGTCTTGATGTTATGAGATTTCCATCAACAACCTCTTTGTTTTCATATAGAGATGTATAAATATCCATCTTGAGAGTATATACTTATGAGCCTCCTAAAATTACCAATAGAAAAGCTCTGCCTTGAACTATTTTGTAATCCAGTGCTTTTTTCTTTGTCATCCTGTCCCTGAGCGTATGTGAAAGAGAAGAATTTCAGAGACCCTTCGGTCGCTTGCGCTCCTCAGGGTGACAGACTTAAAAGAGGCTTTGCCTCACGATGACAAAAGAAGGGTATTAAGCCCCTCAGAATGATAAAAAAGTAAATTAACTGTTCTTCTATCGGTAATTTCAGGAGATTCTTTTTTTATATGCCTAATAGGAATTTTAGGTTATAATATTTAATATGAAAATTAAAATTATAGTGATTACGGTTATAGTGCTTATTGCATTTCTTGGTGGTGCTGGATTTGCTTTACTGAGAGACATCCCTTCAATAAAAGATTTTGAAAAAGTAAAACCCATCCAGGGCACAAAAGTTTATGCAGAAGATGGAACTCTAATTGGTGAATTTAAAATTCAAAAGGGTATATATATCCCTTTTAAACAAATACCTAAACATCTTATAGATGCTGTAGTTGCCACAGAAGATTCTCGTTTCTGGAAACATAAAGGAATTGATTATATTGGAATAGGAAGAGCTATCATTACAGATATTTTACATATGAGTCTTAAAGAAGGAGGAAGTACCATTACACAACAGCTTGCCAAAATAATGTTTCTTACACCAGAAAAGACGCTTTCAAGAAAAATTAAAGAAGCCTATCTTGCAATAAAAATTGAAAAAGAGCTCAGTAAAGAAAAAATACTTGAACTATATCTAAACAACGTTTATTTTGGACATGGAGCCTATGGTGTTGAAATGGCATCAAGAATATATTTTGGTAAATCGGTACATGAAATTACGCTACCAGAGGCAGCTTTACTTGCAGGATTAATAAAAGCACCTAATACCTATTCACCATACAATGACCTTGTCAAAGCAAAACAGCGTCAGGAAACAGTACTAGAAAGAATGGAAAAGGAAGAGTTGATTTCTCCTCAAGAAAGAAAAAGAGCCTCTCAGCAGGCAATTCATTTAAGTTCATTGAGAATTTCAACAGAAAACTATAATTATTTTCTTGAGTATGTAAGAAAACAACTTGAAGAAAACTTTGACATTGAAAAAATTTATAAGGGAAATTTAAAGGTTTATACAACCTTAGACATTCGTGCTCAAATATCTGCTCAAAAGGCTTTACAGGAAGGACTCAGAGATGTAGATAAAAGAATTGGATGGCGAGGACCATTTGGAAAAGTTTCTATAAAAAATAATGAAGAAAAAGAAGAAAAGGTTGCTTTTACTCCAGCAGTTGGAGATATTGCAAGAGGCATTGTAATCTCAGTAACACCAAATCAAGCAATAATTAAAGCAAGAGGAATTAAGGGAAAACTAAATTTGTCTGATGCTCAATGGGCAAGCAAAGTAATTGATTCTTCAGGAAAAGTTAAAATTTTGAGAAATTTTCGCCTAACTGACATTCTCCATCCGGGTGATGTTATAATGGTAAAATTTAAATCCATTGGTAAAGAAATCCTCTTCTCTCTTGAACAAGAACCAGAAATAGAAGGAGCTCTTGTTGCAGTTGACCCACAGACAGGATTTATAAAGGCGATGGTTGGTGGATATAGTTTCCAAAGAGGTGAATTCAACAGAGCTGTTTATGCAAAAAGACAGCCTGGTAGTAGTTTTAAACCCTTTGTGTATGCTGCTGCTATAGAAAAGGGTTTTACGCCAGAGAATACTATGCTTGACGAACCGATTAGTTACAAAACAGGACTCAAAGAGTGGTCACCTTCTAATTATGATGGAGAGTTCTGGGGAGAAATCACATTAAGAAGAGCTTTAGCTTTTTCAAGAAATGTTCCTACAGTTAGATTAGCAGAAATGCTTGGAGTTGATTCAATAATAAATCTTGCTAAAAGGGCTGGTATCACATCAGAAATGCCAGCAGATTTAACTATTGCATTAGGCAGTTTAAGCGTTTCTCCATTGGAACTAACTTCAGCATTTGCTGTTTTTGCAAATGGAGGAAAAAAAATAAAACCGATTGCAATAAAATATGTAACTGATGCATCTGGCAAAATTTTACTTCAAAACGAACCCGAACTTCAGGATGCGATTTCTCCTGAAGTTTCTTATACAATTACATCCATGCTCAGGGATGTTGTCACTTATGGAACAGGAACAAGGGCAAACATCGGAAGACCTTTGGCAGGTAAAACAGGAACAAGTAATGATTTTAAAGATGCATGGTTTATCGGATATACACCTCAGCTTGTTGCAGGTGTGTGGGTTGGATATGATGATATGAGAAAAAGCCTTGGTCAAGGTGAGGCTGGTGGAAGGGTATCTGCACCAATTTGGGCTCAATTTATGAAAGAAGCATTAGCTAATAAAGAATCATTAGATTTCATCTTACCAATAAATACCCAAGAAATTAAAGATAATTCAAAAAATTCTGAATCTACAAAAAATTCTACAAATCAGAAAATCAACCCTATTATGCCAAGATAAAAGGAGATTACCATGAAAATATTAGTTTTCGGACTTGGTGCATTAGGAACAGTATTTGCTACTTGTCTAAAATCACAGGGACATAATGTTTTTGGATTTACAAAAGAAAAGTACATTAATCAACTCAAAGACAAAAAATTAAAAATAACAGGACTTTTTGGAGAAAAAGAAGCCAAGTTGGATGATATTTTTACAAACACTGAACAAATTAAAAATAAAGATATTGACCTTATAATTGTTTCAGTAAAGGCATATGATACACAGACAGCTATCAATCAAATCAAGCCAATAATAGGAGAAAATACTCTAATTTTACTTGCTCAGAATGGCTATGGAAACTATGAAATTGCAACCTCCATATTAGGTAAAGAAAAGGTAATGCTTTCAAGAGTAATTTTCGGTGCAAAAATTACTGAAATTGGGACTGCTGAAGTAACTGTTTTCGCAGATGATATAGTTATTGGTCAACCTGATATGGCAATCCCCGAAGAAAGATTAAATGAAATTGCAAAAATTTTTAATGAATCAGGACTTCCAACAAGGGTATCCCAGAATGTATATGCAATCCTTTGGGATAAAATTCTTTATAACTCTGCTTTAAATCCTCTTGGAGCAATTCTTGAATGCAGTTACGGAACTTTGGCAGAACACCAAGAAGCAAGAAATATAATGAATAAAATAATTGAAGAAATTTTTCAAGTAGCAAAATTAAGAGGAATAAAACTTAACTGGAAAGATTACAAAGAATATCTCGAATATTTTTATGAGAAACTTGTCCCTCCAACTGCCAAACATTTTCCATCAATGTATTATGATATAAAACAGGGTAAAAAAACAGAAATAGATGCTCTAAATGGTGCTATAGTTAAAATTGCTAAAGAAATTAATCTTCAAACTCAGGTAAATGAAACTATAACAAATTTAATAAAAATAAAAGAAAAATTATCCTTAACGCAAAAATTTAATAAATAATTCCTGAATTATTTGGACAGTTTTAGCAACTTCTTCACTCATTGGATCTCCAAACCCGGTAGTTTTCGGTTGTATACCTATAATCATTATTCTTGAATTAATTCTTGCTTTAATATAGCTAATAGAAATTTTTAAAGATAGCCTATGAGTTGATAATCCTTTATTTGATAGTTCCTTATCAGTTATGAAACATACACTGCCAGGTAATTTGTTCATCTGTAATGCATCAATGAATATTATAGTGTCTGGTCTTTCATGGATTATTTTTTCTATGAAATTTTCTGGTTTATCTTCACAATCAATCAAAATGGCATTTATTTTGTTTTTAAGATTTTTTATAATGCACGAACCAACGTAATCATCACCTCTTAAAGGATTCCCAATTCCTGCGATTAAGACTTTTCCATTGATATTACTTAAAAATTCACTTAATTCCAACTTGTTCTGCAATCAAGGGCTTTATTTTCTTTTTTGAAATTCCCAATGCTTGAGCAATTCCAAAAAGAATAGCCTCTGGACGGGGTGGGCATCCTGGAATATATAAGTTTACAGGTATTATCTTGTCAACTCCTCCAACAACATTATAGCTGTCAAACCATATTCCACCTGCAGTTGCGCAGGAGCCAAGGGCTATAATAATTTTTGGTTCTGGAGTTGCTTCATAGACTTTTATAACAAATTCAATGGTTGGACGTGTTACAGGTCCTGATATAACCAAAGCATCTGCATGTCTTGGAGAACTAACTGCCTTCATGCCAAATCGCTCTATATCATAATAGGGAGTTAAAATATCGAGTAATTCTATATCACAACCATTACATGCTCCTGTGTTTACATGATAAATCCATATAGATTTTTTTAAAGCCCATTGAGCAAGCTTTTTTAACAATGACATATTTTTTCCTCCTTAATGTGACATTTTAATAATACCATTTGTAGCAATTTCAAGTAATGGATAAATAATTTCAGGGAAAACACCAAAAATGATTAATAAAAAAGTAAGTGCCAAAGTGGATAAAACCATAGAAGCTGGCAATTGAATCTTATTTAATATCTGATTTTGTTCTTTCTTTGACCAGAATAAAAATATTGCCGTTCTAAGAAGAGCAAGTCCGCTAATAAATCCCGATAAAATTAAAATAATAGAAGTCCAAAGAAATCCTGATTCAGTAAGTGCAAAAAATATTGTGATAGAACTCAAAAAACTTCCAAACATAGGCATTCCTGCAACTGCTAAAGCTCCAATAAAGAACATTGGAGAAACCCACGATATATTTCCAACTGATTTCTTTATTTCATCTATTTTGCTACTACCATAGGCAAAAATCAAAATACCCGTTGAAAAAAATAAAATTCCCTTCATTAAAGTATGATTAATAATATGAAAAACTCCACCTAAAATACCTATATAACTATTTAGAACCAATGCTGATGCTATGAATCCCATTTCACTTATACTGCAATAGGCAATCATCTTTTTTAAATCCCTTTGATTAAAAGCTAATACTGCACCAAAAAACATACTTAATGATGAAAGTATAATTACTAATGTTTGTATTTCCTGAAAATGAAAGGAAAAAACAGTAACAGTCCTTACTATACCGTAAAAACCTATTTTTGTAACAGCACCAGCTAAAAATACTGTAATTGGCGAAGGAGATTCAGAATAAGAATCAGGAAGCCATACATGAAAGGGTATTAATCCAGATTTTGTAAAAAAACCTATTATAAAAAGCACTGCACAAATTAATGCTATATGCTTTGGCAATGACGCAACATAAAAAGAAATATTACTTAAAAATATCAAAGTACCTGTAAAATAACTAAGTAAAATAATTCCAAACAAACTAAATAAAATTCCTACATTGATGAATAATAAATATTTAAAACTTGCTTTAAGGTCTTCCTTTTGAAGGTTAAATGCTATCAGATAGATGACTAATATAGTACTTAGTTCCAAAAAAATATAA
>Ga0272449_1000864_pt1 | contig 33896 bp, 32 predicted proteins | sample YNPCB0241_FD_198679 | JGI IMG/M metagenome (GOLD analysis project Ga0272449, IMG submission 198679) | Hot spring sediment microbial communities from Yellowstone National Park, WY, United States - YNP-CB-024-1 | ecosystem: Environmental > Aquatic > Thermal springs > Hot (42-90C) > Sediment... | reverse complement strand
TAAGAATAATGATGAAAGATATCAACATAGCGTCTACAACAGCTTTACAAGCTATAGACCCAATTGGTAGAGAAAAAGCCATAACCATAGGTGCTAACATTATAATGCCAAACATAACTCCCAAGAAATATAGAGATAAGTATTTTTTATACGATAACAAGCCCTGTAGCGACGAAGATGCGGAAGATTGCATCAAGTGTCTGGAAATGCGTATTAAATTTGCGGGTGGCGAAATAGGATACGGCGAGTGGGGCGATTCTAAACATTTTAAAAATAAGTATGCTAAGCAAAATTGATTCTTTACAGTCTTTAATAGAAGAAAAAGATTTTACTAAAGCTTTCGAAATAGCTCAAAATTTGAGTCAAATATATGTAGGCGATTTATATATTTCTCTATTAGAAGCTATAAAACAAAAAGATATTCAAAAAGCTTTGCAAATATAAAACAAATAAAATCACAGTTATATAATTACGAAAATGTTGATGTTGTTGGCTTACAAACAACTGTAAATTTGCTTAAAACTCAGTTACTTGTCTTAACTAATCAAAAAACTGAAATTGAAAAACTTATAAGTCAATTTAGAATAAGGTATTATCAAGAATTGGGTTTTTTAATAAGTGATATTTTAAAATTGCGTTTGGAGACATTTTCTCGTATGAGAGATAAAAATCCAGATGTAAACTATGAATACGAGAAAAGCCAAGAACAATTTAATAAATTTTACGAACAATGGGAAAAATTGCCTAAAGAAAAAGTTAAATTTGTAGATAAGAAACTAAAACAAAGGATAACCCATATATACAGAAAAGCAACGAAATTATGTCATCCTGATATAGTAAGCGAAAAACAAAGAGTGAAAGCCGAAAAAATATTTATAAAATTACATAAAGCTTATGTCGAAAACGATTTAGAAACACTTGAAAATATTTACGAACAGCTTAAAAATGGTATTCTTCAAGCAGACGAAGATGACAACAATAACATAAAATTTTTACAAGCAAAAATATTGCAATTAAAAGAAGAGATAACTTTATTGAGAAGTGAACTTAATAATTTAAAAAATTCTGAAACCTATAACTTTATTTCCAAATTAAACAATTGGGATGAATATTTCAATGAAACTAAAAATAAACTTCAAAACGAACTAAACGAATTAAAAAAGTATGCAGAATCAATTGCAAGTTCAAAATCTTAAAAATGAAATAAAACAATTAGAAAATTTATTTGAAATAAGTAAATCTATACTTTCCTTATCAAAGGGTGAATTTGGTAGAGATTCGTATACTTTTAGAAATAATAATTATAGAACAGGCTACATAACAGAATACCTTGATTATAACAAGTTAAGCGTAAAAAAAACTTTTCATTATTTATCTATTATTCGTTCGAGCCCAGTTGTAAAAAACAATGTCGTTTATTTTGGTAGTAATAGTAGTTATATCCATGCAGTAGATTGCGATACATTAGAAGAAATATGGAGATACAAAACATATAAAGAAGTAATGTCAATCCCCGCAGTTGATGATGATTTTGTTTACGTTGGGTCTTTCGATACATTTTTTTATTGTATATACGCAATAAATGGCATCTTAAAATGGAAATTTAAAACCGATGATTGGATATATTCAAGTCCGCTTATTGTTAATGATAAAGTTATATTTGGAAGCATGGACGGCACCATTTACGCATTAAATAAATATAGCGGTAAATTACTTTGGAAAGTTAATACTGAAAATTGGATTATATCTTCACCAGCATATTTTGAAGGTACAATAATAATAGGCACACGCGATAAACGTATTTTAGCAATTGATATTAACACAGGTAATATTAAATGGGAAATTTATACTCTAGCTCCAATTCATGCAACGCCGTCAATATATAAATATTATATATAGGTGATTTACGAGGAAATTTTTATTCAATTAGAGCTTACGATGGAACTATTTGTTGGTCGATAAAAATTAATAGCCCAATATTTTCCTCTGCCGCTGTAAATGATAAAATAGTAGCTTTTGGCTCAAAATATAAAGGTTTAATCATATTTAATCCTGAAAATGGTTTTATTATAAAAGTAATACATTCCGATTATGCAATTCATGCTTCACCATTGTTATTTGATAACTGTATTGTTTATGGTAATGAAAATGGCGATATTATAGTATACGACTTGATTAATTATAAAATTGTATGGCAATTAAAAGCAAAAGATAAAGTCAGAACTTCACCATATTTTAATAAAAATATTTTTATAACTGCCGATGTTCTCTATAAAATCACTATTGTCCAAAATATTTTCAAAAGTAAGCAAATTTTTTTATAAAAAAGGCAGGAAATTTCTTAGCTTTTTTCATTTTTGCTTACAAAAAAAAGGATAACTATGAAATCAAATGTTCACAAATTTAATGGAAATAGGATTTGATTACATTCATAGATATTAGGTGGCAAATAAAAATATAAGCGCTTGAAGCAAAATTGATAATCAATGACTCTGTTTTTTATTAACATTCATTTTGGACAATCGTGAAAAATTATTTCAAACTACAATCTTTTTTTAAACATTAAGCATAACGGCTTCGGAATTGGTGCAGCCGAGCCCGATGGTTTGCGAAGCAAAACATTTAAGGGCGAAGCTGCATCCTAATCGGGCTCTGTTGCACTAATTCTCGTGATAGAGGCTGTACGCTTCACGTGCGAATAGGCATCGAACAAAGAACGTCATCCAGAGCCCGATTATTTCCGAAGCCGATAGAGAGCAATAGGTTTTGAGAATTTAGAAATTTCTCACACATCTCTTACTCATGCTCAAAAAGGTTTGAACCTGAATTCAGCTTTAAAGCCTCTCCAAATCTCAGAAATTTTAAATGAAAAAAACCGTAAAGCGAAGCGTATTGCTCTCTATCGGTTTGGCGGTATGTTTTTGTTGCCGATTTCGGAGCACTGTCCTGTCAAGTTACACAGCCTGTCCCGATTTATCGGGAAAAGTTTATTTGATGCAGAAACGCTGAAACCCGCACTGTCACGGCAATAAAATATACCGCCTGTTACCGCCTGGTGTTCTGTTTTCCAGTCTAGTAAACCATTATCAATGTTCTGTTTTCTGTCATTTCCTTTTATTTTCTTGATTATCTATGCCATTTCTTTATTTGCAAATATTCTTCTGTAATTCAATAAAATATTTTATGTCTTCCTCGAACCAAGATTTAATTGTATCATTAAATTCTTTATATGTTAGATTAAACATTTTACTTTGTTTAATGCAATCATCAATATTAGAATCATTAATGAAATCTGGAATTATTGTTACAGGATTTAATTCACATATTGGTTTAATAACAATGTAACCTTGACATAAATCTTTAAGTGTTGCATTTGGGTATCCAATACTATATAAAGAATTAGTAAGGTAGTAATTATTAAAAAAAATATTTGATGTAGAGAATCCTATTTCTCTTTTGTTTTCGGGAAATGAAACGATAAGGGAATCAATCTTTCCATTGCAAGGTGAAATATTTGTTACATAAGTGTATCCAACCCAAGGTCCGTGCATTAAAACTGTAATTATTCTATCGGGATACTTCTGGAACAGTATATTTCCAACTCTTGTAGAAACAAATCCTTTTAGAGTGTCATTAACAAGGTAGGGATGATGAAAATGTGTAAAAGAGTGATGAATTCCGCAATAAACAAGGGATTTGATACCCCTTCGTAAACTGCAACTGTCAATTATTTGCGCCCAAAGTTGCTCTGGGTCAATACCATTTGGAATGCTATTTTCGTCGAAATCTATGCCAATTATTCTGAAAGGTATTTCATTTGGACGCAAGTTCTGATTTGTTTTCCACGCTGAATAATAAATATCAACATATTCTTTGTAACCCCAGTACCATGAGTTATTAAACTGTATTCTTCTTGCAATACTATCATTAAAAGTTGCTGCTGTAATCAATGAATCAATCAGTTTTGTATCTATAAAATTAGCAAATTCAGTGAATAAAATGTTTATTCCGTTTTCATGAAGTAGAGGGATAATTTTACTTACAAACTCTGCATGTTCTTTTATCCTATGACATTCTCCTAAGAAAATTACGTCCTTTTCATTGAATTGTTCAATTAAATATTGCTCTGCTGTCTGAAATGAAATTTCTGTTTTTGAATCTTGTGCATCAGAAATGTAAAATGAAAATAGAATAAGAACAATGAATGTTAGTTTATGTAATGTTTTTTCACACATAATTATTGTATTAAAATGTACCTAAGGCAGATTCAATTTATAAATGCAACTTTATGCTACAAAATTACAAAATATTTCATAAGGTGTTTTAAATTTAAGTTTTTTTCTGGGTCTGTTATTTAATTGATGCTGTATATATTTGACAAATAAATCGGGTACCAAATCGAAACTCATTTTTTAGGTATATTCTGATAAATTTATTAGTATATTCGTTAATGCCTCTTTCCCATGATGCAAATGGGTGTGCAAAATAAACATCTGCGTGTAGATTTTTAGCAATTAGTTGATGTTCTGCGAATTCTAGTCCATTGTCAGAGGTTATAGAATGTACGAGATGTTTATATGGTAAAAGCATTTGAATAACAGTATTAGCAAGTTCTTTAGCATCTTTTCCATGTTTAAGTTTTTGCATAAGCACAAATCCTGTAGTTCTTTCAACAATAGTTAAGATAGCACCTTTGCGATTTTCTCCAATAATAGTATCTCTTTCCCAATCGCAAAACGTTCTCTATTATTGATTATATTGGGTCTTTGCTCAATCGAAACTTTATTACTAATCCTACTACATTTACTTTGAATATAACGTCTTCGATACTTTAACTCATGACAACATGATTTGTAAAGACTTCCACCTTGTTTTTTATCCTTGCGTATATATTGATATATTCTTTCGTGGCTCACCATTGGTATTTGATTTATCTTACAATATCCAGTTATTTGTTCGGGCGATCATTGATGCTTTTGTAATTTTTCATCTATAAACTGTTTCATCTCATCGTTAAACTTACGAAACCTTCGGTATCGTTGTTTACGTAGTTGACTTTTTTCGTGAGCTTTTTCAGCAGAATAAATACTTGATGAAGATGAATTCCTTTTAAGCTCACGATAAATAGTAGTTTTATTTACATTTAAACTTTCGGCAATAAATTTTATTGACTTGCCACATTGTAGATACGTTTGAATTTGGTATCTTTGCTCTTTGGTTAAATGTTTGTTCATATCAGTGAAAGAAGCAGGATTTTTTTTCTACTCTTTCCTGCAAAAAAGTTTTTACGCAACTAAATCAACCTGCTTAAAAAGTTGCATTTACTAAAGTTATAAAATCATTATTGAAATGACCACCGTCAGAAGAGGCACAATTAAAGATATTATCTTGAGAAAAATGTTAGATGGATTAAAACAGGGATAAAAAGAGGGGGGTAGTGTCCTTTCAAAAACACTAAATCCAAACTTTAATTCATTGATAATCAATAATTTTGTTTTTTATTAACACTCATTTTGAACAATAGTGATTACTTATGAAATTTTGAATAAAAAAGCTGCCGTGAAGGCAGCCTTTCTTGGAAAAATAATGTTATAAGAAAATTAGCTTCCAAAGTCGTCAAATGCGATGTTTTCTTCGGGAACTCCAAGTTCTGCAAGCATCTTTTGAACTGCAGCAATCATGGCTGGTGGCCCACAGAGGTAATATTCTATTTCTTCAGGTTCTGGATGGTGTTTGAGATAGTTATCGTAAATGACTTGATGGATAAATCCAACATAACCTGTCCAATTATCTTCTGGTTTTGGTTCGGAAAGTGCTACATAGAATTTAAAATTAGGAAATTCCTTTTCAATACGTTGGAAATCTTCTACATAGAAAAGTTCGCGCTTGGAACGACCGCCGTACCAGAAGGTTGCTTTACGCGTTGTGCGTTTAGTCAAGAATTGATCAAAAATGTGAGAACGCATGGGAGCCATGCCAGCACCACCACCGATGAACATCATTTCCCTGGTAGTTTCTTTAATGTGAAATTCACCATAAGGCCCAGAAATTATAACCTTATCTCCTGGTTTTCTCGAAAAAATATAGCTTGACCCTAATCCTGGCGGCACATTCATGAAACGATGGTTTTTCTTATCCCATGGGGGAGTAGCAATACGTACATTGAGCATGATGATGTCATTTTCAGCAGGGTGATTAGCCATGGAGTAAGCTCGAACGACGGGTTCATTAATTTTTACCTTCAAATCCCACAGGTGGTATTTGTCCCACTCATCCCTGTATTCTTCCTCGACAAAAATATCACGTTTAAAATCAATTTCTACACCCGCTGGTATTTCAATTTGTATGTATCCACCGCTTTTAAAGTTAAGACGTTCACCTTCAGGAAGTTTAACTATAAATTCTTTAATAAAAGTAGCAACATTACGGTTGGAAACGACCTCGCATTCCCATTTTTTAATGCCAAAAATTTCTTCAGGTACTTTAATTTTTAGGTCACTACGAACTTTAACTTGACAACCCAGTCGCCAGTGGTCGAGGATTTGTTTTCTTGTAAAAAAGCCAACTTCATTGGGGAGGATTTCGCCACCCCCTTCCAGGACTTGAACTTTACATGTACCGCATGCTCCTTTACCGCCACATCCAGAGGGAATAAAAATTCCATTTTCGCTAAGTGTAGAAAGCAGGGTCCCTCCCTGGGAAACTTCAATTTTTTTGTCGTCATTAATAAGAATGGCTACTTTCCCTTCTGGTGTTAGCTTTTGTTTTGCATAAAGCAAAAGCCAAACCAATGATAAAATAACCCCAAGAAAAACAACCAGACTAATTATAATTACTTGAAGTAAATATGTTCCCATAAATTGGTTAAATTTTAATACCGAAGAAACTCATAAAAGCAATAGCCATAAGGCCTGTGGTAATAAATGCTATCCCAACGCCTCGTAGGGGTGCGGGGACATTCGAATATTGCATTTTTTCACGAATAGCTGCTAAAGTAACAATGGCTAACATCCAACCAATACCAGATCCTAACCCATAAGCTATAGATTCACCAATCGTTTGCAATTCTCGTTGTTGCATAAAAAGGGAAGCTCCAAGAATAGCGCAGTTCACAGCAATGAGAGGTAAAAAAATTCCCAAAGCATTGTACAAGCCAGGGAAATACCTTTCAACCACCATTTCAACAAGTTGAACCATAGCCGCAATTGTTGCAATAAACATGATAAAGCTTAAAAAGCTTAAATCAATGTTTTTTAAAGCAGGGGAAATCCAACTAAGTGCTCCAGGAGAGAGAAAATATTTGTTTAATAAAAAATTCAGTGGTACAGTTATTAACAGAACAAAGGTAACAGCTGTTCCAAGCCCAAAACTAGTTTTAACATTTTTAGAAACAGCAAGATAAGAACACATGCCTAGGAAATAGGCAAAAATCATGTTGTCGATGAAAATACTTCGGATGAAAAGATTAAATAAATTTTCCATACGCTTTTAATTTTTTTCGATCAACTGAGGATGTTTAGCTCGTTGTATCCAAATAATAATTCCAATTAAGATCAATGCCATAGGTGGTAAGATCATAAGTCCATTGTTTTCGTAGCCAGCTTCGTAAAAAGCTTGGGGAATTACTTGATAACCCAACAACGTTCCAGATCCGAGAAGTTCTCTAAAAAAGCTAACAATAATTAGCACCAAACCATAACCGGCTCCGTTCCCAATACCATCTAAAAAAGATTCCCAGGGTTTATTAGCCATAGCAAAAGCTTCAAGACGTCCCATAACAATACAGTTGGTAATGATTAGTCCCACAAACACAGAAAGCTGCTTGCTTACATCATATACAAAAGCTCGTAATATCTGGTCTACGAGAATAACTAGGAAAGCAACAACAACCAATTGCACAATAATTCGAATTCGATTAGGAATTGTTTTTCGCATGAGTGAGATAATTAAGTTAGAAAAGCCCACTACAACGGTCACAGCAATGGCCATTACCAAAGCTGGTTTCATTTTCACGGTCACTGCCAGAGAAGAACAAATTCCTAGAATTTGCACGGTGACGGGATTATTTAAATTAAGAGGCCCGATCACCAATTTCTTGTTGGTAGCTGAAAAAACATCATTTATCTTCATGGTTAAACTTTTTACGATTTTTCAAGATAAAAGGTTTGTAAAAAGAAAAAGCTTTTTCAATCATAGCGGTAGTTCCTTTGCTAGTAATAGTACCACCACTTATGGCATCTACATCGTATTCTTTTTCATAAGCTGAATTGCTGGATCCACCTTTTACTAGATGAGGAGGCCTTATCTCGTTGTTTTTGATAAATTTTTTTCCAGGAAATTGAGCTTGAAATTTAGGTGTTGCAATTTCTGCACCGAGACCTGGAGTTTCTCCTTCATGATCAAAAACTGCTCCTTCAATTGTTTCAAAATCATTTTTTACTGCCATATAACCCCAAATAGGCCCCCACAAACCTGTTCCAAACATTGGAAATACATAAAGCGTATCAGTTCCTTTTTTGAGGACATACACAGGAAGTTCAGCTTTTCCTTTTTCTTGAAAGTTTTTAAAAGTTTCTTTGATGTTGACTTCAAATGGGATGCGTGCAACGGGGGTTTTGTAGTCATATTTTTCCAGTATATTACCTTGCTCGTCAACAAGTAATTCATACAAAAGATGCGATTGATAAACTTGTTGGGCGTTAGATTTTGTGTTTTCAATGTGAGCACTATTGAGAATATATTGAATTTTTTCAATCTTTTTGTTGGCTTCTTGAAAAGGTTTAAGCCCATTCGCTGCTAATGCAAGAAATACGCCCACAATCACAATTAAAATGCTACTGAAAATGAATGTATAACGGTTGCTAAACATATGTAAACCTCCTATGCTTTTAGAGATGTTCGTCTCATTCTTTTATGGATGTTGTGATGTACTACAAAATAGTCGATGAGCGGAGCAAATACGTTCATAAGTAAGATGGCTAGCATGGTTCCTTCTGGATATGCAGGATTAAGAACCCGTATAAGAATGGTAAAAACGCCAATTAAAAAGCCGTAGATAATTTTTCCCCATCCAGTTTGAGCGGCTGTCACAGGATCTGTAGCCATGAACACAATGCCAAATAGAAAACCACCAATCAAGAGATGATACCAGGGGCTCATGTGCATGTAAGGATTTGCTCCCCATAGCTGTAGGACCCAGGCCATGGAAAGAGCTCCCACAATGCCACTTAACATGATCTTTAAACTGCCAATGCCTGTGATGATGAGAATTAAAGCTCCAATAAGTATCATTAATTTTGACGTTTCACCGATGGAACCTGGAATAAAGCCTAAGAAAGCGTCCATGGGAGGATATAGTTGATATATTTTTTCTGGTTCTGTACCAAGAGCAGCTGCTCCAAGAGCTGTGGGACCACTTATTACATCAGCAGGCACAACCCACGGCTTGTCTCCAGTCATATGAGATGGATATGCAAAGAACAGGAATGCACGAGCAAGCAAAGCAGGATTCATAATATTCATTCCTGTTCCTCCAAAAGCTTCCTTGCCTATAAAAACTGCAAAAGCAACGGCTACAGCAAGCATCCAGAGAGGAATGTTGATCGGAACAATGAGTGGTATTAACAAACCTGTAACAAGAAAACCTTCGTTAACTTCATGTCCTCTAATTTGTGCCATTAAGAATTCTATGGAAAGCCCCACCACATAGGTAACAACAATGATAGGTAAGACCTTCAGAAAACCAAACCAAAATAATTTCCAGAAACCTACCTGAGAAATTATGTCAGACCAGTGTAATCCTGCGTATTGTTTAACATGGGCATAATGTTGTACACCTACATTTAGCATACCAAATAACAAAGCTGGAATTAGAGCAATAATTACTGTAGACATGGTTCGTTTAAGGTCTATAGCATCACGAACATGAGATCCTGTTTGAGTTACCTTGTTAGGTACAAATAAAAAGGTCTCAAAAGCTTCAAAAGTGGAATGTAGAAAATACCATTTTCCACCTTTTTCAAAGTGTGGCTTAATTTGATCCAAAAAACGTCGCAATCTCTTCATACTTGTGATTTTAATAACCTAATTCTTTAATCATAAGTTCAATACCTTGTCGCATAATTTGTTGAGATTCAATTTTAGAGGTACAAGCAAATTCACACAAAGCAAAATCTTCTTCAACAACTTCATAAATGCCAAGCTTTTCCATCATGTCGATGTTGTTTGCCAAAATAGCTTTTAAGAGGTAAACAGGATAAATCTCGAAAGGAAAAACTTTTTCATACTGTTCACTCACCACGAAAGGACGAACACCACCGTGTATGTTGGTGTCTAATCTGTATTTTCGATTTGGAGTTAGCCAGCTAAAAAATGTTCGAGAAAGACTGTATTTTTTGAAACCAGGTGCAGCCCACCCCATGAACTCATAATAGTTTCCTTCTGGAATAACAGTTATTTGAGTGTCGTGCATCATGAGAAAGCCGTCTTTTTCTATCTTAGAACCTGTCAAAACATTGCCAGAAATAACTCGCACGTTGTTTTGTAGTAGGTTTCCTTCAATCAATCCTTTGATTTGGACTTCTGCTGGAAGGAGATAGATCCCTGTATTTTTAAGTTCAGATCCCGTAAGTGCCACTTGACGTTGGAAAAGTCTTTTTCCTGTGTTGAAAAGAAAACCCAAAGCAACCACATCTTGAGAGTTAAGAGTCCAGATGTATTCTCCTTTGTTGATAGGTTTTATGTGATGAATCTGAACACCCACGTTACCAGCTGGGTGGGGACCACTAAACCACTTGATTTCTATGTTCTCAAGGTTTTCATAAAGCTTGGGTTGATTAAATTTTTGATGCAAACTCAAAAACACTTTGCCATTCGTTAGTTTTTTGAGTATGTTCAAACCAGTTATAAAATGTGTCTGGTTTTGTTGAATAAAAGGATCGAACGAAACAGCCAGTGGTGCAGTATCAAACCCTGTTACAAAGATGTCACGAGGTACTATTTGGGGTTGAGCAAGAACCCCATAAGGTCTTTGTTTAAAGAGGGGCCATAGTCCACTCATTAAGAGATGCTCTAAAATTTCTTCACGCTTCATTTTTTCTGGATCTTTCGTAGGAAAAACTACTTGATCCAGAGGATCCGTGGCTTCAATGACAATTTGTTCAAGTCTTCGTTTTTCACCTCTAACAATTTTTCGGACAATTCCATTCACAGGAGAAGTAAGTACCACTTGTTCAGCTTCTTTGTGCAATACAACAGGTTGTCCTGCTTTTACTTGTTGCCCTTCCTCGACCAATAGCTTTGGTTTTATAAACTTTAACACGTAAGGCTGAATAGCAAAAAAGTTACTTGAGTGAGTTTTAAGTGAAAAATCCTTTACTTCTCCTAACAGTGGAATGTCCTTTCCTCTACGTATGCGAATTACTTCCATAAAGTTTAGGTAAAATTTTTTCAAAATTACAGGTTTATTTAATTTGAACTCGTATTTTTGCCAGTTCAATTTATAACCATTTGAAAATGTGCACAAAAACTTTTTTTATACACCCTATGATATATATCATTTTTATCCTCTTGCTTTTTTCTTTTTCGTGTACCACAGCAAAAAAAAATACCATTCTGAATAATAATTTGGGTGATTATTACGAAGCAGGACGAGTAAAATCATTGGATTATAATTATTTACCTACGATTAAATCCGTCGTTTTTGGGTTAGAAGATTGGGAATTTGGCTACCCGATTATCTTTTTAAATAAAAAAAATCGTTTACATGTTTCTTTTGATGAATTGGGAACGACGTTTCGAAGATTTTATTATCGGATTAAATATTGCAATGCACGTTGGGAAATGATGGACTTACCTTTTAACGAATACGCCGAGGGATTTGAAGAAAATGTAATTGAAGACTATACTTCTTCAGTTGCTACGAGAATACCTTATGTTCACTACAATTTTACAATTCCCAATGAGAATATTCAAATCAAGCAAAGTGGAAATTATTTGTTAATGGTTTACTATGTTGATAATAGGGGAGAAGAACAAGTAGCTTTTGTTCGAAGATTTCTGGTGAGCGAACAAAGTTTGCCGATAGAGGTAAATGTACAGCGCGCTCAAGATCTGGATAAAAGGCGAACTCATCATCAAATCATGATTAAACTAAGTCCAGGAGCTTTGCAAAATCCATTGGCAAATCTTCATATTACGGTTCTACAGAATGGACGCTGGGACAATGCTTTGTTTGACTTAAAACCTAGATATATCAAAGAAAATGAATGGATTTACGATGATAATTTTCAGAATATTATTCCTTCCATGAATGAATTTAGAGCGATAAACATAAAAAGCATTAGATACATTACAGAGTGGGTACAGCATATCCAGTGTGATAAAGATTGTCATGTTTTTTTGAAGCCTCTGCAAATAAAAGATCCTTCACTTTACATTCAATGGCCTGATGTAAATGGAAAATTTTTAATCAAAAGTGATGATTATTTTTTTTCTGAAACCCAGGGAGAATACGTATATGTTCACCTATGTTTGCCGTATACCCAAGAACGTACGGATGGAAACGTTTACATTACTGGTGGTTTTACCAGCTGGTCTACAGATACGACCTACAGAATGAAATACGATGCGAGTAAAAAATGTTACGAAAAAACTTTGCTATTGAAGCAAGGATATTATGATTTTCAGGTAGGTTTGTTGCCTTTTGGTAAAAATAGCTTTGATTTTTCGCCTTTTGAAGGTTATGTGGCAGAAGCAGATAATGAATACTTGGTTCTAGCTTACTACCACGATGCAACAACTCAATACGATAGATTGCTTAGTGTAGAAATAAAAACAACCCCAAAGGGGTTGCTTTAAAACATATCATAAGTTCGAAGATTTTTTAGTCTAGCGGGCCAACAGCTTTTTCTACTTCTTCGAGTATTTCGCAAGATTTAACGAGTTGTTTCATGGTGTTGTGATCAGCATAAAGTGGACGGTCCACATCTAAGAAAGGAACGTATTTGCGAATCACTTTATGGGCAACTTCAGTACCTTTTCCCCAAGCGTAATTTTCTCCTTTACGACGACGAATATCCAGGGCTTGAGCGGCTGCCATAAACTCGATACCTAAAATTCCGTAAGCGTTATCTAGAATTTGGAAGTTTTTTAAAGCGGTGTTCATGCCCATGGATACAAAGTCTTCTTGATCAGCTGCAGCAGGTATGCTCTGAATAGAAGCAGGAGCTGATAGGATGCGTTGTTCCACAATGAGCATATCGGCGGTATATTGGCTAAGCATAAGTCCTGAGAAGAATCCAGGATTTTCTGTAAGGAAGGGAGGTAGTCCTACGCTCAAAGCTGGGTTGTTCAAACGATTCATACGACGTTCGCTCAATACACATACCATGGTGATAGCAGCTCCGGCCATGTCCATGGGTAGAGCGATGGGAGAACCTTGGAAATTAGCTCCCGAGACTTGAAGGTTGTCTTCTGGGAAAAAGATGGGATTGTCACCTATACCATTTAATTCAATTTCGACCTGTGAACGAGCAAAAGCTAAAGCGTCACGAGCGGTACCAATTACTTGAGGTGTAGATCGCATGGAATAAGCATCCTGAACTTTAACTTTCAACCGTTTTTCGATTAGATCTCCTCCTTGAGCTACTTTGCGAATAGCTGCTGCACTTTGAATGGCACCTTTAAATCCGCGTGCTTCATGAATTTTGGGATGGTAAGGTCCAAAATTAGCTTTTAAAGCTTCCAGAGTCATGGTAGCAGCAATTTCTGCTTGTTTTAACCAACGATAAGCATCGTAAAGGAAAATTGCACTCATCGCTGTTAGAACATTAGAGCCATTTATAGCAGCAAGTCCATCGCGAGCTTGAAGACCTGGAATGGGAATACCCGCACGTTCAAAAGCAACTTTACCGGGCAAAAGTTCGCCTTCGTAGTAAGCAAAACCTTCACCCATCATAAGAAGAGCAATTTGAGCCATGGGAGCAAGGTCACCACTAGCACCAACTGAACCCTTGGTGCATACATAAGGGGTCACGCGTTTATTTAGCATTTCAACAAAAGTCTCAACAATTTCTAAACGGCAGCCGCTGTTGCCATTTGCAAGGACATTAGCACGTCCTAGCATGGCAGCTCTAACCCATTCTTCGGGCATCGGATCGCCTATCCCGGCAGCATGATTGTAAATAAGGTATTTTTGAAATTCTTTAATTTGTTCATCCGAGAGAATGATCTCAGAAAATTCTCCAATTCCCGTGTTGATGCCATACATCACTTCACGTTGCTCAATTTTTTTTTCGACCATGGCACGGCAACGATTGATTCTTTCTTTGGCTTGCTCGTCCAATTTAATTTTTTCACCGTACCTGGCAACTTTTATAACATCTTCAATGGTTAGATTTTTTCCCGTTAATGTAATCATAAGCAAGTTTTTTTGCAAAGTAAATAAATTCTTAGTAGACAAATTTTTTTTAACAAGTAAAGTTTCTATTTTTTTATTGCAAAAAATCAATGGGGCAAAAAATTTACTTTTGTAAAAAAAATAGTATGTCTGTTTTGGTTGAATTTGCGATGTTTCCCACCGACAAAGGAGAAAGTGTAAGTTCCTATGTTGCAAGAATCATTAAATGGCTTGAAGAGCAAAAAGTTTCGTACCAGCTAACAGCCATGGGAACTATTTTCGAAACAGAAACCATGTCAGAAGCATTAAAGATACTTGAAGGTGCATATAAGCAACTAGAAAATGATTGTAATCGTGTTTATTCTATTGCAAAATTTGATGTTCGGAAGGGAAAAACTAATCGCATGCTACAAAAAATTGCAAGTGTGCAGCATAAACTACAAGCCGAGGCAAATGATAAATAAATCCTTTGTCATTTTTTTTATTTTGTTGATAACTTTATTCGGACGAGCTCAAGTTTTTCATGGCATGTTGTCCGTGGGTCCAAATTTTACTCAAGTGGATGGGGATGAATTGATTGGGTACAGAAAAATAGGTCTTCATACAGGAGTGGGCGTCCAATTGCATCTTGGGGGGAGGTGGTATGCTTCCATGGAAACTATTTTTAATCAAAAAGGATCTTATAAGAAATATCCCAATCAATGGGATGATTCGATGAAATTACCTTACTATAATTTGCGCCTTAATTATGTTGAAGTACCCTTATTGGTTCATTTTAATGATAGTGCACTTTGGGGGGGGGTGGGTTTTTCAGCAGGCAGATTGACCTCCTTTAGGGAAATAGAAAGAGGTAAGGTAGTTCCATGGTCATGGGGTACCAAGCCTTATAGGAACATGGATTACAATGTTATCGTGAGTGTGATGTTTAGAATTCGAGGCAATCTTTTCTTTAATTTTAGGTATGCATATTCCATGCGATACATTCGGGAAAGAACATTTCATGTAGATACCAGAACCTGGACACGCTACCAATACAACAATATGTTGACTTTTAAGTTCATTTATTTCATTTGATTTTTGTGTTAAAAAAAATTGTTTTTAAAAAAATACTAACTTTGTATCACCAAAAATAAAGCATATGAGAAAAGTCGTATGGTTAAGTGTAATGGGGCTCATCATGGGCGGTTTATTTGCCCAAAGCAAAGTAACTCAATTGAGTGGCCCTGCAAAGGCACAAAAAGTGCTTAAAGTAATTAATGAAAGCTCAACACCCACAAAATCGGGAGCAGTACTACAGAGACCAGCTGTTCCTGTAAAAGCTACAAAATCTGGCATTAACAAAGTGGTGATAGGCTCTTCTAAAAACATTTACACTGCAATAGTTTCTCAATCGAATGTGGTAAGTGCTAATCAAAGCTTAAATACTATTACAATGACCAGAAGAGGTTGTATTTCTTCTGCTAGTTCTGGTTTAATTCAAGTATCTGTTTCTAAAGACGGTGGAACTACATGGGATAGTACTACCGTTGAATTATGGACACAATATTCATCTATGCCTGCACGTTATCCCTCTGGTGTTATTTATAACCCCAGTGGAAATACTGATCCAAATAATGCTTTTGTTATAGGAAGTGGGCCCTTGCTAATAGGTACTAGTGGTTTTGGCGGTTCTTTCTTTTCCAGTGTTAAGCTTGATGGGACATCTTTAAATGAACAATACAAGTTGTATGGTGATTCCACAGTAGATGGTTATGCAATTCGTTTCCCACGTTTATATTTACAAGAACGCAAAGGTAAATTTTTTGTTTTAGGGGATGATAATAGAGACAATGGTACCAATTACACTTCTTTCAAAACCATCATCAACCGCGGTGTGTGGGATCCTACAGGAGATAGTGTAATCTGGTCTCGTAGTGTATTGGTTCCCAATTTTTTAACAGATCCAAGTGGACTACCAGATGGTTTATCTCTTCCAGCACTTATTATGGATGATAATGGACAAAATGGGTATATCATCTATATTGGACGTGATGGTGATGGCACAGATAACTTGTCTTACATTCCTATGATTTACAAAACTACGGATGGTGGCGTTAACTGGGTAAAAGAACCAGCTTTTGATTGGACTACCATTCCAGCTGTTCAAGAAATTGCAAATATTTCTAGGGTAGGTCGTCCTTTCTTTGGTCGTATTAAGGATGCTGTGATGGATGGACTTGGAAGACCTCATTTCATTAGCTATGTATATCCAGCATGGAGCAATCACCCTGATTCCTTGGGATATTATGGTGTATTTAGATATCACAATGGTTTTGTATTTGATTTTTACAAAGATGCTTCTGGATGGAAAGGCTTTGTAATTGATACCATCCGTTCTAAAGATGTTGATGATGCTCATTCCCCTACCAGTGATCCTTTGAATTGGGATGAAAGAATCCAGGTTGCTCGCACGCCTGATGGTATGCACCTTGTTTTTGCATGGATGGACACCGATACCACATTGGATGCTTACAATTTGTTTCCTGATATTATAGTAAAATCTTTTGATGTTGCTAGCGGAACTTTAAGTGATAGAATTAACATTACCCAAGGAACTGCTTATGATGGTAATAATTACTGGATGTATCTAGGAGATTATTGTTTTATTGATGCATATGGTAACATTACTCCTCACATTACTACTTCTGATCTAAATCTCATTGATACTAATCCTGTAAAACATTATTATATCCAGGGAGTTACCATAACAGCTCTTCCCAATGAAACAAAACCCGTTACTTTCCAAGTTTATCCTAATCCTGCAAGCGATCATTTGTATGTTAACTTAAGTGATGGCAAGTACAATCTTACCATCTATAATGCTCTTGGCAATGTAGTGCTTGCAAAACAGGTTAATGGTGGCTTGAATACCATTGATCTTAGCAAACTACCTGCAGGACTTTACATTGTAGATGTAACCAGCAATAATTATCATGCTACACAGAAAGTGCTTAAACAATAAGCTTTCATAAAATTTGCGAAGCCGCCTTTTAGGCGGCTTTTTTTGTTGTTGAACATTTTAAAAAAGAAATAGTTGTATTTTTAGCCCATGAAAAATAAGGGAAAATTAATTGTCTTTGAGGGAATAGATGGTTCAGGGAAGACAACCCAGGCTCAATTGCTCATAAAAGCTTTGACCTCACGAAATATCAAAGCAACTTATCTACATTTTCCGAGGGTGGATAATGAGCATTCTCTATATGGCAGATTCATAAAATCTTATTTAAAAGGTGAACTTGGCAAAAAAGAAACTATAGATCCTTTTTTTATTGCTTTTTTATATGCAGGAGATAGAAAGGAAATGAGCACTGAAATAACTTTGCATTTAAACAGTGGGAGCTGGGTGATCTTAGATCGGTATGTGTTTTCAAATATTGCATATCAGGGAGCAAGAGTGTCGGAAGAAAAAAAACAGGCTTTTATTCAATGGGTTTTACTTACGGAATTCGAAACCTTTGAGCTACCGCGTCCTGATATAACTTTTTTCTTGGATATGCCGTTGGAATTTACGATTAGCAATCTTTCTAAGCAACGCAATCAAAAAGATAGAGTTAGTGTCGAGGCTGATATCCATGAAAAAGATGTAATGTTTCAGCAACAGGTCAGGGAAATGTATTTACATGTGTTTAAAAAAGAAAAGGATGTCATTACCATAGCTTATAATGATCCCGTGAATATTCCTTCGCCGGTGCAAATTCATAATGAAATTTTGCAACATTTAATATGACAAATTGTTTCTAAAAAAAATGATTTTGTGAAAAAAAATTACTTATTTTGCCTATCGGATAAGGAGGTTTTATGTCGAAGAGTTTAGTGGATGAATTATTCGAGGATGTGCATGTAAGGCATGGACTGGAAGCTTGTATAAATTGTGGAATGTGTACTTCTGTCTGTCCTGCGGCTTTAGTTTATGATTACGACCCTCGGGTGCTTGTAAATCTTGTGGAAAAAAGAGATGAACAAACGATAGAGGAACTTTTGAAAAGCGATTATATTTGGTATTGTGGAGAATGTATGTCTTGCACGACTCGTTGTCCTCGAAACAATTCCCCAGGCGAAATTGTCATCGCCCTTCGGCATCTATCTCAACGCAAAGGATTGTTTATTCATTCGGCTCGTGGTAGGCAACAGTATGCAGTCCTAAAAACTGTTGGAGGGAGCATTCTGGGTAAAGGATATTGCGTATACTTTGATGATCTAACTCTGGAAAGGTTTCCAGAACAAGGTCCTACTTGGGATTGGGTACGAAAAAATAGACATCAAATTTTAAATAAAGTTGGAGCAGCTTATAAGGAAGTTAAAGCTGGCCCTATGCGGAAAATTGCTGAAAGCGATCTGGCAGAACTTAAGAAAATTTTTGATGTAACGGGAGGTAGCGAATTGTATGAAATCATTGAAGAAAAATCCCGTGAAGTCATGAAAAAAGAAGGTAAAGACGAAGAATCTTATTTTAATGAGGTATACGAATCACCTGTTAAGTAATTACATATGAGCATTTTTTTTGAAAAGTATTCTAAATACATTCCTGACGATCACTTTTGGTTTGCAAGGAGTTGTATTCGTCAAAATTTTTTCCCGGGTGCAGAGCAGAGGTTTCTCAAGATCATGTGTGAAAAGTTAAAGAAAGATGTTTATGATTCGCCTCATCATACAACCTGTACGGGCATCGGGTATCATACGGACATTGTTCATTTTGAAACGATCATGACGGTTATTGCCAGGCAGTTTGCTCTCATGACTGAGGATGGTTACGAAAACATAGCCATAAGCTGTGTGACAAGTTTTGGGATTTATCAAGATGTACTTGAAAAGTGGGAAGTTGAACCTGACTTGTTGGAAAAAGCTCGTCGTTATTTGAAAGAAGCCACAGGTCGAGAATTTAAATTACCTAAAGCTGCCGTTCACACATCAGACATAATTTTTAAGTTTCGGCATGAAATAGCTAGTCAGCTCAAATATCCTTTAATCAACAAATTGACGGGAGAGCCTTTGCGTGTTGTTGATCATGTGGGTTGTCATTATGCAAAAATGTTTCCTAGCAAGGGGATTGGTGGGGCAGAATATCCATATGTGTTGGCAGGCCTTGTAGAAGCATGGGGCGGCGAAAGCATCGATTATCCTGAGCGAAGGCATTGCTGTGGGTTTGGTTTTAGAAACTATATAGTCAAAGCAGATCGAGGTTATTCCCTAACACATTCCAGAATTAAATTTGAATCCATGTATCCCTTTAAACCAGATTTAATCCTTACCAATTGCCCAGGTTGCAACATGTTTATGGATAGGTGGCAATATGTGATTGCTGAAACTGAAGGAAAAACATACGGAGATACGCCCGGGTATGGTATTCCTGTACTTACATTTGAGGAACTAACTGCACTTGTTTTAGGTTATGATCCTTGGGAAATTGGTCTTCAGATGCATCAAGTCCCTGTAGAACCTTTACTTAGAAAGATGGGAATTGATTTTGATCCTGCAGGCAGATATTATGGTCCCGATGGTATTTTTTTAGGAAAACCCGAAAAACCTTCATTCTTGAAAATCGAATGATATGACAGATCAATGGTATGATGTTGTTGTGATTGGAGGAGGTGTCGGAGGGATGCAAGTAGCTATAGCATTAGCTGGTCTTGGGCATCGTGTTGCTCTGGTCGAAGCTCAGGCGAATTTGGGTGGTAAACTTCTCGGATATGCAAAGTTGTTCCCATCATTTGAAAATGCAGAGCAGGTTGTGGATGAATTAAAAAATCAACTGGACAGTTCTGGTGTTGCTGTTTTCACCAATACAAAAGCACGTGATATAACTGAAAATACCAAAGGCTATGATGTTATGATAGAAAACGCTGACACACCTTTTCATGGACGAACTATAGTTTTAGCTTACGGATTTGATATTTTTGATCCTACCCTAAAAGAAGAATATGGGTATAATATCATTCGTGGGGTTTATTCAAGCGTGGACTTTGAAAAAATGATGAAAGAAAAATCTTTCAGCAAATATTTTGGAGAAAAACCACAAGGTTTCGGGTTTGTGCATTGTGTTGGTTCGCGGGATGAAAAAGTAAAAAATAATTATTGTAGCAAAGTATGTTGCATAACAGCCATAAAACAAGCAATGGAGATAAAGGAACATTATCCTTCTGCTGATGTATTTTGTTTTTACATGGATCTACGCTTGCATGAACTGTTTTTTGAAAAACTTTATAAGCAGGCTCAAAAAGAATATGGCATTCATTTTATTCGAGGAAAGGTGTCTGAAGTAGCAAATTCTCAGCAGGGGAAAGTTGCTTTTAAGGTTGAAGACACTCTGCTTTCAAGACCTTTGCGCATTGAACTGGATGGACTTTTCTTAATGGTCGGAATCGAAGCTTACAAGGATAAGTTTCCATCTTTGAAATTACCTTTGAATGAGTTTGATTTTGTAGATCCAGGTATAGAAACCCTTGCCACGCAGTGTGAAAGAGGCATATTCTTCGTTGGAACAACCAAAGGCCCTCGTTCTATAAAGGAAACATTACAGGATGCCACATACGTTAGCATGCAAGTTCACAATTATCTTTTAAACCATGGCAAATAAATTTGGTTTTGGAGCATTACAACCACGTTCTATAACTGTTCATTTACCTCTCGATTCTTTGTATCAAAAAATGGTAAGTGCTGAGCCTTCGCTTCGTTTATGTATTAACTGTGGTATGTGTAGTTCTGTTTGCACGGCCAATCGTTTTGAAGAAACACAATTTCATAAAATGGTAATTCTTTTACGGTATGGCTTGCAAGAAGAAGCTTTTACCTATGCTAGAAGATGCGTTCTTTGTGGGAATTGTATTCTAACATGTCCGCGAAATGTAAATATTCGACACGTTATGTTTCTTTTAAAACAGGAAATCCATGAACATTCACTTTGATCCTTTTGTTTTACCTTTTTTCTTTGGCGTACTGATTTGGTTGTTTATTTTTTTGTGGAAGATTGTAAACTGGATTGATGAAATACCTCTTTCGCAGCGTAAAATTGTATGGTACAATATTTTTTCCTCTAAATTTATTGAAGCAATAAAAATTATTTTTCTTGAGTCGTTGATTCATCGAAAGATATTTAAGAAAAATCCGCTTTTGGGTTACATGCACATGAGTATTGCTTTCGGTTGGTTTTTGCTAATTGTTTTTGGTTCCATAGAATCCAAGTTTGGGCAGCATGATGTTTTTAACATGCCGTGGGACCCCATTTTCTTTAATTATTTTGAACCAGAACGCTCTCACCATACGCTTGGTCCTTTTTTTATTTTTATCATGGATTTTTTATTACTTTTTATCCTGAGTGGGGTGTTTCTTGCGTGGTTAAAACGTGTATTTACGAAGTGGTTTGGTATTAAAAAGAATACAAAGCTCTTTGTCCTTGATAAAATTGCACTTTACTCACTGTGGTTAATTTTTCCATCGCGACTTTGGGTTGAATCGCTTAACGCTGCAAATCATAACAACGGTGGTTTTTTGACACAGTCGATTGGAAATCTGCTAGCTCAAGTTGTTGACACCAGAATGTTAGAGTATCCCTCATGGTGGGTGTATTCTTCTGTTTTATTTGTGTTTTTTGTCACGCTTCCTTTTTCTAGATACATGCATATTGTTACAGAGCCATTTCTGATCCTTTTTAGAACACTGGGTGCAGTTCCTGAAAATGAAATTCGAGGGTATGCAAAACTTGAGATTAATTCTTGTAGCCGTTGCGGAATATGTATCGATAGCTGTCAGCTTTTTCATGATGCTCAAATAACCAATATACAGGGAGCTTATTTTATTCAAAGTGTGCGATATAATTTTCCTTTTTCTTCTCAACTTATGAATTGTTTGCAATGTGGTCGTTGCAATATTGATTGCCCTGTTGGGATTGATATTGTTCATCTGAAAGATGTAGTTAGAACCAAACAGCATGAAAAGTTACCACTTCAACTTTCGTATCCCAGCATGATTAAGTCAAATAGTGACCATGCTCCCCATGTGATTTTTTTCGCTGGATGTATGACACGACTCTCTCCATCACTCGTAAATTCCTTTTTATGGCTTTTGGATTATGCAGGAATTACATATGATTATATTGACCGAGACCATGCCATGTGTTGTGGAAGACCGTTAATTCAAGCGGGTCTTACAGAGGCTGCTCAAAAACTTATAGCTGAAAACAAAAAAATATTCATGAAGCACCCGTCCATGGTTCTGGTAACTACCTGTCCTATTTGCCTCCAAACTTTTAAAAACGATTATCATTTACCTAAGCATGTATTGCATCATAGCGAACTTTTATATATGCTTGTTAAAGCAAACCGATTACCTTCTGTAAAACTCCCCATCGAGATTGTTTACCATGACTCATGTGAATTAGCTTTTCGTCAACATATTAAGAAAGAACCTCGAATTGTACTAAAGCAAATTGGTCATGTGGTTAACGAAGATGAGAATCAACCCCATTGGTGCTGTGGAGGGAGTACTTCCAATGTAAACATAACCTACGAGCAACGCATGAAGGTTGCTTTAGCAGCTCTAAGACGACTGAATGTAGAGGAAGAAACTTACTTTTCAACATCATGTCCTTTATGTAAAAAAACCTTTAAAAATGCAGGGCATCAAAAAACCTACGATATTGCGGAATTGTATGCTCTTGCTTTACAACAAAAACTTACCCCATCCTTGGAGTCTACAAAAAAAGAGGAAAAAACATGGGTATGATTATCCTGCTATGCTAATGGTTTGAAGCAAACTTTTGTTTAGTAGTTTTAAGCCTTTTGGAATGTCTTCGATTATTTTTTCATTTTTAAAATCAGACAAAATGCGAACAGCATTTTCATTGCTCATGGCACTTAGTTCCGCCAAGTCTTTACGGGTCACATAGCCAGGGATAATATCTGAATTAAAAACTTTCGACAAATACAGCAATGTTTCAGCCATTCGACCCGTGGTTTGTTTTAAGCTTAAACACTTAAGGCGTTGGAACAGGATTTCATAGTTGTCGCAAAGCCACTTTGTAATTGCCTTGTGAAAGTTGGGATTTTGGCTAATTAGACGCAAAACAACTTTTTTTTCAATTAAAAAAACTGTACTTGGAATAAGAGCAATAGTAGTAAAATAATAGCTGTTGCCATAAAGTGAAGACAAGCTAATGAATTCATAAGGTACACTGACCATAAAGGAGTAACTTTTACCATGAAGCCCTTCTACAAAAGATTTTGTAGCTCCTTTGGCAAGGAGGATGAAATACGAAGTGTAAGCTCCTTGTTTTCCAAGCGTTTCGCCTTTTTTAAAAGAAATAGGATTGCAGAGTAGTTGAACAATATCTGACCTCGATAGACCAAAAGGTAAAAGCCACTCCATAAGGCCAGGAAAATTTTTATTGAGTTCTTTTAGATATTTTTCTTCGCTCACAGAGAGAGCATCGAAGGAAATGGGTTTTAATTTTTTTAAAGTTAAAAATGTAGATAATTTTTCAGCTATGGACTTAAGAAGCATGGTTTCTTCGTTAAGGAAAATTTCTTTTTTATTCTTTATTGGGCGGGTATAAAAAACGCGAATTTCTCCAATGACTTTATTGTATTCTTTTAGAGGGTAACTCATTTTTAATTCGGTTCGAACGAGTGTGGGGCGATGAAAAATTTTATCTTCTAAAATAATCTCCGCTTCGCAAATGTCTTCATATTTCCAACCTTTGGGAATAGTGTCTAGTAATTTAAGAATAACAGTTTCTTCGTTTTCATTATAATTTGATAATATTTGTTCAACTTCATAAAGGCAAGAAAGCTCTTTTGCTCGCTGAATTAAATCCTCGGTGGAATTGGTGCTAATTAAGTTTTTCATTCAAATCAATTGTCTGGCAAAATTAAAAAAATCAATTCATGAGATGATTTTTGATAAAATAAAGCTTGTGAAATTTGTTTTTTTAACATGGCAAAATAATGTCTTTAAAGAACTACAGGCTAACCTTGTCAAAGGTGGATACTTATGCATGTTGAAAAATTATGCAAAAATAAGAACGGAAATATCTCGGAGAAGTTGAATAATTGCAATCCGTTAGAAAAGCTCTATAGAAGATATGGTCACCGAACATCCTGAATTTGAAAGAGCAGGAATTATTGAAAGAATTGTTGAATTTGTTCGTGTTTAATGTTTGAGGTTCCTTGGGTTGATGACCAAAGAAATATTCAAGTAAACCGTGGATATCGTGTGCAATTTAACAATGCTATTGGTCTTTACAATAGAGGATTTCGTTTCCACCCAGGTGTTAATCATTCTATTTTGAAGTTTTTAGGTTTCGAACAGATCTTTAAAAACAGGTTAATTTTTTTATCCATGGCTGGGGCAAAGGGTGCTAACGACTTTGAATATCCCGAAGGCAAAAGCTATCGCGAATTCATGCATTTTTGTCAGAGTTTTATGCTTGAATTGTGGAAAATGGTAGGCCCCGAAATGGATGTTCCTGCAGTTGACATAGGTCTTGGTGCTCTTGAAATCACCTATCTTTATGGCAGTACAAGAAACTTGTTCACGAACATAATGCTATCTTTAAAGGAAAAGGAATTAAGTGGGGTGGCTCTCTCAATCGCCTTGAAGCTACAGTTTTCGGTGTCCTATATTTTGCCGAAGAAATATTGCTACACGCGGAGAGACCATCAAATGCAAGGTAGTAGCAGTTTTTGTCTTTGGAATGTGGCTTGGGAAGCAATCACAAAGGCTACCCAAATGGGTGCTAAGGTCGTTAATACTAGTGGACCAAATGGCTACATGAATGACCCAGAAGCCATCTCTGGAAGAAAGATCGACTATTTGCTTAAACTTCGAGCTAGCAACCAGGACATTTGCAAACCTTACATTTACAAATTTCCCAACGCTCAATGTATTCCTAATACAAAGCCATGGGAAGTTAAGTGCGATGATGCTTTGTTTTGTGCAACTCAAAACGAACTTGATAAGGATGATGTCATCAACCATGTTAAAAATGGGTGCATTTGCGTAGCTGAAAGTGCAAACATGCCCTTTACTCCCGAAGCTATTGAAGTATTTCTTGGAAATGACCTATTGTTCTCACCTGGCAATGCTTCAAATGCTGGTGGCGTAGCTGTTTTTTGTCTTGAAAATTTTTAAAATGCTATGAAACTTGTAAGGATCGCAGAGAAAGTTAATCGTCGTTTGCGTGAAATCCTCCACAGCATTCATGAATGTTGAGTAGAATATGGTAAACAAGAAGATGAATTTGTTAACTATCTAAAAGTTGCTAAAGTTGTAGGTTTTTTGAAGGTTGCAAAAAACAAGTTAGAACAAGGCATCGTTTTTTTTTCTTTTACCGACATAATGTTAGTTTTTTAGTACACGAAGCATATCCAGGGGGATAGCTTTTTTTAAATAATGAAGTATTTTTACTGAAAAAATGCAAGCATATTCCATTGGTGTAGACATAGGAGGCACTTTCACCAAAATAGGCATAGTTGATAAACAGGGCAACATACTTTCTAAGACTCAAATACAAACTGCTTCTCATCAAAATGTCGAAGATTTTTTAATGGAAATACGAGATCAAATCAAAAAATTATTTGATCAGTTAAAACTAAAGATTCAGCAAATTGAGGGCATAGGTGTCGGTGCTCCAAATGGAAATGGACTTGATGGTTGTATCCATTATGCTCCTAATCTTCCATGGAAAGGGAAAATTCCTTTAGTCAAGATGTTAGAAAAGATCATCGGCTTACCTGTTTTTCTGAACAACGATGCTAATGCGGCAGCTATAGCTGAAAAAATTTTTGGGCAGGCACGGGAGAGTAATGATTTTGCTGTAATCACGCTAGGGACAGGTTTAGGGAGTGGGATTTTTTCGCAGGGCAAGCTTCTTTATGGAGCTACGGGCATGGCTGGAGAACTCGGTCATACCATTTTGTTTCCTAATGGTCGCCTTTGTAGTTGTGGAAATAAAGGTTGCGTGGAGACATATGTGTCCGTGAGAGGGTTTTTGCAAAACTATCGAGAGCTTGTAGGAAAAAACACGGAGGTAACTCCAGAAAAAATCCTAGCACTAGCCATGCAGGGGAACGCTTTAGCCCAGCAAGCCATTGAACTAACGGCCTATTACTTGGGAATTGCTTTAGCTAACTTGGTAAACCTTTTTAGCCTTGATCTTATCCTTCTAACAGGTGGATTGATGACCCAAGGCGAAATGTTTTTACCTCATATTCAGCAGAGTTTTAAAGATCATGTTTTACCTGTTTTTGAAAATGTAACAATAAAACTTTCCCAGTTCAACACATCAGAGGCTGGACTTTTGGGAGCTTCGGCTTTGGTATATTATCACAACTGAAAAACAATTCTAACTTTTTTATTTTTAAAATTTTCATGCAACTTTGCAAAAAATAAGGCTATGTTTCGATTTTTGAAAAGTAGTATGCTTGCTTTTCTGCTTGTTTTAACTTTCCCTGCAAGAGCCGATGAAGGCATGTGGCTTCCCCTATATTTGTCTACAATGGGTGATAGTGCTTTGCAGGCTATGGGTTTTCGTATTTCGGCAGAACAATTGTATTCCGTTAATCACAGTAGTTTGAAGGATGCTGTAGTTCTCTTTGGTAGAGGGTGCACGGGGGTTTTTGTAAGCAAAGATGGCTTGTTGCTTACCAATCATCATTGTGGATATGGAGCCATTCAGCGGTTGAGTTCTGTTGACCATGATTATATTACACATGGATATTGGGCAAAAAACAGAGAAGAAGAATTGCCTGCAGCTGGACTTACCGTTTCCATTTTAGTTCGAATGGAAGATGTGACTTCGCAAATTCTTGGAAAAATGCCATCTACCCTAAAGGCAAATGAAAAACAAGCATGGCTCGATAAGCAAATAAAAAACCTCATTCACCAGGCTACTCAAAACACGCACTACAAAGCTGTGGTTAAAGAATTTGATTATGGAAATCAATACATTTTGATGGTTTACGAGATCTTTGAAGATGTGAGACTGGTTGGTGCTCCTCCAAGCTTTATTGGTTCTTTCGGGGGCGACTACGACAACTGGGAATGGCCAAGGCATTCGGGCGATTTTTCAGTGTTTAGGGTTTATGCTAATAAAGACAACAAGCCAGCTCCATACAATAAGGACAATGTACCTTATCATCCCTCTTATGTTCCTTCCATATCTTTAAAAGGTGTTCATGAAAACGATTTTGTTTTTGTTTACGGCTTTCCTGGTCAAACACAACACTACTTAACAGAGGATGGAATACGCTTGATTACTGAGAAACACAACGACATTGCCGTGGCCTTGCGAGATATTCGCTTAAATGTTTTGCGCAGTTTCATGCAGCAGAACGATACGCTTTTTTTGCTTTATGCCAATCAGTACGCTGGTATTGCTAATTACTGGAAAAAGATGAAAGGCGAAAGCTGGGGCATAAAACGTGTTAAAGGTATTGAAAAACGAAGGGATGAAATTGAAAAGTATTTGTCCAGCATAAGTTCTCCAACTATGAAGACTCATTTTTTGCAACTAAAAGATTCTATTTCTGCTTTATATCAGCAATATGAGCCGTATTATTTGCTAAGTACTTACTTGTACGAAGGATGGTTTAGCGTGGGAGCTGTTCGCTACGCTTTGGGTTGGCTTGATATCTACGATTCGTTGAAGAAAGGTAAAACACCATTGGAATTAAGTACTTTGATTCAGGATAGATGGGCAAATTTTTTGAAGCAATATAGGTATTCTGTTGAGAAAGCCCAACTCATTGCCTTGCTTGAAAAGCTAAAAGAAGTGAATGCTTATTCCTACGTTAAGCAGCTAAAAATATGGAATGAGCTCTTTAATTCAACCCAGTATGCTCAAACGCTTTCGACTTGGATGGATCAAAGCCTCTTGTTTTCTCAGCAAAAAATTAAAAAATTCGTGGATTTATCCTCTAAGAAAGCCATAGCCACGTTGGAAAGCGATCGCTTTTTTAAATTAATTGGAGAAATGTATGATTATTTGAAACATGTTGATGCTTATGTGCGTTCCTATGAAAGTCAGCTAAAGAATTTGTACGTGGATTGGGTCAAATTATATTACATCGTTGCAGAACCTCAGAAGCGATATCCTGACGCCAATAGTACGCTACGAGTTGCGTGGGGCAGGGTAAGGGGCTTTCAACCTCGGGATGCTGTTTATTATAACTATTACACTACTCCGCAGGGCGTATTTGAAAAAACGTTAAATGAAGTTAAAGATTATCAAGTGGATAGCACTTATTATACGCTGCTCCTTTCGAAAAATTACGGAAGGTATGCAAACGAGAAAGGAGAATTGGTCTTATGTTTTCGTTCAAATACACATACTACGGGAGGTAACAGTGGAAGTCCAGTGTTTAATGAGCGGGGCGAACTCGTTGGATTAAATTTCGATCGAGCTTGGGAAGGGACCATGAGCGATCTCCTTTATGACGAAAATGTTTGTGGAAATATTGTATTAGATATCCGTTATTGCTTGTGGGTTATAGATGTGTATGCTCGTGCTGGGTATTTGCTAGATGAAATGCAACTTATCCACTAAGAGTTATTCCCAGTACAGCAAAATTTTTTGGCAATAAAAATCATTGTGTTCTGGACAACGGAAAACTACTTTAAAGTCGGGAGTAATGTAGATAAAGTCATCTTCCTCTTCTTCGTCTGGGCTACCGAAAATATCTATAATTTCGTCGATGTGCTTATCAATTAAATCTGCTTTTGGGTCATCGATTTCATATTTATCAAGCCATTCAAAGGTGTAGCGAGCTCTCTTGTCGTTGCCTAAAAAAATGGTTTCTACTTTTTCGGTTTCTCGATCAAAGCTAATGGAAAGAATGTCGATGTTGTAATATTGATAATAATAAACAAAGAAATGATTGTCTGGATTGTCGTACACCATGTCAGGAAGGCCAATATACTTCTCCACTTCTGCAACCGTATCGCCCTGAATTAACCCTAAAAATTTATTAAAATCTCTAAGCCTCATATCTTTTTCAGTTCTTACGGCAAAGTTAAGAAAATTTTTGCATCAAACTATTGCAAAGCAAAAGGATGTGATATATTTGATTATCAGTCAAAAACATTCATCTTTGCTTTTTTGTTAACCAATTGTTAACCATGTAAAATTTGCAATGTTGAAATTGTATAATATTTTTGTTCAAAATATGAAGATTATGCGTAAAGTTTTTCTCTTTTCGATTGCCATTGGAGTTGTAATTTTGGGTCAATTGAGGGCCCAGAATAATGTAGGAATTGGGACAACAACACCTCATGCCAGTGCTCTGTTGGACTTAACAGCTACCGATAAAGGATTACTCATCCCGCGTGTAGCGTTAGTGGCTGCTAACAATGGAACAACGCCTGTTAACGGACCGGCTACGGGTTTGTTGGTTTACAATACAGGCACCGGTGGCCTTACACCTGCCGGTTTTTATTATTGGAATGGCTCTCAATGGGTTCAAATTGGAGCTGGTAGTGGTTCTTCGTGTGTAACTCTTGACCAAGCTTATAACTGCGGTGGAAACGGAGCAGGTCGTACCATAAATGCATTGTATGGTTCTGTAACTATTAATGTGACTTCATTAAGCACTTCAACAGAAGCACTTAAAGGTTCTGTGGCTAATGGAACAAATTCTGCTCCTACAGTAGCCTTATATGGTCAGCATACAGGACAATATGGCGTAGGTGTCTATGGAGAAACAACTTTAAGTAACAATCTTTTTCCTGGTGTTGCAGGTAGTAGCTCTGCAAACAATGCAAATACAAGCATCTACCCTGCTGGGGTCTCAGGTTACTTTGAAGGTTCAGGCATTGGTGCAGGAGTGTGGGGTGAAAGTGATGCTAATGTTTCAGGGAGTGGATCTAATACAGGAGTTTATGGATACGGGTTTGGTAACAAATCTTTTGGAGGTAGATTTTATTCCAGGTTTTATCCTGGATTAGATGTTACCACGGGGGCTAATTCAAGTAGTGTTCCGGCAGTTCAATTTTCTTCTACGGGGGGAAACATTTCTCTTCCTGCTTTGCTTTCTGTTGGTTTTGTACAGTTTACGGTTTCTAATAATGTAGCTATTGCGATTCTTCTTAATAATCTTGCAGGTGAGCCAACTATAGCTCCTAATCAACCTGATTATGGTTATGTGGGTACTTCAACAACATTTTGGTATCAGGGTTATGCTGAAGCTTGGAATCAAGTATCAAGAAGAGAGTTAAAGCGTAGTTTTCAATCGTTAAGTGATGAATATGTAGACTTAGCCATGAATGATATTCGTCAGATGAAGCCTACTTTTTACAAATACAAGAATGAGAAGGATGAATACGATCCATCGCAACCAGCTAAAACAAGATATAACTACCATCTAGGTTTTATTGTTGATGAGGTTCCTGATTATATTAAAGATAATACTTTTATGGCGATAGATTTGTATGCTCTTGGGAGTCTTGCTATTACTGGTGTTCAGAATGTAGACAAACGTTTACAACAACTTGAACAGCATGGGCAAGTCTCAGATTTTGGAACTGCTTCGATGCAAGGAAAAGAAATCCGAATAGAATATTCAGCCCAATTTAAGCAGTTGTCTTTACAGAATGTGCCTGTGGTTTCTATAACACCTACTACCCCAGGTGCACGTTTTTACATTAAGAGTCAAGATCGCAACGGTTTTACACTTGTTTCTGAAAATGGTCCTATGTCTTTTAATTGGATGGCCGTAGCTCGAGTTGCTGAAAAGAAAAATAATAATCAAATTCCTGCTGATGTTTTAGCTCAAATTCGTATAGATGAAACAAAGAAGAAGCAAATGATGGATTGGGCGAATAGCTTGAAGCAACCACCACTTTTGCAGCTCGTTGGCCATGATACAGATCCTTCTCAACATAGAACCATGCGGATTAAAACCCGTTAAACATTGTTCCTATGAAAAGATACCTATTTATAATAATAAGTATATGGGCTGCTCTGTGGTGGTTTGATTCATCGGGGCAGCTCGTATACAATAATGGATCGACCATATTTTTGGCTACCGGTGCTACGGTGCAAGTAAATGGTTCCGTCCAAAATCAAGCTGGAACCATCACTGTTTCAGGAAGCCCAGCAGCTAATATTTACATAACTGGAGATCTTACCAACAATGATATTATCAATGGAGCCGGAAATATACATCTGTGGGGAAATTGGATAAATAATGCTACGTTTAATCACAACAACGGAACGGTTTTTCTAAAAGGAGGAAATCAGACCCTTGGCGGAACACAGGTTACAACTTTTTATAACTTAACCTTATTGGGAACGGGTATTAAGACCCAAGCTATCAATGAAATTGTGGCTGGAGTGCTGAATTTAAATGACCGTGAACTGGCTACGCAAACGTATACCATGTTTGTGACAAATACTGCTACCAATGCCATACAGCGAACTACTGGTTTTGTAAGCAGTTTGAACGGAGGCTATCTTTCTCGCCAAACCAATCAAAGTGCTACCTATCTTTTTCCTGTGGGCTCTAGTGCGGGAACTCTTCGTTATCGACCTGTGGAGCTAACGCCTGCCAGTGCTAATCCAAATACTTATGTAGTTCGCATGGCAAATGTTGATGCTACAACAGAAGGGTACGATCGTTCTCAAGTTGAAGCTGGACTTTGCCAAATCAATCCCTATTTTTATCATCAGATTAATCGAACAGCAGGAAGTGATGCTGTCAACATGCGGATTTATTATGATGTAGCAACCGATGGGAATTGGAATTTATTAGCTCGATGGTATACTTCACCAAATGAATGGAAAGCTCTTGCAGGTTCTTCCACCTCATCAGGGACACCCATGTATTATGGATGGGTGAATGCATGGAATGATTTCAGTCAGCAGGCTTTTGCCTTAGCTCGTACTGCTCCCACGGTTAATCTTGGCAACGATACGACCATTTGTAGTGGAACTACCCTTACATTAAATGCAGGAGCTGGGTTTGATTCTTATCAGTGGAACACGGGTGCAACAACCTCTAGTATTAATGTAAGTGCAGGAGGCACATACAGTGTTACCGTCACAGCGGGGCTTTGTTCAGCCAGAGATACCATAAATATCACGGTAGTGAACACCCCTGTGGTTGATCTGGGTCCCAATCAGAATGCATGTAATGGTAACACGGTTCAACTAGACGCTGGCAACCCTGGAGCAACATATCAGTGGAACACAGGCGCTACTACCCAGACCATTACTGTTTCAAGTAGTGGAACCTATAGTGTAACAGTTACCAATGCTGGCCTTTGCTCTGCAACCGATCAGGTAACCATAACATTTTATCCAAATCCTGTGGTAAATCTAGGTAATGATACTTCTATTTGTCAGGGCTCGTCACTTACTTTGAACGCAGGAAATCCTGGAGCTACTTACCTTTGGAGCACAGGGCAAACATCCCAAACCATAAATGTTTCTTCAGGTGGAACCTATGGGGTAACTGTTACTTACGGTGGAGTCTGTACAGCTAGCGACCAAATCACCATTACTCTTTTACCTTCACCTACTGTGGATTTGGGACCCGATATAACCTTGTGCAGTGGACAGCAAGCTACTTTGGATGCTGGCAACCCTGGAGCAACATATCAGTGGAACACGGGCGCTAACTCACAAACCATCATAGTCTCCACATCGGGGACGTATAGTGTTACGGTAACCAATTCTAACAATTGCTCTTCAAGTGATGCGGTCACGGTAACCGTACTTCCTTATGCTGATGCGTCCATTACAACAGCTGACACGGAATATTGTTCTAACGAAGGTGTTGTTCAATTAACGGCAGCCACATCTGGTGGAGTGTGGAGTGGACCAGGTATTACTAATTCGTCTTCAGGTTTGTGGAATCCAGCTGTTGCCGGAAGTGGAACCCATCAGATTATTTATACCATTAGCGGTCAATGCGGCGATGCTGATACCATTTATCTGATTGTATATCCTGCCCCTGTAGTTGATTTGCATATTCAAAACCAAACATGCATTGATTCAGCAGATGCTAAAGCATGGGTAACGGTAACGAATGGAACACAACCTTACACTTATCACTGGAGCAACAATCAAACGACAGATAGTATTGTAAATGTACTGCCAGGTGTGTATAGCGTTACTGTTACGGATGCTAAAGGTTGTCGTGATGTGAAGAGTGGAACCATTTTAGCTTCTAATACATATTGCGGAGATATTGGAATCTGGATTCCTGATATTTTCTCTCCGAATGGTGATAGTCAAAATGATGTACTTTATTTGCTAGGCGGTGGTGTAAAAGAACTTAAGTTTTTCATTTACGACCGCTGGGGTGAAAAAGTTTTCGAGACGACAACCTTAAGCGAAGGTTGGGACGGTACTTTCCGTGGTAAACCTGTTGATCCTGGTGTCTTTGTGTACTATTTATCTGCAACCTTTGTGAATGGTGAATCCATTGTCAAGAAAGGAAATATCACTGTCGTTAGGTAATAAAAA
>Ga0272449_1000863_pt1 | contig 33915 bp, 53 predicted proteins | sample YNPCB0241_FD_198679 | JGI IMG/M metagenome (GOLD analysis project Ga0272449, IMG submission 198679) | Hot spring sediment microbial communities from Yellowstone National Park, WY, United States - YNP-CB-024-1 | ecosystem: Environmental > Aquatic > Thermal springs > Hot (42-90C) > Sediment... | reverse complement strand
TTATATTATATTAACAAGTTTTTGTTTTACGAGAAGAGTATTAAAAACGAGAAACAAGAGTTGACAAAAAGAAACGGATCGTGGTAGGAACCAGCAGGGGGGGGCTGATGTGGGGGGTAATATCACCTATGTGTAAAAGTGGTGTTTTTTAAATTTGTCAAGTGTTTGATAAAATCGTTTCTAAGGGGTCAAATTTAAACGTATTTGAATTTTTTTTTATTGGTTAAGGTGATATACTAGGGTGGGGGGGTAGAAGGGCTAATTTTTTGAGTTTGGTGGGTTAGAATTGATTTTTCGTCGATATGGTAGGAACCGGTGTGGTAGGTTAATATATTGAGGGGTAAGATTTCTGTCCTTGGGGGTATATAGAAAAATTCCAATGTGAGGGTATATTTCCGAGAAGATTATTTAAATTTTTTTTCTAACTTGTTGACATTTTTTTAAAAAGTTTATCTATATGATAAGTAGGAGGTGATGAACTATGATTTCAGCAAAAGACAAGTATTATTTAAGGCTGATTGATATAGAATTGTTTCACTATCTGTTAGTTAACAAAGGGTATAAAGGTTGTTTAAGTAATTTAGCAAGAGAACTTGGGCTATTCTCTATCTCTGAAATAGTTAAGTTTAGATACAGGATTATCAGGTTATATAAGTTGGGTTATATAATGATAGCGTTAAAGAGAAATTGGCAGACAGAGATAGTGTTGTTAGATAAGGGGAAAGAAATATTACAAGCATTAAAAGTTTTTAACCCTATAAACTTGTCTGATAAAGTGTTGCAAGAAATAGATAATATTAAGAGAGCATTAGGACTTACTGAAAATGACAAATAAGTTTTTTTCAGGATTAATACCATACTATGGTGGAAAACAAAAACTAGCTAAAGAAATTATTAGAGTAGCTAAACAATATAGTTCAAGCGATACTTTTATAGATTGTTTCACTGGAGGCGGTTCTGTATCTTTAATTGCTAAACTATATAACTATAACGTGCTAACTAATGATAGATCATATGCTAGCTATCAACTAGCTAAAGCACTCATAGAGAATGAAAGTATCACTTTAAGTGAATACGATATATACAAGATATATAGCTACGATATAGATTATAGCACTCTTATTAATACATTCGGGGATATTAAAGATATATTAAAAAAACATATCATACTTGACCAACACATAGACTTTATATTAAGAGCTAGCTATATAAATAATATTATCGGTGCTTTCAAGAATGAATATAAAAAATCTTTAATAAATTACTTGATAATAAAATACACAATATCTTTAGTCCCTTATTCAATCTTTAGAAGTGATATAAACAAATTAGCAAATATGGTTAAACATAAGACAGTAAAAATAGTAGATAAACAATTAACACCTGCTATAGATTATGCTATTGATATAGCTGATAAAATTAATCAATCTATATTCACAACAAATAAAAAATTAAAAGCATATAACTTGGATGTGTTTGACTTCATAGAAGAAGTTAACCCTCAAAATTGTGTCGTATATTTAGACCCACCATACTACGGAGAACATACTTACGAAGAAACTTATAATTTAATGAATAAAATACTTCTTCAAAAAGAGTTAGAAAAATCTGTGTTTAACGAAAATACTTGGAAAGATTTTTTTACCAACCTATTGACAAAATTGAAAAAAAATAATTTAATAATAATTAGCTACGCCGGTAAAGCTATTGAACAAATGATTAATTTAGTCAAAAATGTATTTAAAAAAGTTGACGCCTTAAGCTACGATTATAAATACTCATTATACGCTATGAAAGGGAAAAAACATAAAACTGTCAAAGAATACCTAATCGTAGCCTATGAAAATTGATTATATTGAAACAAATAAAATAAAAGATGCTAAACTAAATTCTAATTTCGTGCCTCATAATATATACCAGAAACTTAAAAAAGATATTGAAGAAAATGGTATTATATACCCTGTAATTTTGTATAAAAATGAAGATGAAACTTATACCATCATTGATGGACATCACAGAGTTAAAGTCGCTAAAGAATTAGGTATCACAAAAGTCCCTGCTATAATAACAGAAGTTAAATCTGAAAAAGAAGCTCTGCTTAAAGCTATCAAATTAAACACTGAACGTGGTGAACAAAACCCTCTAATTTTGGCTACTATACTTGATGAAATTAGACAAAATTATAACCTTGAAGAAGAAACTATCTACGAAAAAAATACTATAAACGATTTGCTTGATTTGTTAAAATTAGATTATAATAAAATAGAAAATATAAAACAACAACAAGAAGAAGAAATTGAATTTGTTATTTATTCCTTTGTAATACCAAAAAAATTAAAACAAGATTTAGACGAAATATTAAAAAAATTTAATACACCAAGAGAATTTATTGAACAAGTATGCAAAATAATGAAATAGTTGTTAAAGAACCTATACCACCAATAAAAAATATCGCAACAAAGAAAAAAACTTTGTTGGCTACTATAAGACGACTATATTATGTTGAAAGATGGACACCACAGGATATTGCTGCTGCTCTAAATGTTGATGAGATTGTAGTAAAAAGATATATAAAAATTATACAAAGATATGCTAAAGCAGCTATCAAAAAATGGGAAGAATATAGAGATGAAATGGTATCATTCTTATTTGATTTATTTGAACGACATAATACTCGTGTTAATAGATTATGGAATTTGTATAAAATGCTGGATGATAAATCTAAACTTAAACTAGAAGTCCTTCAACAACTAAGAGAAGAAGATAAATATATTTTTGAAGTTCTTAAATCTATGGGTCTTGATAAAGAAACTACAGAAAAATCTTTAAATTCAAGAAAAATTGTTTACGTGTCTTTTAAGGAGGAAAATAATAATGACCAGAATAGCTGATATATCAGAACCAAAAACTCAAGAACATATAAATAAACTATACAGAAATTACGAAATTTTACAAGAAAATATTAAATTTTTACCTGTTAAAACTATACAAGATAATTATAACGTTGATATAAACGATTATTGCGTTTTATGTAACAACACATCTAACATCACAATAAATTTACCATCAGCAAAAAATTTAGCTGGTAAAGAATATATCTTTGTAAAAATATCATCTAATACTTATTCTGTGAATATACAAGCAAAAACAAATGAATACATAAATAATCTTTCTTCCAAACTATTGACAAATCAATGGCAAAAAGTTAAAATTATATCAAATGGAACTAACTGGATTATATTAAACGAATAAAACAGGAGGTTTAAATTATGAGTAAAATAATTTTCCACGAAAGAGGTGAAAATACAATAGTTTATACAATGGAACCTTTATATGACCAAATTGTAGATGAAACAGATCCAGATTGTGTATATATAGGTTGGGCTGAAGTAGGAACTAAAACAAGTGAACCTAAATGGAGAATTAAACGTATTAAAAAAGTTAATAACATAACATATATTGGTTGGGCTGATGGTGATCTTAATTTTGATAATGTATGGGATAATAGAACATCAATAGAATATTCCCAAGGAGGATAATTTAATGAAAAAAATTATCTTTATTTTACTTATTCCTACAATACTTTTCGCTCAAAATAAATATAAATATATCTATAACCCTCATACCAATAAATTAGATGCAGTTATAAACGATGCTATAATATCTCAATTAGAACAAGACCCAATATATACTTCATCTGCTCCGATAACTTATTTATACAAGTCAGACGCAGAAAATAGGTTTAATCAGATAGCAATTGATACTACAACTTTAGATAGTAATAAAGTTTCAAAATTTGGTGATATAATGACAGGCAATTTACAAGTTCCACAAGTTTTAACTTCAACAATAACCTTTTCTGACGGCACAATATTAACTTCAACAAAAACATTAAGTGCTGGAGGCAGTTGGGTTGGTAATGCTGAAAGTGATTTAAATATGAATAATTATAACGTGATAAACTTTAACGAATTACAGACTTCGAACGATTATATTATGTTATACCGTAGTTACGGTCCGACTTTGGTTTCCGCACCACAACAAATCAGTATCGGCATCGGAACTAAAGATAATTACTATCGCGGGATAGGAATTGGTTTCAACGCATATAATAACAGCAATAACGGTATAGGTATCGGGGAGTCAGCATATTATAACAGCAATAACGGTATAGGTATCGGAATGTTCGCATATAATAACAGCAATAACGGTATAGGTATCGGAAGGTTAGCATTTAACAATTGTAATTACGCTATAGGGATAGGATATTATTCACAAAGCAACAAACCTTATAGCACATCTGTTGGTGGATATACATATTCAGCAAGTTCGTCAGTTAGTTTAGGTTGGGTAGCAAGAAGCGAACAAGTTGATAGTGTATCACTTGGTGCTGGAGCAAAAACAACTGCTCCAAAATCTGTTTCAATAGGTGCTTATACTATAAACAATGATACGGGAACAATAAAACTTGGTGTTGGAACTAATATACCAAGAGATTATATTGAGATGGGGAAATCTGATACATCACAAGCAACTTATATTATGTTGAAATCGCCAAATGGAACAACATATTATTTTTGGATAAATGATGATGGAACAGCACAAATAACAACTTCAAAACCATAATTTAAGGAGGTATAAAAATGAAAAAGATTTTATTAGGAGCAATAATAGTATGTGTTATAATAGTAGGAGTAATTTTTTCGCAATTGTTTGTGAAGACAATAAACTACAATAATCGTGTTGAACTTAATGGTGCTTCACATAGGATAGTAGTTGTAGTTGACCCGACAAGCGTTAGTGGTGGAACAAAAATTATTGATGAAACATATTCTTTAACAGGAAGTTCGTCAACAATAAATGCTTCAATTTTTGTAGAAGTTAAATAATTATGAATATGATAGATATTATATCAAAGCTATTCCCAATAACTTTAATGGTAATACAATTAATTATTTTAGTTGCAATAAAAATGAACGATATAAAACATATTGCTGATGAGATACAAAGTATTAAAAAAGTTGTTGATGATATAAACAAAAAGATTTTAGAACACGAAAGTAGGATTTCAAAAATTGAAGGTAAACTTAATGGCTACTCTGATTAAGAAAATATATAATTTTATTTTAGATTTAATTTGGGATTTATCACATTCAGCAAAATGGGATTTTATTTTTCATTTGATAATTATTATTTTACAACTTATTTGTATAGGGTTTTTAATTAAAATTTATGATTTGTTATTGGGGAAAATATTAAGATGAACAAACTACAAAAATTTATTTTTGAAAAGATAATTTTACCAAAATTAACGAAGGAGGTAAAAAAGTTTATGGAAACAAAGAAATGGTATGAAAGTAAGACAATATGGAGTGGTATTATTGCGATTTTGATTGCTGTGTATAACACCGTAAGACCACTTTTAGCACAATATTTTGGTGTTTATCTTCCTGAAATACCTGATTGGGTATATACGATACTTGGTGCGTTAGGTATATATGGTAGAGTGGTAGCAGATAAAAAAATTGGGTAAATTAGGTAAAAATGAGGCAATATGAAAACGGTATTTAAACGGCTTATAGTTTTCAATTCAACGGGTAAAATTGTTAAATTTGATAATAAAGTAAAGATACAAAAATTTAAGAAAGAAGCAAAGACACCAGTTATTATAAGGGTTGCTACAGGAAACAATTTTGGTGAAAGTTTTAATTCAAATCCGTCAATATATGGAAATTTTTTTGCATAAGGAGTTAAAAAATTATGCAACATAAAATAAACACACAAAGAAAGGTTATATATGTAGCGTTAAATTTTCAAACAGGGTTAACTGATTTAACATTAGTAGTCAGAAAACCTGACGGCACAAATCTTGACCCGATAATAATGACAGAACAAGGTGATGGTATATATGTTGCTACTTATACTCCAGATACTCTTGGTATATGGCAAGAAAAAATTACTTCAGAGACAAATGGTGATAAAGTAATAAGAAGTTATGAAGTTGTTTCAAGTTCAATTGATGATGTTAGTTCAGAACTTGATACTTTATCTACAAAAGCAGATAATATTTATAATGATACACAATCAATTTTGTCTGATACTTCACAAATAAAATCAGATGTAGATTATATCAAAACACATATACCACCACGAGGTGGTTATTTTGCATAATATGAACTATGATAGTGATATATTCAGCGAAAAATTTTCAAAGTGGATTACGAATTCAAATAAATGTGTTAAAATTAAATGGAGAGATACAATTATCTGGTTATATGACAGAGATAGGTTCTGAAGGTATATATTATTATGATTTAGGTAATTTACCGCGAGGTTTTGATTATGTTGCTATAGCAATAGAGCCTGATGGATATAAATCAGTTATTGCGATATTAAGAGGTGGATAAAGTATGAAAGAATTTTATAGAGGTGATAGTGTTCTATTAAATTATCAAATATTACAAGATGATGGCACACCTTTTAATTTGACTAATTGGCAGATAAGAGCAGAATTGTCTGATACACAAAAACAAATAAGGATTAAAAAGGCAAGTTCTAATGTTCAAGGTGGTTCTGAAAATCAAATAAAGATTGTGAATGCTATAAATGGTGAAATTCAAGTTAGGATAGAAAGTAGTGAAACACAGAATTTAATACCAAATACAATTTATAATTTTGAAATAGAAATAACGAATTTAAGTCAAGGGTTGAAATATACTGTTGTTAGAGACCAATTTATGGTTTTAGAAGATATCATAGATTGGACAAACAAATGAAGATAAACATATCAAGAGAAGATTTTGTTAAAAAAGTATATCCTTATGCAAAGATGGTATTAGACAATTTTGGTATTCAACCTATTATTTCTATTTCACAATCAGCACACGAGAGCAATTGGGGTAATTCAGATTTAGCGATACAAGCGAATAACTTGTTTGGGATAAAAGCGACAGAAAGTTGGGTTAAGAAAGGTGGCAAAGTATGGGTTGGCAGAACTTTTGAATATATTAACAACGAAAAAGTCTATATAAAAGATGGTTTTCGTATGTATGATAGTTGGGAAGCAAGTTTTATGGATTGGGCTTTATTGATTAGTCAATCAAGTTTGTATAAACAAGCGTATGAATATGCTAAACAGGGTCTGGTAAAAGAATATGCAGAAGCAATTTTGACAAAATTTGATGAAAACGGCAAAGTAATAAAATGGGGATACACAACAGATAAAGATTATCCAAAAAAGTTAGTAGAAGTAGCAAATGTTGTAAGAAAGATAGCAAATGAAAAATTGGGAATACAAATTTAAGAAGTTTGATAAAAATCTTTGTGATACTTGTATACATTACAAAAATTGTGAAGTAAGAAAATATGAAACAAGATCAACAGAAAAAGTTCGGTTCTGTATATATTACAGAAAAAATAAAAAACTTAGTGATGGTAGAATGGCAAGACCCAACTTGGCACAGTGATAAAAATGTTTTTGAAACTGATTTTGAATTAATAAAACAATATACAGCAGGATTTTTGGTGAAAGAAACAAAAAAGTTTATTAGAATAGCGTTAAACATAGATGATGATGGTTATGGAGAATATATTGATATACCTAAGGGGTTGATAATAGGAATATGGATATATTCAATAAATTACCTAAAAGCAAACAAGTAATTTTGTTATTAGACGAGTTATTTGAAAAAGAAAAAAGATTGTTTAGATTAGGTGATTTACACAAAATAGTATCAGAAAAAGTAGAAAGGTTAACACAGTTTAATTTGCAAGAAATCTTAAGGCGGTATTTTCATAAAAACAGGTTGATTATAAACAAACCAAATTTTGTGTTGTATGGTAATGAAGAAACAATAAAAAAAGTGAGAAAATATTTATATGAGTAATAAACTTGAAAGGTTAACAGAATTGTTAACTTTGTGGGAACAGAAAAAAGTTGAATTAAAACAGATAAAAGAAAAATATAAAAATTTTACAGGTAAACTTGTAGTTATCTCTGACTTACATATTCCATTTATTGATTTAAATGTTTTCAAAAAGTTCCTTGAAACAGGATTAAAAAATGCAAAATTGTTGATTATAGCAGGTGATTTTGTTAATTTTGACAAATTTAGCAGGTTTATTCATATAGATGGTATTGTATCAGCAAAAAAAGAAATTGATTTAGCAAACAAATATTTAGAAATTTTATGTAGTTTTAAAATACCAATAATATATTTAAAAGCAAATCACGAGTTGAGATTAGAGAAGTTTTTGTATAGAACTTTACCGAATGATGTTGCAACTGATTTAGTTGATTTAGGATTATCATTAACAAATTTCTTTAGATACAAAAATCTGATTTTAGTTAACAATTGGTTTTGTCAAATAGGTGATGTTATTATTGCACATCCTGAAGTGAATTCTATTGTTCGTGGTAGAGCAGTAGATTGGACAATAGAGTATTTTGAGAGTAGAATACTTGATTTCAATTGTGTTATTATAGGACATACTCATAGACAGATAAAGATGTTTAGGAAAGGAAAATTAGGTATTGAATGTGGTTCAATGTGTAAGACACTTGATTATACTGTTGATAGCAAATTTTCAGGGTATAGGACAGAAACACAATATTTAGGTTATGCTTATTCAGTGTTGAAAAATGGCAAATGTGAACTAAACGATACAAATTTTGTAACCTTGAGAATAAATGACAAAATTTTATAAAATTTATGTTAGGAGGTGAGTTATATGGAAAAAATAGTTATATATGACCTAGATGGAACGTTGATAGATGTTTCTGAAAGATTGTCTAAATCGCTTGAAGAAGTTGGTGTTCAATCTTTAGAGGAAGCAACAGATGAACAATATGATGAAATTATGAAAATCTTTAATTCTAAAAAATATATTGATACTGATAAACCTAAAGAAGATGTTATAAATCAATTAAAACAAGATGCTGATGAAAATGGTGTTTTTATAATGACTGGAAGGGTTGGTGAAGCAAAAGATTATACAAAGCAACAATTAAAAAAGTTTGATATTCCTTATGATGAAATAGTTTTTGTTAATGAAGATTTAAGAGATATTAAATCTACTGCTGAAAATAAAGCACAGAAGGTCGCTGAATTACAAAAACAATATGAAATAGTAAAATTTGTTGATGATATGCCAGAAAACAGAGAAGCAGTTGCTGGAATCATTGGTGAGGATAAAGTTGTTGATCCTTCATCTAATTCTGATGAGGAAAAGGCAGAAAAAGAAATAATGACTTCAAGACCTAAAACAGAAGAAGAGAGACGAGAAACGCATAGGAAATTATATGGTGAAGAAGTGCCTAAAAGAGGGACTGGTAGAGAAAAAACACCTGAACAAGAAATAACAGAATATGCTATGGGGTTGAAAGAAGAATGAAAATATATGGTTATCAGCCTTTACCTAAACAATTAGAGTTTCATAAATCAAAAGCAAAATATAAAGCGTTTATAGGTGGTTGGGGGTCAGGTAAGACAAAAGCTGGTATTTGGGAATGTATTGATTTAGCAATGAGGTTCCCTAGAAATTGTATATTAGTAGCACGAAAATATTCTACTGACTTGAGAGATACTACTCAAAGAATGTTCTTTGAAGAATGTCCTAATGAATTGATTAAAGAATATAAAAAATCAGAAAGAAGGCTAATATTTATTAATGGTTCTGAAATATTGTTTAGAGGACTTGAATATAAGTCAGAAAGAGAAAAAAGAGCATTGTTAGGTTCATTTAATTTAGGTGCTTTTTATGTAGATGAAGCATCTGATATTGATTTATTGTTATTTAGAGATTTACAAGGTCGTCTAAGATTAAGTAATGTTCCTGAACATTATGGTCTGATAACTTCTAACCCTACAACTGTTGATCATTGGATTTATAAATTGTTTGTTCTTAATAATGATCCAAACTATTTTTTAGTTAAAGCATCATCATTAGATAATATATATTTGCCAAAAGAATATCTTGAAGAATTGCAGAAATATCCAGAAAGTTGGAGAAGAAGATATTTAATGGGTGAATTTGGATTTTTAGAAGAAGGAACACCAGTATTTAAAGATTTTAATGAAAACTTACATGTATCTGATGATGTAAATTATATGCCAGGTAAACCTGTAATACGTGGTTGGGATTTTGGATTTCATAGACCTGCTGTTGTATGGTGTCAAATAGATGAAGATGATAGGTTTATTATTTTAAAAGAATATCTTGGTAAAGATGAATATCTTGATACTTTTGCTGATAAAATTATAAAAATGTCTAATGAAGAATTTTATGGTGCTGAATTTATAGATTGCGTAGATCCTGCTGGTGCTCATGTATCGGATAAATCAAGAATTACTTCTTGTGATATTTTAAGAGCTAAAGGTTTAAATCCACGTTATAAATGGGTTAAAGTTGAAATAGGGATACAATTAATACAAAAAAAATTAAATACATTGATTAATGGTAAACCTGCTTTTATAATAAAAAAAAGTGAATGTCCAAGGTTAATAGAAGCATTTGCTGGTGCTTATACTTATACAAAAGATGAGAACAAAGAAGTTCCTTATAAAGATGGTTTTTATGAACATTTAGTTGATGCTTTAAGATATATCTTTAACGTTTATTACAGCACAGCATTGTATGATGCACAATATTATGATTTAGAAATTCCTGAACCGAGGTGGTTTAATCTATGAAAGATATAGAAGAAAAACAAATAGTTAATAATTCATTACAACTTTGGCAAGAAGCTTACGAAGCAAGAAAACCTATTGAAGTTATATGGCAAAAAGTATATAATTTATACAATAATCAGTATGATTTTTCTAAAAAAGCAGAATGGCAATCAAAACAATATTTACCTAAAATATCTAATGCTGTAAGGGCTATAGTAGGTTTTGTTAAAAAGGCTATAACTCAAGAAGGTGATTGGTTTACTGTTAAATTTTTAAATGAAAAATTTTCAAGTTATGAACCTGTTTTAAAAAGATATATTTTGTATTGGTTAAATATTAACAAATTTAATCAAATTTTTGATGAAGCATTAATTTGTGGTTTATTATCAAATTTAATGATTTTTAAAGTTTATTGGAAGACTTCACAAACTATGGAAGGGACTACTATACCTCAAAAAAGTATTGTTGCTGATATAAAAGAAGAGAAAGAAAAAACTTTAAAAGATATTGTTTTAGAAAGTTTAGGTGGTAGTTTTGCTGAAGCAGAAAAAGAATTTTTGTCAATGTATACTGAAGAACTTAAAATTGCTGTTGTAGACCCCTTTGATTTCTTTATAGATCCAACTGGTAGGTATAAATATGTTATTCATAGAATAACAATGGATTTATCAGATTTAAAAGAAATTGCTGAAAAATCAAATTATAATATGAAAGTTGTTGAACAAATTGAGGAAGATTATAGAAAACAAGAGTTTGAATATAAAGAAGCAGTAAGGAAAGGAATGGCTATTACTAAAAAACCTACTTTTAGAAAACAAGTTGAATTATGGGAATTTTGGGGTGATTTGTTTGATGAATATGGTAATATTATATTTAGAAATTGCACTTGGACTATTGCTAATGAAAAATATCTTATCAGAGGACCTATAGAAAATCCGTTTTGGCATAAAAAAGCACCTTTTATTTGGGGACCTATTATAAAGAGACCTTTAAGTGTTTATCATAAAAATTTCTTTGAAGATAGTATCGGTTTAGCATTTGTATTAACAGAATTGTTAAATATGATGATAGATACAAATAGTTATGCAACTGCTAAAGCGTTTGAAATAGATATGGATCTTTTATATAAACCTGAAGAACTAACGACTGGTATTTATCCAGGTAAAGTATTTAAGAAAAGAGGTGGTGGTGCTAATTTACCGCTTATTAGAGAAATAAGTTTAGGACAAGTATCACCACAAATTTTAAGAATTTATCAAGAAATGGATAGAGAATTTCAAAATGCTACTGGAACAACAGAATTTTTATTAGGTAAACCTGCTACAAGAGGAAGACCTACTGCTACTGAAGTTGCTATAAAATCACAACAAAGTTCAGCATTTATTGAAGATATTGCTTCTTGTATAGAAGATAACGTTTTATCGCCATTGCTCAAAATGATGGCTATTTTAATATTGCAATATCAAAGAAGTTTTGATGATATAAGATTTGTTGAAATACAAGAAGATATTAAGAACAAGATGAAAATATTAGCTGCTTTACCAGATGAAGAAAAGAGAAAACTTATTGATATATTTAATTTTGAAGTCAAAGGTATATCGGGTTTAATAAATAAAAGACAAAATATTGAAAAATTGCTTAATTTTTTAGAATTTATTATGAATACGCCAGTAGCAGATTATATAAACTTTAGTAATGTTTTAAAACAAATAGCATCTTTATTAGATTTAGATACTGAAGATTTATTATTGCCTGAAGAATATGTCCAAAAAATGAGATTATTAAAAATGCAACAAGAAATATTATTATCTCAATTAAAAGGAGGTAAAGGTTATGACAAAAAAAGAAAAACACCTAGTATTTCCTGAGGAGGCAATAAAAATAAATTTCTATGCTTATGGGCTTGATAAAAAATATCTCCCTGAAAAAGAAATAGATTTTAATGTAAAAAAAGAAGTTCCTGATGATGTTGGGGGTAGAAAAAGTGTCAGTTTGAAAGAAATGTATGGGACACTACCAAAAGAAAGAATGGGTGCAGCAAGGATATGGAATGAAGTAAGACCTAAAGCAACATCTATAACAAAAGAAAAAGAACCTAAAGGTGGTAAAAAAGATCCGTTTGCTAAAAAGTATTAATAGGAGGTAAATAACTATGCCTTTTAAAAGTAAAAGTCAATGGAGAGCATTTTTTGCTATGGAAGCAAGAGGAGAATTGCCAAAAGGAACTGCTAGAAAATGGGCTAGAGAAACTAAAAAAGCTGGAAAATCATATAGTTCATTACCTGAGAGAAAAAAGAGAAAATATAAAGGTTCAGAGACTTTTGAAGAAGAAGATTTATATAGAGGATATATCAAAATTGGTTAATAGGAGGATTTTATTATGAATAAAGAACAATTGAAAAAACAACTTATGTCAGATATATTTAAAACACCAAAATTAAAAAAAGAGCGTTATACTGGTTCTAAACAAATCAGTAAAGAAGATTTATCAAGGGGGTATATAAAGATCAATGCAACAAAAAGAAATAATTCAAGAAATAGCTAGACAAGTTGAAGATTACCTCAAAGATTTTTTTGAAAATGAAAGACAGCGTATTTATCGCGATTTATGTAATTGTGAACCTAATTTAGAAAAGTTTTTACAAATTCAAGCAAGAGCGAAAATATTAAAAGATTTAGAACAACAAATTTTAATAGATAAAACAGGTGGGTAAGTTTGTCTAAACTCTTGACAAACTCCACCAAAATTTTATAAAAATGGAGGTGTAAAAATATGACAGAGATAAAACAAAATCCCCCTGCTGAAAGTCAGCAACAGCAGGACACGGAACAAAAAGAAGTAAAATTTGCTGACAAATTTAAATCTGTTGAAGAACTTGAAAAAGCATATAAAGAAGCAGAGCGTAAGATACAAGAGTTAGCAGAAAGAAGTAAAAGGGCAGAAGAGTTGTTGGAAACTTTAATAAGCCAACAAACTTCTGCACCAACATATACAACTTCAGAAGTTAACAATGAAGATTATTATAGTAAGCTCATTGAAAATCCAAAGGAAACTTTAGAAAAGTTTGCTTCTGAACTTGAAAGAAGAATAATTTCAAAAATAAAAACAGAACAAGAGATGACAGAGTATGCAAGAAAATTGCATGAATACTTTTATACAAAATATAGTGATTTAAAAGGGTATGAACCAATAGTAGGGTATTTTGCTGATATATATCAAAAGCAATACCCTAATGAAAAATTAGAAAATTTATTAGAAAAAATAGCAGAAGCGTCAAGAGCTTATATTGCTGATAAGAAATTAAAAAGTCAACAAGGCGAAAAACCTTTAAATGTAGCAGAACCAAGCTCTGCTAAAATAAGTTCTTCAACAGAAAAAACTTCATCAGAAGAAAGATTACTTTCTCCTGATGAAGAATTACAACAATATCTTGAAGAAAGAACTAAAGAAAGATTAAAAAAATTAATATAAAGGAGGTAAACTACTATGGCAGGACAATATTGGCAAGTTAATACAGCAGGTGGTTATTTAGCTAACCCGAGATTGTCAAGAACTATAAGACATGCTGCACAACCTTTAATGAAGTTCAGACAATTTGTTAGACCGGAGCCTGGTTTTGGTAAGAATGTTGGTGATAGAATAGAGTTTATCAGAATATCAAATGTTCAAAATGCAGGTGGACCTTTAGAAGAAACTCAAAAGATACCAGAAACCAATGTTGTGATATCTAAAGGTGCGGTAATTGTTAGAGAATATGGTAATTCAATACCATATACTGGTAAGTTAGAAGCGTTAGCAGAATTTTCTGTTGAAAATATATGGACTGTTGCTTTAAGAGATGATATGGCAAAAGTGTTAGATAAGGCTTGTTATGAAGCTTTTGCTCAAGCAAAAGTTAAATATACTCCAACTGGAACCGCTTCTTCACCTTCATATCAGATATCAACTAATGGAACACCAGCAGCTACTGCTACAAGAGATATTACATTAGCTGATATAAAAAATGTAATTGATTATATGAAGCAAGTGTTGAAAGTTCCACCTTACGATGGTGAAAATTATGTTGCTATAGTTTCTTCTTATGTTGCAAGAAAAATTATGGATAGTCAAGATTTTATTGAAGCTGCAAAATATGGTGATCCTGAAAGATTGTTCCGTGGTGAGATAGGAAGAATTTATAAATGTAGATTTGTAGAAGAGACAAATGCTTTATCAGTTGTATTAGGGACTACTTCTTATATTGGTGAATGTATAGTATTTGGTGCTGATCCTGTAGTAGAAGGTGTTGTAATACCTGAAGAAATAAGGGCTAAGATACCAGAAGATTATGGTCGTTCTAAAGGTGTTGCTTGGTATTATATGGGTGGTTTTGCTCCAACTTGGGATACTGGTAATCCTGGTGAAGCAAAAATAGTTCATATAACAAGCTTATAATATAAATTTTTAAAGATAGGAGGTGAAGACTATGGCATATTCACTTGAAAACATAAGAATAATAATACCAGTATTGGTTGACCAATCAGAGTTATCTGATGGTGCTGTAGTGTTTACTTGGAAACCTGCTAAAAGGATAAATTTAGTTTCAGTTAGTTTTGTTGTTCAAGAAGCTTGGGGAGCAAACGATTCTAAAATGTCATTAGAAGTAAATGATGTAGAATTAGCAGAATTGACAATTCCTGCTTCTACTACTCTTGGAACTGAAATTAACAAATCAGTAGGTATTGATGTTCAAGTTGAAGTTGGTTCAAAAATAGAATTTGTAGCAAAAGATGTTAATGCTCAATCTGGGACAGGTTATTTTGTATTAGAATATAGAGAATTGCCGTAATGTGATAAAAAACTAAGATAAGGGGGGGCTTTATTGATAATATAATTTTTGTTATAGCCCCCCTTTTTTGTTTTTATGGAAAACAATAAAGAACCAACTTTGGATTTAACAAAACCATATATATTGAAATGTGATGAATTAGGTAGAATGATATATATTCAGGATGGTAATGTTTTTTCTATAAATGGTAAATTTTTAAGAAAAGATGTTTATGTTGAAGAAAAGACGGATTTAGAAATTGATATACCTGATGAAGTTGTAGAATTAAAGAAGAAGTTAGAAGGTGAATTTGAATGTCCTATATGTGGTAAAGGGTTTAAGAAAGAAATTACTTTAAAACAACATATTGGTAAATTTCATAAAGTTGTCAGTATTAAACATTTACCAGTGTGGAGTAAAAATAAATGAATTTTGGAGAGATAAAGAATGAAATATTAAAAAGAATTAATAGAAGAGATTTAGATGCTTCTTATTTATCAAATATTGTTAATGAAGCAATAGAATTTATTGATAGATTAAGTTTATGGTTTTTTGAAGAAAAAGTTAATGTTATAAATATAAATGGTGAGAATTATGTTTTAGAATACGATATAATAGTTAACAAAATAAAGTCAATTAAAAAAATATATTATAATTTGACAAGTTCACAGACAACATTTTTAAGTTTACTTCCTGTTTCTTCTATAGATGAAGCGATAATGTTGATAGGTGTTTATAATACAAGTGGTGCTGTTCCTCAAATAAAAAATAAATTATTTGGTGGATTTTATTATATAGAAGCTGGAAAAATTAAATCCTATCCACAGATTTTGACTAATGTTTATAATTTATACTTAAATTTTTTTACTTATCTAAATCGTTTATCTTTTGACAATGACACGAATTATTTAACAAATTATTATCCTTCTTTAATTATTAATTATGCTTTATCAAAGATTTATAGAGATTATGAAGTTTATGATGTAGCGGAAGAGTATAAAAAGGCTTTTGAAGATGAATTAAAGGGATTATATTTTACTAATATATCAATTTATAAAGAGGTTAACCCAAATGAACTTTTTAGAACTACAACGGAAAATAATAAATAATTTAGGTATTAAAGAGACCAATGCTTATGTTTATGCTAGTGAATGGATAAATAATACTTTGAAATATGTTAATGATTTAAGAGATTGGTGGTTTTTAAGAAGAACGTATAATTTTACAACAACAGAAGGTGTTCAAGAATATTCGCTTCCTGCTGATTATAAAAACGATTTTATTTTAATTAAGTTAGATGATGATGGGTATAGAATTATAGATTATATTTCGTTATTAGATGCCTTAAAGTTTTATGGGATTGATAAAGGTGAAGTTGCTAAATATTATATAGAAAATTCTACAAAAAGATTATTATTGTTTCCGATACCAAATAAAAGTTATAATATGAAGTTTTATTATCATGCTAATTTAATGCCGTTAACAGATGGTAATGATACTAATATTTTATTAGAGGAATTCCCTTATTTAGTAGAGGCTGGTGCTATGAAATTAGGGTTAGAATTTTTAAGAAGGTATGAAGAAGCTCAATATTATAATGCAAAATTTCAGGAATATATTAAAGAACTAAGTGTTATAGATAATGAGAAGAAACTTCCTGAAGAATTTGTATTTATACCAAGAAGAGACTATTATGCATCAGGTTTAGAGGAAAATACGATAAAGGCGTTATTAGATTATTGGTAAAATGAAAAGTAAAAAAGTAAAGGAGCATATAATAACAAATTTTTTAAAAGGTGTAATAACTAATGCTGATGACAAAATTATACCAAATGAAGCAATTTCTAATATGTATGCTGGTAAAGTTTCCACTTTTGGTATAAATTGTGGTTATTATATAGAACCAAACAGAGAAACATTACCTGTTTTATTAGGTAAAGATGAAATAGATGGTTGTTTAATATCAAATCTTATAACACCATTTTCTCAATATAATGGTAGATTTTATTTAGTATTTGGTAAAGAGGTAGAAAGAAATTGGTATCGAAGAAGAATTACTTTAAATTCACAATATTCTGCTAATTATCCTATTTTAGTTAGATTAAATTTAGATTTAAGAAGTTTTTATAATAATAACAAATTAAGTGATGACTTCTCTGAATTAAGATTTACATTGGATGCTGATGGAACACAACCTTTACCACACTATATCTTTACTCATCCTTATCCTAAATATGGTAATATAAATCGTTCTCAATATGTAGTTTATATTTTACTTCCTTCTATAAATCAGGGTGAGAATTATATTTATATGTGGTATACTGTAGATGATAGTGTAGGTAATTTCAACAGTGTTAAGAACACTTTTAATCTTTATTATTTTGATTATGATTTAAACAACACAAATGAAGATTTCCAAAGAAATTTTTTAAGTGAAAATTATAAAATTGTTCAAGGTATTTTTAGAAATAATATTTATAATGGGTATAAAGTATGGAGTATAGGTGGTGCTTATACGGATCATATAGTTAAAATAACACCACCATTTTATACAAATTATTTTAGATATTATTTTAAGTTTATAACAGCAAAGACACAAACAGGTGGTAGTTTTCTTTTTAAAGTATTTCTTAATGACACATTGAAAATTTATATACAAACAAGTTATGATGGGACTAATGTTAATTATGTAATATGGGCAGATGGGTCAGTGAGAAGGACATTTTCTATTCCTGCACAAACAGAATTAAATTTTGGTAGTGCAGATTTTAATATTCAATTTTATGGTCAAGGTATAAGTATTTATTATTCTATTGATGGTGGTTTGAATTGGACTTCAGTTTATACTTTTTTTTATACAGCTGAAAAAATAGAATTTGAATTAAATTTTAGTCCTAAATCCAATGATGAATATATACATTTAATACATTTTTTTGGTGTTGATGATATTCATATTGCTTATTTATCTTCTTATTTAGTTAATACTAATGAAAGCTTTTATGAAGATACTTATGCAAATAGTTATGCTATAGTTTATAAATCACCAACTAAGAATGATTGGGTTTATAAACAATTAAAGGTTGGTCCAGGTTCTTATATTAACAATAATAATCCAAGATGTGCTTTGTGGGATGATAAAATATTTATTACTTCGGCTTCTAAATATCAATCACTAACTAATTTTGATGTTTATGGTGGTTTATATTATATTAATAGGAAATATCCTTATGAAGGTTCTATAAATTATGTTAATTATTTTTTAAAACCTAATCCTGGATTTAATATGATACGGGATACCGGTTTAATTGATATAAACATATATAAAAATTTTATGTTTGTATTTTCTCCGATATATATATTTTGGTCTGATTTTAGCAATCCTTTGGTATGGGATAGTGGCATGGCTGGTAATTCAATGTTAGGTAATTTAAATACTGATTATATTGTTAAGACGCTTGTTTATAAAGATACTTTATTTATTTTTACGAAATGGAAGATATATGCTTTAGAGTGGGCTGGGTATCCTACATTGTGGAAGATAACGCCTGTAGTTGAGTTAACAAAAGAATTTTATGATGCTGTAGTTAGTTCAGATTTTATTTATGTTTTGTTAAAAAGTGATTATTTTTATTTATATGAATTTAATGGTTATAGTTTAAAGTTATTGAATTATGAAATTTTGAATAAATGTGTTATAGATGAAAATGCGGAATTTTTTATAGATTTTGAAGGTTATGTTCATTTAATAACGAATAAAAATTTGATTACTTACGATCCGTATTTAAAACTTTTTAATATCAATGAAAACTTTATAACAGAAGATTATATTAAGAATAAAATGCATATTTCAGAATATTATTATCCGCATCCAACTTCTAATACAGAGAATTATACTTATTATAGTATTAATAATCGTGTATTAATGAATTTAAATAGATATAAAATTGAAAAAGACCAAGTATATAGTAAAATAGATTTTGAAACAAAAAAATTTGATTTTGATATTCCTAATTATAATAAGAGGTTGTTGAAGGTAGAAATAGTAGGTGATTGGCAAGGTAAATTGAATATTGATATAAATAGTAAAAATTTTAATACAGAAAATGGTTTAATCACTTGCAATTTAGTTGACAAATTTTTTAAATATAGAATTAGTGGTGATAAAGTTAGGTCTATAAATTATATTAAATCATATTTTGTAGTAGAAGGGACAAGATAAAATTAGGAGGTATAAATTTATGGCAGAGATAAAACCTTTAGATTTACCAAAAGAAAAACCTTTTGTAGTAGAACCTGAATATTTTTATCCAAAAGAAGAGTTGCAATCAATATTTGCTGGTTATTTTTCTATGTTGCCAAGATTATCTGATATTTTAAGAAGGGGTATAACTTCTCCAACTGCTTTACCTGGGTATGAATTGTTATCAAAAGCTGCAGAAGAAGAGACAAAGAAGTTAGGTTCAAAATTTATAGGTGCTGGGTTAGGGTATACGCCTCAGTATGTTACAGGGTTAAGGGATATATATGGTAGTATGATGAGGAATGTAGCTGATGTATTTTTAGAAAGGCAATTAGATTTAGTGAAAGCATTAACTGGGTTATATCAAATGCCAATGCGATTAGCAGAACTTACTATAAGTCCTGAAGTATATGTTCCTTCGCCCACTACAACGAGAGTAATTCAAGAAATAAAACGAGAGGAAACACCACTTGATTGGATAACAGCGATTACATCTTTAAGTCTTCTTTTAGCAAAAATATTAGGAGGAGCATAGGAGGTATAAACATATGCCTATAAGAGAAATAGGACAACCGACTACAGAACATATAACTAAAGTTGAAACAGGAACAACTCCATTAAAATTGTTAGAAATAGCAAGGACTAGTGCAGCTTTATCTTCTGATATATTAGATATATTAAACAGATTGGAAGAACGGGATAAGAAGAAGCAAGCTGAGGCTATAAAAGATTTAAGAAATATATTAGTTTCAGAGAGAACTACAGATCCAAGTATATTATTTCGTGAAGAATTTATAGATGATATAGCTAAAGCGTTAAATAAACCAGAGAAATATGTTAAGATGAAATTTGAAGAGGCTAAAAAGCAGGGTAAAATTCCAGAAAGTTTAGCTTTAGAGTTGAAAGCGGTTCTTGGTTTAACAACACCTGCTGGTTTACAATATCCTATTTTATCAGAAGAGATGGTAAAACCCTCCACAGCACTTGAAGTTGCTTCTTTAGGCGAGATGAAGATAATTACGCCAAGTGGAGTAGTTTTAACTAAACCTGCTGGTATGACACCTTCAGAATATGGCTATATTACTCAAACTTATACACCATATTATAAAACAATACTTTTAACTGAAGAAAAGATTAATACATTACCTGTAAGTGATGAAGTAAAAAATGCTTTAAGGGTTTATACTAAGACAGGGGTTCCAATAAGTGAAAAAACTTTATTAGGTATATTACAATTACCACTTGAATATTTAAAAGAATTGGATAGAATTGTTGCTAAAGATCGTGCAATTTTGACTTATATTAAGAATGGAATTGATCAAAATTCATATTACGCTCATTTAGATGAGGTTTCTCGTTGGGATTTAGCGTTTGAAGAATTTTATAGACAATTAGGTAGATTTCCTGAAGGGACTTCAGAAAATATTAGAAATAAGATTTTAAAAAGGATGGGACAACAACAAATAGATTTAAAGAAGACTTTAACTGCTCCGGTAGAACAGAAATCTCAATATGAAGTTCAACCTTCTACAGGTGTTCCAGATTTAGATTTTATGAAGAAAATTGAAGAATATATGATGGAAGAAGAGAAAAAGCGGAAGAAATAAGATGAGAAATCTATGGAAAAGAAATTTAAACAAGAACCTTTTTATAGACAAGCTGTTGATAGTTATGCTGCTTTATTGGTTGAGTATAATGATTTATTAGCTGATAAAGTAAGAGGTGTTGAAGAACAGAAGCGGTTAGAAGTTATAGATGATTTTTTAAGGTTTAAGATAAAAGATTTTACTAAAGAGAGGTTAAAAGGGACAGGTTATAATGTAGATGAATTTCTTGATGAAGTAGCAAAAGAGGCTTCAAGAAAGGCTCGTCTAAAATATTATTCAAGGCTTATCCCAAGGAATATTCAAGAACCTTCAGAGTTAGCTCCATATTTAAAAGTTTATGGTATTAAAAGTGTTTCAGAGTTAGAGAAGAAAACATTAAGAGATCTTGCAGAGTTATGGCATAAGAGGAAAGAGTTTGAAAAAGAAAAGGAATTAGTAGATATTAAAGCAAAAGAGGTAAGTGCTATAGCAGAAAATCCTACAGATAGTAATTTATTAGGTTATGCTTTTAGTAAAACTTATGATAGGTTAGGTAGAGCAATAAAAGAAGTTCCGTTATTAGGTCTTACTTTAGCATTACCATTTGGTGGTATAACAGATGCGTTATTAGAATATTCTAATTTACGTGATATAAGGAATTATTTAAGGTCAGGTAGGCTAACTAAAGAAGATTTTAAGGATTATTTAGAGGGTAAGATAACGTTAAAAGAGGTTTTAGAAAAAATATCAGGTTGGGAAGATTTTGTTAGAAAAGCTCAGAGTGAAGGAAGGGCTGATTACAAAGAGTTTATAGAAAAATCTTTAGCAATGGAGGCTACTAGATTACCTTTTGGTATTAAAAGTATATTAAAATTAGGTGGTGAATTAGTAGGTTATAGTGTTTTAGGTAAAGCTACTAGTTTGAATAAGTTGAGTGAAATTTTGACTGGTAAGAATTTAGGTGGAGTATTAAAAGATTTATCTTTACGTGCTACAAGACCAGAGACTATTATGTTGAAACAGGTTGAAGAAGAGGTGATGAGGTCTGCTATTGATACTTCTATTGCTGAGGTGACAAAAGCTGCTCCGTTAACTTTACGTGCTATACCTTATGAGAAGTTGCCTAAGTTAAAAACTATGACTGAACTTGAGAAAGAATTTGTTAAAGAGTTAAAGGTTGGTAAGACTTTATCTGAACGTATTGAAGCTATATATAGAGATGCACATAAGAAACAGGTTAGAGAAACTATAATGATGGATAGGTTATTAACAAGAACATATAATTTAGCTAGGGAAAATATAAATAAAGCTTTAAAGGTTAAAGCTAAAAAAGATGTTCCAGAAATTTTGATAATTGATAAACAGCTTGATATTTTACAGAAGTATAATGATTTTATTGATGATAGGATAAAGAAGATATTAAAAGGTGGTATGGAAATTGAGGGTGTTGTTAATATTACTGCTGATGATTTAAAGAAGGTTTCTGCATATGAGAGTATTAAGAGGGCTATAATTTCTGCTAAGACCTCTTTAGAAGAGAAGTTTTTGATAGAGTTATCAGGATTTAAGACAGCAGAAGAGTTGGCTAAGTTGCAAGAAGTGTCAAAGAAGGCTATAGGGAAGACTGCTGGTGATTTATTAGGTAGGCAAATAGCGATAGATAGTATGAGGACAGTAGGTATGTATCTTGAATTACCGCCTGATAGTCCTGTGATTAGGAATTTTTATAAAGTATATAATCCGTATAATATAGAGCATATGAAGAAGGTTAAGACAGAGATGTTGAAAGAGATTAAGCCGTTAAAGAATATTACTGCTGAAGATTTAGGTATAACTAATAAGAAAATAGCTTATTTTTGGAATTTATTACCTAATAAGGTGAAAGAGTTTTTTATTAAAGATGCACAGAAATATCCTGCTACTAAAGAATTTTTATATAATTTAATATCTCCGTATAATTTTAAGCGTGATCCTATAGCACATCGTATAATCAATCTTGATATAGTGATGACTTCAAAAGCTGCTACTGAAACGCAGAAGTTGATAGAGGCTAAAAATGTTTTATTTAACAAGTTAGGTATTAAGAAACATAGTGAGTTAGATTATCAATTGCATAAATTGTTGAATAAATATCAGACTTGGGATGAAGTTGTTAAAGATTTTGGTGATAAATATGCTATATTAGAAGAACCATTTAAGTTTATAAGGAGTGTGACAGATAGTTTAGCTACTGCGCATAATACTTTAAATTCTGCGTATTTAGGACCTGGTCATAGGTTAGCTGCTTATATGCGTATAAATTATTTTAATCCAAGTAATTTAGATAGGATGAAGTTAAGGTTAGTAAATTTAGAGGCTTTAAGTCAGTTAAGGGGTTTAACTAAAGAGGAGAAGGTGGAGTATTCTATGTTAAAGAAGTTGATAAGTGGTTATGAAGAGAATAAAGATGTAATAAGTTTAGCGCCTTGGTTGCCTGTATCGGTTAGTATGCCACATTTGAAGAAGAGGACGTTAGCAGATTTTGGTTGGAAGTTTAGTGCTTCAGAAATGTTTGATGATATGGTTATTAATGCGCATAAGGTTATATATGAACAGCCGGTGTTACAAGCATATTTTTCGTTAAGAGATAAGATTAAAGATCCTTTAGCTAAAAGTTATTTACATTGGTATTTAAAACAGTCGTTTGGTTATAAACCTGTAGATAGTTTACAAAGGGTATCTTCTACGATAACGTTTCTTGAGTATTTAACTACTATAGGTTGGAATATAAGGACTGCTTTAGGTAATAGTGCACAGATAATATCAGGGTTAATAGATTTAGGTCCTGGTTCAGAAGAGTATTTAATAAAAGCTTTAAATCATACTTTGAACAAGGATGCTGTATTTAAACGTGCTTATGAGAAGATGCCGTATTTACATCAGATTATGTCAATGAAAGAGACGTTGAGGGTAGAGGGTAGGTTATTTAACAAGATATCTGATAGTGCTTTTTATTTAATGAGTAAGATAGAATTATTTAACAGGTGGTATAGTTATTTTACTGGTTATTTAATGGCGTTAGATAAAGGTGGTAAGATACCTGAGGTAGCAAAGTATTTGAAGTTAGGTTATAGTTTAGAAGAAGCTGCGGTGAAGTATGGTAGTGAAGTTATGAAGAGGACGCAATATATTTATGGTAAGGGAATGCCTAAGTTATGGAGTGAGACGTTATTAAGACCTTTATTACCATATTATAGTTTTCCTTTGAAGACAGTAGAGTTATTTATAGATTGGGCACAGAAAAATCCTGAGAAATTATTTGCTTATATTTTGATAGCGAATGAATTTTATGATACTACAAATCAGCTTGGTATAGATTTAGCTAATTTTTTCACACTTGGTATAGAATTTGATTATTTGTATAAGGGTATAGTTAATTTAGGTATAGATAACAAGAAGGCGTTAGATTTTATTAAGAAGTCAGGTATGAGTATATTTAGTGGTGGTGGTATAATACAGTTTGAGATACCTGCTGTAGGTATAATGAAGAATTTGTTATCAGCTACATATGAATTTATAGATAAACAGCCGTTGATAGCATATGATAAGAGTAAGATTATAGGTGTTATAGCAAATTTTTCTACTCCGATGAGACGTATATATCGTGGTATAAGGGCGTTAGAGTATGGACCTGTTCCTGAGGCACGTCCTATAGCTAGAGAAGATATTAAAAGTATATTACTTGAGGGTAAGAGACCTGAAGATGTATATACTGTGAGACCGGATGTAGTTTTAAGGATTTATGATGAAAAGGATAATGTTAAATATTTTACTAGTTTAGCAGAGACAATATCTTATATGATAGGTTTTTATCCTGTAGAACAACGTAGGTTTAGAGAGTTAGATATAGCGACTAAAGAGTTGAAGAAAGATTATAAGGGGTATACTGATGCTGCGATAAGGTTTTATAAAGAGATGTTATTTGAGATACAGAAGTTGATGAATAGAGGTTATAAGGTTGAAGATATAATCAATAATGATAAAATTAGAGAATTGCATGCTCATTATTTAGACAATTTAAGGTTAGCATATGCTTATTTACCTAATAAAGAAGAGTTAAAAGCTTTAAGGACTAAGATAAAGAATGAGGCTAAGAAGTTAGTAGGTGCTAGGTATCAGAAGGACATATTAAGGACTTTATTTGAATTTATGAGGAAAAGGTATCAGATAACGGATAGTAGTATTATTGATGCTACACAGGATTTTATAAACAATATTAGGGAGGAATGATGAGACGTAGTATATTATTTGTTAGTTTAGATTATGGTATTATACCTATAGCGTGGAAGATTAAGATAAGGGAAGGTATAGATACATATGTTTGGTGTCCTTATAGTTTTAGACCTTTAGAAGGTGTAGTTAATTATGTTAAAACTATTAATGAAGGGTTGAAGTATAGGCCTAGTTGTATAGTATTTGATGGTTCAGGTAAAGGTGATATAGCTGATAAGTTGAAGAAGGATGGCTATAAGGTTATAGGTGCTGGTGTGATGAATGATAGGTTAGAGTATGATAGAGATTTTGGTTATAAGATAATGCAGATGGCTGGTATAAAAACTGGAGAGATATATAAGTTTAAAAATATTAGAGAGATAAAATCTTTTATTAGTGATCATAGGGATAAGCTTTATGTATTAAAACCTATGTTTGATGCTCCTAATTATCTTACTTTCATCCCTAGGGATATAACAGAGTTAGATATATTTATAAATTGGGTATCTACTACAGAGTATGCTAATAAGAGATGGGTATTACAAGAGAAGATAGATGGGTATGAAGTAAGTTCAGAGATAGAATTTAGTAATGGGAAGCCTTTATATCCTATAGTATATACATTTGAGACTAAGAAGAGAGATGTTAATGATTTAGGACCTACTGTAGGGTCTTCTACTAGTGTTATATTTAAATCAGATAAATTAGAGCCTTATATAGTGCAGAAATTTTTCAAGAAGATATATTTACTTATGGAGAAGTTGAGATATACTGGACCTTTAGATATAAACTGTATAGTTAATGATAGTGGTGTATATGGATTAGAGTTTACGCCTAGGTTAGGATGGAATTTTATGTATGCTTTTATAGAATTACTTGATATACCTATAGGTGAGTATTTTATTAAGTTAGCTGAAGGTAGTTTAGATAAAGTTCCGTTGAAAGATGGTTATGGTTATGCTGTTAATGTAGTATTACCTGAATATCCTTCTGATGAGAATAATGTTTTTAAGAAATATACTGGTATGCCTATATTTTATAGGTCAGAGGATAGGGATCATATATGGCCTATAGGTTGTAGGTTAGGAGATAAAGGGTTAGAAGTTTATACTGATGATGGTTTAATATTATGTGTTAGTAGTTATGATAGAGACATGTTCAAAGCTGAGGAAAAGGCTATAAACATCTTAGACAACATCCTTTTACCAACAATGAGTGCTAGGGTAGGGGATGGGGTAAAACACGCTAAGAAAAGGATAGATAGGTTAAAAGAGTTGAGATGGTGGTTTTAAAATCGTTTTTAATGGGTCAAACTTTAACAATTTTAGGTCTTTTTCATTTTCAAGTAGTATTATATTAGTCAGGGTATAAAAGTGTCTATTTTTTTGAATTTGATAGGTTTAAATTGAAAATCGGTTTTAAGGGGTCAAATTAAAAAAATTAGGGGGGTATTGTATAGTCCTAAGGGGTTAATATTAGGGTTAGGTAAAACGTGTCTAATTTTTTTAATTTAAGGGGTTTAAATTGATTTTATGAAAGGGTTGTCAAAAAATAGAACTAATAATAGTATCTGTTTTCAATGTGGTAAAAGTGTTGAAGAGTGTAATTTAAAGAGTTATTATTTAAAGAATAGTAATATAAAAGTGTTGAGTTGTCCTAAGTATGTTAAGAAAAAGTTGTTAAAAGTTAGTTAATTCTTGTTCTTTTTCAACTTGTGGTATAATGTTGATCTCTTAATATTGAAATATTGTCTTAAAATAGGGTATAACGCTTTTAAAATCCTGTATTTCTTAAATATTTTGTGTAATATCTCTATATCTTTTATATCGTATTTTATCATATTATACCCCCTTTCGATAATATCTAGGTATTGCATCCGCATCTATAAGATTACCTCTTATCATTTCGTTATTAACTTCTATTATATCACCTATCTCTATATCTTTCCACCAACGATAGTTTCTAAATTCTTCTGAAATGCATGTCTTATAACTTCTACCATCTTCTAAAGATTTAAAAAATACATAACTAAAAAGATAATTAGGATTTCTCTTACTTCTATGTTGTGCTATCTTTAATACTTTTAGTTTCATATTTAATCCCCTTTTCTTAATCCATAAATTTCTTTTAAATGCCTTCTATATCTCCTAACATATATTTTATGCTTTTCTCTATCATAATCCCAATTCCTCATCCTTCTATAGTAATATTGTCTTTTAAGCCTTTCAGGAAAAAGAATAAACTGAATATTACGCCTTGTTGTTTTATGACTAAATAATCTTGCTATACCTCTTATTGACATACCTAGGTTATATAATCTCCTTATAATTGCTCTATCTTCTTCTGTTAACTTCCTTCTTCTATCCCTTTCTTTACCAACTCTTTTTCTCTCTCTTTCAAACCAATAACTCATTTCTTCCCCCTTCTTTTCAATATCTTCTTCACTTCTTTAATTGCTCTATTTATGTTATCATATATCCCACAAAACACTATACTTCCTGTTTCATCAAAAATTGTTATTGTTATATAAATACCAACTTGTATGTATATAGATAATTTTTCTTTCATATTACCCCTTACCCCCTTTTTATTCACTATCAGTTCCACCTATAGGTTCTGTAAGTTCTCTAACATCTATTATTTCAGGCTCTCTCTCTTTAGGTCTCCATATCACAATCCATAATTTCACAAAATCAGGGAATGGATATTTTAGAAACTCGTTAATTGATTTTTTGATGTTTATTCCTGTTGTTTTTTCACCTGATTTCACTTGAACAAAAATCATTTCGTCTTTATTGAACGCCAATATATCAGCACCGAATAAATCTTTTTTAACATAAATCAATTGTCCTTTAGAATATACTCTTTGTAATTTCTCTAAATAATCAGCACAATACCCTTGTTTTATCAACCATTGTTTTGTTTTATACTTATAATAATTCCCTTTTTCACTCATTTTGTTTCACCTCCTTTTGTGTCAAACTCTATAAACTATTGTTCCTTCCCCGTGACAATTAGGGCAGGTAATATACCCTTTTTTCTTATATTCTTTTGCTAATCGTCTTAATTCTTTAAAGTTCATAAACCAAAATTCCCACATCTCTTGGAGCATTTCGTGGACATCTTTGAAGTATAGTTCACCACTACCCCAACACGCTTCACATATTTCTTCTACTTCTTTGTATCTATTATAGTTCCATATTTTATTTATCATAATTATTACCCCCTTTTAATAGTTTTAATTCTAAATAACATTGGTAGCAACATACTCCGTAATCTGAATGTATTAACTCGTCTACAAAACATTTACATCTTGGACATTTCAAATATAATTCTTCTTTATCAAAATAATTTTGTTTATTTAATTCAGCAATAGTTTTTATAAACAATTGTTCATTTAAAGTTTTGTTATAATTTTCAACCATTTCTTTAACCCACGGTGCATATTCAATAATAATGTTCTTTCTACAATCAGGACATAACCCTTCACGATTTAAACTTCTTGGTGTCCATTCTCTACCACATTTACTACATTTCTTATATTGTTTTACTTTATCTAACCATACTTTTAATCCTGATTTCATAGTTTTGTCCTCTTAATTATGTAATTTAAAATTATTGCATAAATAAAAATTATTAGAAACTCCATAATTTTCTCCTTTCTATTTTATTAAAAACTTAAACATCATAATTGAATAAACAAAGGCTAATATTAACAAAATTACTGACAAGATTTTTTGTTCTATTGTTATTGACATGTAATAATTATAGATACCTAAAAGATAGAAACATATTACTGTGAAGACTAAATAAAAAATCATTAAAGTAATAGTGAATTTATCCATAGTTATTTACCCCCTTCATTAAATTGTGGTTGGCATATATCACGATACCCGCACCAAGAACAATACCTGGCATCGTTTCTTTTGTATACAATACCAGTTCTCATAAGTTGAACTATTGCTGCAATGTTTTGCAATGTATCTTGTAATACTTTCTCATTATAATCTGTTTCGTAAATAAATATTTTTGGATCCTGTTTTCTATATCTAACAATCTGATGTATCACTGGTTTTTTAGGAACTACAATTTTGTATATCTTTAACTGTTCATCATATACAATATATTCTTCATTAAGTTTTTGTCTGCCTGTCTTCCAATCTATTAAATCATCTGTCACAATATCTATTTCACCAACAAGCTTCCAATCAGTGTTCTTAAATGTTATCTCAAAAGGTTTTTTAACTTCTACTGGTTTGATTTTTTTACCAACTTCTCTGTAATATACTTCACTCATTTTAACAGCATCATCTTTTATAACTTCTTTTGTTTCACCTTCTTCGTATTGGATTTCTTTTTCAGCAACTATTTTTTCTACTTCGTAAGCAGTTTTTTCCTTGATGAGATTAACTATTTTTACATCATCTCCACCAGAGGTAAGTTTTGTGTTGAAGCCTTCTGTAAGCCCTTCGTGGACTGATGGACCAATAACTAAACTACTTTTGATAGGCATTATAAGTCCATCAAGGTATCTGAACTTCCACTGCATTGGACATCTTTTATACATATTTACCTGGGAATATGATACATGTCCATAAGGTAGATCCTGTAGTTCTAATATATCTTCCATAATCTCCTCCTATTAATAAGTTAACCAGCGGCAAGGAAGAAGGGGGGTCCAAGACCCTGCCGCTGGCATTTTTATTTCTACTTCTGTCGTTTTAAATTTTCTATTTCTTTTAAGATTTCATCAAATTCCTCATTATTTAAATCAGCAGTTGATGTTTTACCAAATGCGACTTCAATATGTTTTTTCAACACTTCTTCAGGGATGCCAGCTTCTCTCAAACGAACAAACAATAATTTTCTTTGTTTTTCAGTTATTTTTTTGGATTTGTTATCAACATTTAAATTAACTTGTTCAACAACAGGAGTTTCAACAATTTTTTGCTCAATAACTTTATTATTCAACATTTCCTCAGAAACTTCTTCAGCAGGTGTAGGTTCATAACCAGCAAGAGTCATCACCCAACTCAAACATATACGGAACGCTTTTGATACAGCACGAGTTTCAGCCATTGAACGGAGAGCATAATCTTCTTGTCCTACTTTATTCCTTTCAAGAGATGAACATTCACTTTCAGCACGAGATACTAACCTACCATCAAGTGTCCTTATCTCACATACAGCAACATATTTCTTATTTTTATCATCAATTTTTTCTTCACGAACTTCAACAATTTGAGGGAATAGTCCTAACATTGCCCCCATCGTAGTCCATCCTTCACATCTCACATATTTTTTATCTTTTATTTTATCATACAGTTTTTGTTTTTCAACAATATCACTTACAGCGTCAGCAATATTTTTCGCAATTTTTACAACTTCATTAGGGTTTTTTGTAGGGAAGAGTTCCACAGGTTTTTCAACAACTTCTTGTTTTACTACCACAGGAGAGATAATGTTGTTATTATTGTTGTTGGTTTCCTTTTTCCTCATTCTTTATCACCCCCTTTTCATAAAAATTTTTACCCCTTCTTTTTTTAATAAACTGGAGGATACGCTTTTTGTATCCATCCAGCCATCTTCTTTTAGGCCTTAATGACATATAAAATTTTATAATTTCTAAATCTTCATCATCAAATAACAACAAATCGTTAAGATAACGATAGGGCACGTATCCTCTACGCACCCAATCGTATAATGTTTTCACTTCAATTCCCAGTTTTCTTGCTGCTTCTTCTATTCCGTAATATTGTTTTTTCATAATTATCTTCCATTTTCTCCTATCATTCCCAGATTTTATTTCTCTAACATCTTTATACCTAACACTTTCTCCACAATTTTCACAGACAATCCAGAGATAATTTGAACGAGACGATTTCAACAATCTACGATATGATTTACAAATTTCACATATATACGGATTATATATTTTCTTTTTCATCTTTTATGACAGATTATTATAATAGTATCTCCTTCAACACCCCACATATAAATCTTTTCCTTTATATCAAACATTTGTTTTATGATTTTTTTGTTGTCTTTAACATTTTCATCTTTTAGTCTGACAACATCTTTTAAAATGCTGTCAGGCACTCCTTCAAAAACATAAGTTTTTCCATTATTGTATTCTGTTATTTTTGTTTTCATTAGTCATCCCCCCTGTTCCAATAAGTGTATGGGCAATTTTTCCATACCATCGGGCATTTACTGTAGTTCTTCGTTGGGCAATTAGCAGGTTCATTTTTATATATACAATCTCTTGTCGCATAGTCATACCTTTCATATATATACATCTGAGTTCCATTGCTCAGTAATATGCCATTTTTTTCTGTAAATTGACCATAAGTCCTGATGTTGAACTTATGGTCTACAATAACAAACTTACCAGAAAATTGACTTACAGCTTCAATACCTAACACTGACAACAGAATAGCAATCGCACGAGTATCTGACATCTCTCTGAAATTCCATTTCTGTCCTTTAGCAAACATTGCAATCATTAACATTTTTATTGCATCACTATCAACTCCATTGTGCATAAGCAAGTATTGACCTTGTTTTAATATTCCTTCTAAAGGATTGGACATTGAGACAAGGAATGGATGAGTTAGCTCAGGACATTCACTTCCATGCGTTGCAGCACGGAAATGAATGACATAAGGCGGGTTCAATTTTTCAACAAACGACCTTAAATCATCTTTCCTCATAACCCCCTTCTTCCATTTGACGAAGCCGGCGTATCTGTAAATGACACCGGCTCCGTCATTATTACTATTCCAGAAACTATTTATCTCTTCATTAGTTATTTTCCTATTACATATTGCTATCTGACACATAGTCCCCCACCCCCTTCTTTACAATCTTTATCTCCACTTCCTTTTCCGTAACTATATTAAACAACATCTGAAATACCGACTTTAATCCAATTATGATTTTTCTAAAATCATTTACAGTCAAAAAGTTATCCACCTCAGCTTTTACTTCACCATTCGCAGGGACAACACGGAAGATTGCGATGTTCACTCTTCCGTTGCTATAAAACGAACTATTTATATCATCACAATAATAAACATTTCTTCCAACATTCACATACTCGCAAGATTCTAACATTCTTTTCAATTCTTCATTGGATTCCTTGTAAAATTCTGCCATTAATCCTTTACCCCATAAGTTCTCAGTTCTCCTTCTCTCTAATCCTAATTCTTCTAACTTGCTTTTAACTTGTTCCCACTCTCCGTCCTCATACTTGAGGACGAAATAATTCTTGCAACTACTTTTGTCAAAGAATAATTTGTATTTCATCCTTACTACCCCCTTCTTCCATTATTATAATTTCATCTTCTTCCTGGAGAAACTCTTGTCCAGGAAGAAAATATTGTTCTTCATAAAGTTTCCTTGTTCTTTTGCTCCATTTTTCAATTACTTCTAAAATAAAAAGCAATTGACTTTTATGTTCCTCAAAGTTTTCAGCATAGGGCATAATACGAAACTCAATTGTCCCATGCTTAGGATACGAAATATAATTCACAAACTTATAACGCTCACGACTATCACAATTACCACTCAACATTCTACCTATCAACTCGTTATGGTAATTATACGATTTGGAGTAATCATTTCTTAACCGTAACATATACTTTCTGTTTTCAGCATACTTTCTTTTATACATTTTTAGAAAATAATAAGGAAATGGAGAAAACCAGAATGGAACAAAATTGTGAAAACGAACATGGACATGATTTCCGCAACTCTCATTTTGAATAACGCCAGCGACATCCCAACAATACTTCATAAATTTCAATAAATCATTAAGATTATCACTCCAAAAACGTATCTCAACATTCTCTTTCCACACATCATCAGATTCATCAGGACAATCAACACAGACAGAACCATCCTCTCCGACTTTCACACAAGAAAAATGATCCATAATATCATATAATTTTTTCTTAAAAATTCCACATTCAATTTCAACTCCAACACTTTTCACAATACCTGGAAACCTGTTTTTATTTATTTCTCCAACTATTTTCATAATTTCACCCCCTTCTTACCAGAGAATATTTTTTACCGGTCAACCTGGTAAGCCATTGACCAGCAGCAAAAGAATTTAATTAAGACCATTTTTCTTCTTCTAAAATTTTTCTTAATAACTTACACGATAAGTTTTTAGGAGTGTAGCCTATGAACTCACCTGGATGCTCATTATATAGTGTTCCATTCGATTTTATTACACTTAAAGATTCTTCACATACACATTCATATTCTATTTCATACATCCCGTCCCCTATTGGACGGGTATTATAACTTTTTATTTTGTGTTTCATAATTGCCCTCCTTTCTTAAATTTTTTT
>Ga0272449_1000861_pt1 | contig 33939 bp, 33 predicted proteins | sample YNPCB0241_FD_198679 | JGI IMG/M metagenome (GOLD analysis project Ga0272449, IMG submission 198679) | Hot spring sediment microbial communities from Yellowstone National Park, WY, United States - YNP-CB-024-1 | ecosystem: Environmental > Aquatic > Thermal springs > Hot (42-90C) > Sediment... | reverse complement strand
GAGGGTCATCGCCGTGGCCGAGTGCATCTGCCGAAAAGAGGCCAAATTGCTGGGGGAGGGCTGTGACGCTCCCGCCGAGAGCTGCCTCATGTTCGGGGCGGCGGCCGAGTACTATATCGAGAACGGATTGGGCAGGAGGATCGACGCCGGTGAGGCATTGGCGATACTGGAGGAGGCAGACAGGGCCGGCCTCGTACATGCAGGGGTGAACGCCAAGCACTTGTCGAACATTTGCAATTGCTGCCCTTGCTGCTGCGCTTCCCTCAAGGGCATCACCAAGAAGGGCATGGACAAGCGGGGCTTCATGAATTCCCTTTTCGTCGCTGAGGTGGATGATGACTCGTGCACTGCTTGCGGCTCGTGCCTGGACCGTTGCCCGGTGGGCGCCGTGTCCGTGGAGCAGGTGGCCATAGTGGATGGCGGAAAGTGTCTTGGTTGCGGCCTGTGCGCCACCTCGTGCCCGGCTGGAGCGGTGAAGGTGTCCCTCAGGGAGGACCGACTGGAGCCCTTCAACCACGTGGTAGACCTGGGGTTGGCCATCCTGCGGGCAAAAGCGGAGCAAGGGAGTTAGATCATCCAGGCGACAGGGATGGGAAACCCGCTGAATCCCGGCGAGCACGCCGGTGAATCAGCCGTTTGGCCTTCGCTTGGAGAAGTCCATGGAAAGGTCTCACTCGAGGCCCAGGGAGTGGATAATCTCCTCGAGTCTTTTTCTCTTTCCTTCCCACTGCTCCTCTCGGTAGAGGGGAAGGCAGTCCTTGAGGCGGCGCTTTTCCTGAAGGAGGAGAAGGGCAAAGGCCAGACAGCCCTGTTCGCCGCACTGCCGACAGTTAGTGCGGGGAAGCAGGCCGAAGATGTCCAGGGGCCTGATCTTTACCTTGCCTTCTGTGACCGGCTCTATCTCTTCCCGGTGCTGGGAAGCGTAGTTCAGCTTGTCCACCAGCCAGGCCAGGGTTTCCTCGGCATCCTCCACATCATCCGCCTTGGCTATGGTGACCCTTCGAGGATAAACCGTAACCAGGCGCTGGCCCTTTGTGAAAGTCAAAGCAGGCCGGTCAGCGGAATAAGTGGTTTCATGACCCGGGCTCCCTTTCCCCCCCTGGCATGTCTCCACATAGGTGGCGTTGGCCAAAATGGCGTTGAGGTAGGGGAGGAGCTCGCCCACGTCCACTGGAATCCTCGCAATCACCCTGATCTTGGTCTCGTCGGCGAAACAGGGTTCCACTTGCTCTATCTCGATCCTTTTCAAGAGCATCCTTTTACTCCTGACTCCTTCGCTTTACGCTGGTAATGGCCGGTGATCCAGGTGGTGTAACTGTCCGGCGGAGCGACCATCCTGCGCGGGCGATGGCCTTCTCTGCCTTCTCCAGAGCCTCACTAAGCGTTTTGTCCCCTAACTCCAGCAGGACCATATTACCCCCGCAAAGGATTCCCTTTTCCCAAAGGGGTTCCGGTACCGGCAGGAAGGTGCCCGAGAGGACCAAGCGAAGGACGGCGAGGACTCGGAGGAAGGTCTTCTCGTCCTCCTCATTTCCCAAGCTCCTCGATTCCAGGGGGAGAAGGTTTCCGCTTCCCAACGGGCCTGGCCGGTTGTCCCGTAGAAAGAGGATCTCGTCCGCCAGTTCGTCAAGGCTCATCAGGAACAGCTCTTTCCTTCTCAGCAGCACTTGCCGTACCCCATACTCCCTCACGAGCCCGGCTGCGTTCTCCGGAAGACGGCGCGAGTAAACTACCGTCACGAGGTCCGGTCCTAATGCCTCCGCATGCTCTTCCGGTCCCCATGGAAACCTCCCCGGTTCTCCAAGCGTTAGGACGAGGTAGACCAGGCCCAGGGCTTTCATCTCGCTGGCAAGACGTGAAAGAGAGGCCGGGTCGGTGACACGGCCGAAAGCGTGATGGGAGCGATCCCGGGCGGCGGAGCCTGGGCAGGAGGAGACTTCCAGGAGGACGGCTGGCACGGCTTCCCGCCCGGTCAGGCTTCCGGCCAGGGCCTCTGCCGACCGGCAGAGGTGTTCCACAGCCATGCCCGGTTCCAGAAGCAAAACAAGGTCCCCGCGTTCCAGGTTCCTTTTCCCCGATAGGGCTTCCCTCACCCCGGAGGGCAGGGCGCCCAGGAGGGAGTGATAGGCGGCCCACGGGGAAGGGGAAGGTCGGGTGACCGTGGCAGGCTCCTCCAGGCGAAGCACCGTCTTGACCAGCACGCCCCCTTTTTTAAGAAGGCCTACCGCCTCCTCCGCTATGTTGGCAGGTAAAGCTATGGCAGTGGTGCAGAGCTCTCCGGCCAGCTGGGGAGCGGGGACCAGCCTTGGGTTGAATCCCTTTTCCTTGAGGACTGCCTCGGCGCGGAGCATATGGTGGGTAGAGGGGAAAACGAACACAGCCTCGTTTTTGCCTATCACATTCCTATCCCTCCCGCCCGGGTTCCATCTCCTTCAGGTATTGACTAAGTTCTTCTATGTCGGGCACCCTCCCGTAGGCCACCAGTTTGCCGTCCACGGCCACCGCCGGGAGCACGTAGCGCAGGGAGAAGGCCACCCGGGAGGCGAAATCCTCCTCCCCGATCTCGCGCAGGTAGGAGGCCAGCCTCCTCAGCCCCTCGGAATACGCGCGGTCGTCCTCCATGGGGTAGCGCACCATTTCCACCCGGGGGAATCGTTCCTGCACCTCGGACATCAACACCTCCAGCCGGGAGAGCTTCTCCGCCTCTCGCGGGGAGACCGGCCCGGAACAGGAGCATGCCGGGGCGGGGATGAAAAACTCTACCCTGTGAGCCGCTTCCTCCATACCTACCACTTCCTTCCACAAAGCACTTCCCGGTGATCGTCCGCCCTCGCAAACCAAGTTTATAATACCAGCCTTCAAGGCCTTTCTTTCTCGCCTCCCTGGAGGTCGCGTCATCACCTATAGCTGAGGGAACCCGGAAGGTCCTTTACCCGACAACGTGCAGGATAAGGGAACTCCTGCCGGCCCTTCTCCCCGGGCTTTTTCTTCCTCGCCAGCCCAGCTGCGTCAACAGCCGTCGCCTTGCCGCCTTGTCCTACGTTCATACAAGGAAGGACTCCGGCCTCCGCATCACCCGGAAATACGATATCACCGTTTCACCACACCGCCTTGACCAGCAGAACGAGGTAATATATTCCGACTCCTAAAAAGACCAGGCCGGCCCCCTTCCGGAAATACCTCTCCCACTTCTGCACCTTATCCGCGTGCCGCGCCCAAGCCCCCGCCCCGAAGGCGATGGCCAGGGCGAAGGCCAGCACGGGGAGGCCAGTCCCCAGGGCGTATACAGCGGGGAGGGACACACCTCCCCCGGGCGTGCCCAGGGAAAGGGGGATGAGCATGCCGAAGAAGAGCACGGCGCTGTAAGGGCAGAAGGATAGCGCGAAAAGGGCTCCCAGTGGCAGGGCCGCCAGGGCACCCCGCCCGGACAGCCTTTCCCCCAACCGCGCGATGCGCCCTCCTCTGAAGAAAGAAAGATGCACCACGTCCAGCATCACCAGGGAGGCGAAAAAGAGCAGGGGCCCCAAGTAGTAAACGGAAGAGTTGCGCAGGAAATCGGAGACTCGCACCACGTTGGCCCCCAGGTAGACCAGGAGGACGCCCAGGACCACGTAGGTCAACGCCCGCCCCAGGGTGTACAACGCGCCCGCCGCGGCCGCCCGGCCACCGCGCCCCAGGTCCCGGGCGATGTAGGCCACGGCGGCCAGGTTGGTGGCCAGGGGGCAGGGGGAGACGGCGGTAAGAAACCCCAACACCAGGGCCGCCAGCAGGGGCATACCCTCCAAGGGTATGCCGGAACCACCCGAGGCCAGGCCCTCCTCGAGGGCCCGGTCCAGCTCGGAGCGGATATAGGAGATGCAACCCTCCCGGTCTTCCCATCTGAACCAGACTTCCTTGAGCTCCCGGAAATCCTCTTCCCCCCCTCGCTTCAACACCAGGAAGAGCGAGGATCCCACCACCCCGTACCTTTCCACCAGCTCACGGTTTGCCGCATCGTCGATGGCCAGGCGCCGGAAGGGCACGCCCTCCTTGCCGTGGCCGCGGTAGCCGGCCGCCGCCTCCTCGGCGTAGGCTTCCACCTGTTCGCAGGATATGCAGCGGAACCGCGGGTAGAAGTACACGAGCTCCACCTGCAGGTCATCGCCCGCATTCCCCTCCCCGCCTGATGCCCGTGATGGCACGGCGGACACCAGGATGAAGGCGAGGCAGAGCATGGCCAGGGCGAAGGCCGTGAGAGCGATCCGGGGCAGCGGATAGAGCCTCCTTCCGCCCCTCATATTCCGTGTTTCCCTGATCGGACATCCTCGTAGCCGCGGCATTGGCTCCCTTGTTCGTGGAAGGCGTGGTTCAAGAGTCTCCGGGCGCACCTTCGATCATGTCTTGCCCCCAATGTCGTCTTCCTTAAGTACGATCCGCGCCGCTCTTTATCCAGCTGGCCCAAGAAAAGGATCATTCCCGGGTTCGCGGGATTGCCGGCCTCCGCGAACCCGCCTTCCCGCGCTGATCATCCACAAGACCGCACTCCGGCCTCCGAGGACCTCTCGGGTCCGGGACCGACTCTCCCCTGGGGCGAGGGCCAGGGGCCGGTCCTTCCTCTCCCACCCGCGAGGATCAACTCTGACCTCCCAGCAAGCGGTCCAACATAACCCGCAGCTCGGGAGCTCGCAGGAGGCCCTCGTAAGCATCGACCACGCTGCCGTCGGCGCGGATGAAGAAGCTGGTGGGGATGACCCGCACCTGAAAGTACTCACACAGTGGCATCTCCGCCGGGTCGTAAACGTCCACCACCACGAAGGCCACGCGGCCCTCGTATTCCGGTTCTACCTCGTGGATGGCTTTCTCCATCTCGATGCAGGGAATACATTGATTGGAATGGAAGTTCAAAAAAACGGGCTTGCCCTGCCTAATGGCCTCTTCCATGAGTGCCTGGGAGGGGGTCTTTCCAGCGGCGGACGAGGCGCCGGCATCCTCCGCCTCGTTGTCTTCCTTCCTCTCCTCGACCTGCTCCGGGGCGTTCTCCTTGACTTTTCCCTCCTCCCCACACCCGCAGTTCATCCAGGTCACCAAGAGAAGCGATGCCATCACGGCGACCGTCACCAGCAAAAGCTTGCCCGCTTTCGACCTCGTTCTCCTCCGCAAGTCATCCCGGCGTTCAACCATCTGTTCCTCGCTCCCCCCTTCTCCCACTCCCTTTCGTTTGTTCCGTCCCCCGTTCTCAAGCGCCTTGCAGAGCGCAACGGACCCTGCCATTTACTGGCGGAGCGGAATGAGCATCCTCAGCGCCGTTCTGCTTCCGTCCCCGGATCGTCACCTCTTACCCTCTAGCCTTTGCTTGCCTACAAACCGCCTTCCTTTCCCGCCAGGCTCAAGTGTCGGACCCGCCGTCGGCGGCCACTGCCACCGAAGCTCCTTCCGCCCGGAACCAGTGCTGGGTACGCAGGCATATCTTCACCAGCAGGAGCATCACCGGCACTTCTATGAGCACCCCCACCACCGTCGCCAGCGCCGCGCCGGAAGCGAGGCCGTAGAGCACGGTGGCGGTGGCGATGGCTACCTCGAAGTGGTTGGAGGCTCCGATCATGGCTGAGGGAGCGGCGTCCCGGTAGTTGAGACCGAGGAGCTTGGCCAGTCCATATCCGATCCAGAAGATCAAGTTGGTCTGTATGAACAGTGGTATGGCAATGAAGAGTATGGACAATGGTTGGTCGATTATGAGCTGACCTTTCAGGCTGAAAAGGATGATAAGTGTCGCCAGGAGGGCGATTATGGTGATGGGCGTGAGATAATGGATGAACTTCTCTTGAAACCAATCCATTCCCTTCCGCTTCAATATCCATTTCCTGGAATAATATCCAGCTACCAACGGCAGCGCTACGTAAATGGCTACCGAGAGGACGATGGTCAGCCAGGGCACCGGCATGCTGTTCACGCCCAATAGCCATCCGCCCAGAGGGGCGTACAGGACCAGCATGGTCAGGGAGTTTATGGCCACCATCACCAGGGTGTGCCCGTCGTTCCCCTTGGCCAGGTAGGACCAGACCAGCACCATGGCCGTGCAAGGGGCGATGCCTAAAAGTATGCACCCGGAGATGTAGGAGCGGAAGAGCTCGGGCTTCAGGACCCCGTCCACCATTATCCCGCCCGTGGTGGGCACGTAGTGGGTGCCCAAATCCGCCCCGGGGATCCACCTCTTGAACACGAAGCCCAGGAAGAAGGTGGCGATAGCCACCATGGTGAAGGGTTTGATGCACCAGTTGACGAAGAGGGTGAGCAGCACCGGCTTGGGGGTCTTGCCCGCCTTGATGACCTCGGCGAAGTCGATCTTGACCATGATGGGGTACATCATGAAGAAGAGGCATATGGCGATGGGGATGGATACCTGGGCCACGGAGATCTTGTCCAAGGCTGGGCCCATCCCGGGGAAGGCTTTCCCCAGGAGTATGCCGATGCCGATACAAATCAGCACCCATATGGTCAGGTACTTCTCGAAGAAACCCAGCCTCCGCGCCACCTTGGGCTGCTCCTGCATCTTCTGGTACCTCCCTTCTCACACTCCTCCCTCAACACGTACCCGTTAGCTATATAGTGTGGCTGCCGCCACGTTCTCGTTCAAAGGGTTTCGCATCAGACGTCCCCATCCGCGCCTCTCTCACCCGGCAGCGCATATCCCTCTTTGAAGAAAATCCTTTCCATGATCTCGCTCAGGATCACCACCACTAATAGGGTGGCCAAGTAGCGCACAAGGGTGAACTTCCATCCCAGGAACTGGAACTCCATCAACTCCGCCGGGAGCTTTATGCACGCCCAGGCGGAGAGGAAGATGATGATGTTGGCGACCTTGGCGCCCTTTTTCAGCAATACCGCCGCCAGCGGGAACGCCACGTAGAGGGGCCCCATGGGGATGCTTCCCAGGATGAACGAGAGGACGACTCCCTTGACCCCGGATCCCTCGCCGAGAAACCTGACGATGAACTCCCTCCCCACCCACACGCTCACCAGACCCATGATGACGAACACCGCGGGAAGGATCATGACCATCTCCTTGAAATATTCCCAGGCCACGTGGCGCGCCGTAGCGCCTTTGTCGGGGAAGACGACGACCAGGGCCACGAATGCGGGTATGAGCAGGAAAAGGATGGTGTAATCCCACCGGATTCTCTCCCTCATGCTTCTTTTCTTGCCGTTTGCCGCGGCATCGGCCTTTTCGTTCACCTTATGATCACCCCTATCACCACGGCGATGGCCACGGCGGCGAGGAAGCTCAGAGCGTTCCTGGCCACGGCGAACCTCTTTCCCAGTTCCTTTATCTCCAGGGGCAGGAACACGAAGCCGACCATGGTCAGGGTGGTGATGAAGGCCGCGGTGGCCATGATCCCCGCCCCCATGTCCAGCATAGACCTGGCCAAGGGGAAGGCGATGATGACCGGGATGAAGAGCACCGCACCCAGGAGCGAGGCGATGGCCACCCCCAGGGCGCCGCTGTTCTTGCCGATCACCTGGGCGATCCACCTGGCGGGGACGAAACCGATTATCAGTCCCACCACCAGGATGATGGCCAGGATGCTGGGGAGCAGCCGCACGAAGCCCTTGTAGGCGACGCACAGCGCGGCCAGCGTTTTCCTCCGGTCCTTGATGACGCTCAGGAGCAGCAGCACGCCCGTCAGGACAAGGATGACGATGGTGGTAAGATCCACCCGGCCCACTCCTTTCCTTTTCCGCCGCCCGGATCGCTCACAGCGCATCCTCCAGGAAGTTGACGCAGGCATCCTCGGGCGGGAAGAGGCTCGCGGCCACCTCCACCGCCTTGAGCGTCGCCGCCGGCACGATGCAGGAATTGCGGCAGCAGTGCTCGGAGGCCTTGCGATAGACCTGCGTATCGCGCAAGGGGAGGGTCATCTCGCTCCCCGCGTTGACCTCCTTGAGCTCCTCCGCCAGCTCTGCGATGTGCTCGCAGGAGGTCTCGAAGGAAAGGGACACGGTGGTGGGGCTGTTCTTCCTCGCCGTGATCAGCGTCTCCTTGCCGCACTGCCCGCCTTTTACGAATACGATGGCCATCCTTCTCCCTTCCCGCCCCGCAGCGCGCTATTCCTGCCTCGCCGCCAGGGCCTCCTCGATGCGGCGCTTGACGTCCGCCTTGATCCTTTCCTTCTCCGCCTCGTCGTAGTCAAGGACGGAAGCCTTCTTCACCCCGTAGTCCTCCACCATCTCCACCCGGATGTCCGGCTTCCTCCCGGAGTGCTCCTCCACGATCTTGGAGCAGCACATCACCGGGCAGCCCTCGATGATCACGAAGAGCCCCGCACCGGCGATCTTGTTCAAGCCGGTGTCCTTGTCGATGGCTACCGCGGGCAGGCACACCAGGTGGTAGTCCTCGTTCTCCTTCACCAGTTCCGTGGCCACCGCTCCCGCCAGTTGCCCGGTGTTGGCGGCGCCGTAACACGTGGCTATAACCACCTTGAACTCGGCCATTTTCTACCTCCTCCTCCTCTCTTAAACCTGCCTGTTCATCATTCCCCGGTCATCGGCTTCACGGCCTTGAGCCCTTTCGCCCCTCGCGTCGGGGTCCCGCCGCCTTGCGCCCCCTTCAGGGTTCCTCCCCGACCGGACGGTCTGAGCATCGGTCCCACGTCCGGGGATGACCCCTAGGACACCTGGCCCCTGGGACGTTATTTGGCGAACATGCCGAAGACGTATCCCGTGAGCATGGCGAAAACGCATACCAGCATGATGTATGTCCCCGCCTTCTTGAAGCCCATGATGCGGACGAGCACGATCATGCTGGGCAGGGAGAGGGCCGGTCCCGCCAGCATCAGGGCCAGGGCGGGCCCCCTGCCCATGCCCAACTCCAGGAGCCCCTTGACGATGGGCACCTCGGTGAGGGTGGCGAAGTACATCAGCGCCCCCGAGACCGAGGCGATGGCGTTGCCGCCGATGGTGTTTCCCCCCACGTAGCGGGCGATGACGTCCGAGGGTATCAACTCCTTGACCACGCCCACCAGGAACACGCCGAGGAGCAATATGGGAAGGATCATCTTCACCATGCGCCAGGTCTCGGAGAACCATGTCTTTATCTCCTCGCGCGTGAACCAGCGGCGCACCAGGTAGATGAGCAAGGCCACCAGGAGCACCTCGCCCGCGTACTTGACGATGGTGGGCATCTTCGCCGTGCCGTAGACCAGGATGGCGATGAGCACCCCGAAGTAGGCCAGGTTCTGGTAGCCCGGCCGCACCCGGCTGCCGTCGTCGTAGGCGAACGCCTCCGCTTCCTCCGCCGCCTTCACCCGTGCCGCCTCCTCCTTGTGGAAGATGGCGGCCATGATGAGGCCGATGATGGCCGCGAAGCTCACCGCGCCGACGATGCGCGCTATGCCCAGGTCGTAGCCCAGGAGGTGGATGGAATAGGTCATGGCCAGGATGTTGATGGCCGGGGAGGAGTAGAGGAAGGCCACCGCCGGCCCCAGCCCGGCGCCCTTCTCCCGGATGCCGGTGAAGAGGGGCAACACGGTGCAGGAGCACACGGCCAGGATGGCCCCGGAAACGGAGGCCACCGAGTAGGCCAGCACCTTGTTGGTCCGGGGACCGAAGTACTTCATCACCGCCGCCGTGTTCAAGAAGGCTGTTATGGCACCAGCGATGAAGAAGGCGGGCATCAGGCAGAAAAGGGTGTGCTGGGCCACGTACTCGTATAGGGTCTTCAGCCCCTCCATCATAAGCCCGCCGAAGGTCATGTTCTATCGCTTCCTTTCAATCAATCTCGAGGCTCAAGACGTCCTCATTCGTTCTCAGCTCTTGAGCCAGCTTTCTATCTCCTTCTTCGAGGGGACTTTCCCCTTGGAGACCACCTTGCCGTCGATGACCACTCCCGGGGTGGTGAGCACGTTGTACTTCATGATCTCCGACATGTCGGTGACCTCCTCCACCGTGGCCTCCAGGCCCAACTCGGAGACCACCTCCCTGATGGCCTCCTTGGTGGCCTTGCATTTCTTGCAACCGGGTCCCAGTACCTTGATCTCCATGCTTCTCACCTCCGTTTTTCAGCTGTCTCCACCTTCGTCCGAGTCTTTTCACCTCTCCTCGCGGAAACGATTCAGCGCCTTACCTACACTCCTCGCCGAGCCCATCACCGGTCCCTCGTCTCCGCCTCCTCAGAGGCCCAACTCCCGCAGTTTTTCCAGCCTCTCCTCCATGCCTCCCTCGAGCAGGGGAGGGCAGTCCTCCACGCACCTCTCGCCCTCCACCAGTTGGGCGGCGAAGGCCATGCACGAGGGCACTCCGCACTTGCCGCAGTTGGTGCGGGGAAGGTGGCGCAGGATGTCTAGGAGCTTGGGTGGGACTCGAGTAGTGTGGTCGGGCTCTATCTCCTCCCTTCGCTCCCAGATGTCGTTCAAGAGCTTAATAACCTTTTCCGATACCCTCTGGGCGTGGGCCCGGTCCTTGAGGTTGTTTATGCTGATCACATTTCCCCGTAAAGCGTACTTGTGTGCTCCCTCCCTCCAAACGATGGTGGGGATCTTAGGATCGTAGAAGGCGTTCTTTACCTCCGCGTTGACGTAGGGCATGAGGGGCGCCAGGTCGGCGTCCGTCATCACCTTGGCCACCCAGGTGGGCGAACCAGGGTCACATGGCGGCGAGAACATCTCGATTTCCCACTTGTTGATTATCATCGCCTAATCCTTGGTCTAACTCATCATCTTCTCGTGGTACACGGCTTCATTCCGCCTCTACCGTTCGCAGTACACTCACCTGGGTGATATTCGCCTCTCCCCATTGCGATTTCGGCGAATGTTTCATTCGCGTGTCAGCCCGTAACCAGTCACCATCTCCGTTTGGTTGGGCTTATAAGAGGCCTCGAAGACCGGGACGCAGTGGGGAAGCTCCGCCTCTTTCAGCTTTTTCTCCAGTACCTCCCGGATGAACTTCAGTGCCTCATCTTTATCCTCGTCGGCCAGGATCCGCTTGATCAAGATCAGCTCCTCCTCACCCAGAGATATGGCGATCTTTCTCATCTTTTCCTCCTTCCACCTCTCACACAACTCGCCCTAACTTCCTCTATGCCTCCTGCCGCGAGGCCTCCCGGGAACCTGCATGTTCCAGCCATGTGTCCTGCAAAGGAGTTCCCGAGACAACTGCGGTCCTCGCATTCTCCTTTCCCGAGACCCGAGGGTTTGAGGTAACGCTCAAGGGTAACTACTATTCGTTCCAGCCGATCAGGTACCACTGAGTAGTAACAAGAGCTCCCTTCCTTACGGGAACGCAGGAATCCGGCCTCCTTCAGAACGTTCAGATGATGGGACGCAAGCTGCTGGGATATGCCCAACTCCCTTACCACCTCGCAAACGCACCTTTCGCCACCGAGCAGAAGGCAAATAATGCGTAGTCTATTGACATCGGAGAGAACCCTGAGGCCTTCCGCCAGTTCCTTTATGCCCTGATCACGGAGACATGGAAACCTTTTCCCTTTCACGACGACACCTTCTTGTAAATAAACAAACCACGATTTGTACCAACTTCTATTTGTAGAATAACCATGTCCTAGGGTTTGTCAATGAGCATGGTTACCGGGGGCCCGAAACCGCGTCCGGCCTCGTTTGGGCGGCAGTAACCTTAGACGCTACTATCCCTTGTGGTAGGGACTTTCCGATCCCCGTCTCCGTTGCCTCCTTTCGCAGCTTTTCCGTGACCAGGATCATGGCGGTGGGGGTAAGGTATGGATAATAAGGACTCGGTAAGGGTACCACTGCTGAGGCACGCAGGATAAGGACTCGCTGACCTAAAGGAGGTATGGGAAGGGCATGGAAAGGAAGGTGCTGTTCGTGTGCGGGGAGAACGCCGCTCGCAGCCAGATGGCGGAGGCTCTTTTCAACCACCTTGCCAGAAGGTGGCGTGCGGAGAGCGCGGGGACCTTTCCGGCCGAGAGAGTGAACCCCCTGGCGGTGGAGGTTATGAGGGAGCTGGGACTGGACTTGTCCGGGGCGGTTCCCAGGGCCCTGGATCTGGAGAGGCTGGGTGAGTTCGATCGCATCATATCGTTCGGCTGTATCGCCAAGGCAGCCTTCCCGGCCAGGGAGCGGCTGGAGGAGTGGCCGATCCCTGACCCCGGCAAGGGTGATCTGGAGACCATGCGCCAGGCGAGAGAGGAGATAAGGAGGCGGGTGGAGGCTCTGGTGCGGGAGCTGGAAGGGGAGGGTTGACGGCATCCCAAGGCCGTGGCGTCGGACCCTCACTCCACTGGAAGCGGGATGGATTCCGCTCACCTTGAGGTAGGACATGGACCAAGGGAACATGCCCCGGTAAGGTGGCAGTGAAGGAGAAAGAAAAAGCAAGCGGGCATTAGATCGAGCGTAGGCCTCAGCGCCATGCCTCTTGCGGCATCTCGAGGTGGGATCCGCAGCGGGAAGAGGGACCAGGCCTTTTCGGGGGTGGTGAGGAGAAATGGGATGGAGGGAATTGACTCCGGAAGAGGAGGAGATCATGGTGCACAGGGGGACCGAGCCCCCCTTCTCCGGTGAGTACAACGACCATTTCGAGCCAGGCGTATATGCCTGCCGACGTTGCGGCGCCTACCTTTTTCGTTCTGAGCACAAGTTCCGTTCGAGCTGCGGTTGGCCGTCCTTCGACGACGAGATTCCGGGCACAGTGAAGCGCAGGCCGGACCCTGACGGGATCAGGACGGAGATAGTTTGTGCTACTTGCGGAGCCCATCTGGGCCACGTCTTTTGGGGGGAGGGCTTCACCCTCAAGAACCTTCGCCACTGCGTGAACTCCCTTTCCCTTGTTTTCATCCCCGCTGACCAGGTGGTGCATTTCGAATGCATAGTCTTGGGAGGAGGTTGTTTCTGGTGCACCGAGGCGGTCTTCCAGCGGGTTCCAGGCGTTAGGTCGGTGGTGCCAGGATACGCTGGGGGAAAGACCACCAACCCCACTTATAGCGAGGTCTGTGGGGGTGATACCGGCCACGCGGAGGTGGTGAAGGTGGTGTTCGACCCGGCGTCGCTCTCCCTCCGCAGGATATTAGAGGTCTTCTTCACTGTCCACGATCCCACTACCCCCGACTGCCAGGGGGCAGACCAGGGGAGCCAGTACCGTTCCATCGTGCTTTTCACCTCGGAGGAACAGGAGCGTGTGGTCAGGGATTTCATCCGGGAGATCTCGGGGAGCTTTCCCGCACCGGTAGTCACGGAAGTGAAGGAGCTGGAGGCATTCTATCCCGCCGAGGAATATCACAGAAAATATTACGACAGGAACCCCGAAGCCCCGTACTGCAGGATGGTGATAGCTCCCAAGCTGGGCAAGTTGAAAAAACTATTCCGCCAAGGAGGTATTGGGTCCTCGGTCGATCGCTTCACAGGCTAGGTCAGGCAGCCGCCCCCGTCCCCTTTCCAAGGAAAGGTTTCCGGAGGCACAGTCACGAACCACTACCCCCGCCAAGTTTATCGATCCAACCTAGCGCTTCAGGCTAAAAGGGTCAACATCACGTTCCAAGCTGACCCAGGTTCGCCCCGCAACGAGGACAGAACTTGGCCCCGGGACTGACGTTCATGCCGCAGGATGGACAGGTAGGGTAGCTCTCATGGGAAGTGGGCCGAGTTTGCGTCAGTCCTGGAGATTGAAGGGACGCCCCCACCCCACTCGTTTCCGGTGCGCCGGTTATGTATGAGGAACCATGAGGCTGGGCCGGGAAGGCTTGTGGGGTACCCAGGTTACCCCGGGCGGAGTAGTATGCCAACTGGTGTCTGAGCTGTTCTAATTCCCTTAAAACCGGCCACTTACCGAAGGCCAGGATGAGGAGCAAAACAAGGTTGACCAAGGGAACGATCATGAGCAGCCCTAAAGCTCCTCCGTAACCGGCCTTCTTGAATATCATCCACCAGATCAAGATGTTGAAGGCAAGGGCCAGGACCACGACGATGATAGTGACGATTATCGCTACGCTTTCATCCATGGCAACCCCCTTTCGAAAAAAGCCGACCTCCATAAAAGACTTTCGTGGCTTCTCGGGACCCCCGTTGCCAGCACATGGTGGCAGACCCACCAAGATCATAGTCTGGAAAAGACCTTCCCAGCCACTTCGATAACTCCGTATCTGATGCCCGTCACAATTCTAATGCATTTGGCTGGGCTGAAGTCCAGATATTTCATTCCAGCGGTTTTAAGGATCGCACTTCAGTCTTGACCGTGCCAATTCCCTGTATCTCCTCGCCCGCGGTCACACCCAGCTCCTCGAATCTCCTGGCCTGTACCAACACGCGAGTCTCGAAGGAGCCTACGGCGTCGTTGAAGGCCGTGACCGCCTTAGTGAGGCCGTCCCGCATGTTGTTGAAATGGCTCACGAATTTCTGTAGCCTCTTGTACAATTCCTGCCCGAGCTCCATCACCCTTTGGGCACTCTTGGCCATGGCCTCCTGCCTCCACCCATAGGCCACGGCCCGCAGGAGGGCTATGAGGGTGGTAGGGGTAGCCAGTATCACCCGCTGTCCCGCCGCGTATTCGATGAGTTCCGGGTCCTTCTCCAGGGCGGCGCTGAAGAAATTTTCCCCCGGAAGGAAAAGCACGGCGAAGTCAGGAGAGGGCCATCCGTCCCAGTATCTCTTGGAACCCAGCTCGGATACCCTGTTCTTGACCTGCTTGGCATGTTCTGCCAGTTTGGCATCCCTTTCCTCCTCGCTGGCGGCTTCCAGGGACTCGAGGTAGGCGTTGATGGGAGCCTTGGCATCCACGATGATGTTCTTCCCACCGGGGAGATGGACTATCATATCGGGGCGCATGCGCCCCTCCTCGGTGCTGGTGGTTGCCTGTTCTAGGAAATCGCAGTGCTCTACCATTCCTGCCAGCTCCGCCACCCTGCGCAGTTGTATCTCCCCCCAGCGTCCCCTCACCGTGGGCTTCTTGAGGGCGAGCACCAGCTTCCCGGTCTCCCGCTGGAGCTCCTGCTGGGCGGAGGCCAAGCTCCTCAATTGCTCGGAGAGCATGCCCATCTCATGTTTCCTATCTGATTCGATCTCCAGGAGCAGGACCTGGACCTTCTCCAGTGATTCCCTGAGTGGTGAGACCACCCCGTCGATCTCCCTGGAGCGGTCCTCCACCACCCTCCTCGCCCCTTCAACGTATTTCTCCAGGGCCTCCCTGGCCATCTCGAAGAACAACTTGCTGTTGTCCTGAAGGACCTTCCTGGAAAGGGCTTCGAAGGCTTCCGCCAGGCGGGACCTGGCTTGTTCCAGCAGTTCCAGCTTTTCCTCCAGAGCCCTCCTTTCTGATTCCGCTTGCGACCTGAGGGAGGCCAGCTCCACCTCCAGCCGGCGGGCCTCCTCCCGCAGGCCCTCCGCTTCCCTCCGATTATCGGAACATTCCTTCTCTTTGAGGGCCAGTGCCTGGGTCAGTTTGGCCAACTCCAGCTGGCAATGGGAAAGCTGCCTGTCCTTTTCCAGGTCTTCCTCCCCCTTTCTTCCCCGGAAGGTCAGGCCGCCGATGAAGAGACCCAGGAGAAAACCCACGACCAAACCCGCCAAGAGGATGAGCGCACCCGTACCCATTCATCTCACCGCCGCTCTCTCGTCAGCTTCGAAAGATAACTCTAAAGTGGCCTTGTCCATTGTTCTTTAAGAATAACAGCGGAGGGTGACAGAATAAGCTCATGGAAACCGGGAGGAGTAGGATTTGACGATGCTGCATAGCTCTCGTAAAGAGGAAGGGAATTGACCTGCTGGTTTGTCCCGGGCAGTTCTGGGCAGGAGCGAGGAGCGAGGCCCGGGCCAGCAGATGACCCGCCCGTGGCTTATCAAGAGACCGGCGTGGTAAGCTCGATGCAAAGAAAGAAGACCTGTCTTCATGGCTTACATGATGTTCCACCTGTCTTCATGACGTCTAATCCTCCCAGGTGGATCCATAGCGGGCATTGAGTCATGTTGACATCCGAGTACCGTTGAAAATATATTTTCCGAGATAAAAGGGAAGGCGGGATTCAACGGAGCGTCGTGCCGTTCGGGGGGCGTTGAGGATCCGCATCGGGAACCCACAGGTTTTTCGGCAGTCTACCTGAAAGGAGAGGACCATGGCCAGGCGGAAAAGGACTGGGGGATTCGGACGGACACTGCGACTTGTGGCCTCCGGTGCGGCGGGATGGTTGGCTTGGAGTTGGAGGCTTTGGAACCGCCCGGTTCCGCCCGAGGAAGAGGCTAGGAGTTATGCCCGAGAGCTCTTGGAAAGGCTCGGGCTGGGGGACCTTTACGATAGCTGGGAGGAGGAAGAGATACAGGGTCCGGCGGGAAAGCTCCAGCTCTACCATTTCAAGAGTGAGAAGGGGAACCCAGTGGTGGTCTTCATCCCCGGCACCTCAGTTTACGCGTTGCTCTATGTGGAATTCATGCACCGGCTTTCGCGGGAGGGCTTCAACGTGGTGGGATTCGACCCGCGGGGCCACGGGATGAGCGAGGGCAAGAGGGGGGTTTACACCCTGGGGCAGCTGGTGGAGGATGCACTGACCGTGGTCTACCACTGCATGGCATCCTACGGAAGCCCGGTGGCGGTAAGTGGTTCCAGCCAGGGGGGCATGGTGGCTTTCTACTGCGCGGCAACGGAACCCGCCCTGGCGGCGGCGGTCTGTCACAACCTGCTGGCTCCTGACGAGCCGGACAACGAGCGGATGACCAGGAACCCGGGTCTCTTCCGCCTGTTTATGCCCTTTTTGCCCTACTTTGAGCCCCTCATGAGGACCATCCTGGGAGAGCTGATGATACCGGTATCTCTCTACCTGGACCTGGGAAAGGAGACCAGCAGGCTCATACCCGACGTGGTCCACTTCCTGAAGAACGATCCCCTGGCGGTGAACCGGGTGAGCCTCTCGGCCCTTCATTCCTTGGCCTCCACCCCCCTGGCCAGGTCGGTAGAGGAGATAGAGGTCCCGGTCATGGTCATCCACGCTGGCAAGGATAACATCTTCCCCGAGGATTACGTGCGCCGTGTTTTCGACAGGTTGCGTTGCGAAAAGGAGTTCCTCTACCTACCCGACTATCCTCATCTTGTGGTGACGGATTACCCGGAGGTGCTCGCCCCTGCAGTAGGGGATTGGCTTAAGAAAGTCATTTCCTGATGAGAGACTACTTGGCGGGTTGCCACTCCTCGGCGCCTGGGCATCAAGGATCATGAGCGTGGGCCGCGCCGGGACGGCGCGGTATGGGGAATGATATGGGGATGGCCCGAAGACCCAGCGGGTACCTGCACTGGGTTTTGGGGTTCCGGGTGAGTTCACCGTCCACCCGTCGTGACTTTCCTCGGCGGTTGACCCAGAGTCGAGGTATCAGGGGGTTATGGGCTTGCCAGTCAAGGAGTTCGTGACCGAGGTAGAGATCGAAGTCCCCACCGAGGTGGCGCGGCGGGTCCTGGAGGACCTTCTCGTATACGAGTTCTGGATCCCATGTCGAGAAAGGCAAAAGGAGGCTCGAGGAAAGAGGAAGGCTAAAGGTGCTTTTCCAGTCTCCCGGGTGGCGGGCCCTCTGGTTCTTCCCCAAACCCCTATCCGTGGTTCCAGGGAGGGAGGTTCGCTGGACGATGCCTTTCAAGGTGCCTGGCCGATACGATCTCGGACATCGCCGGGTCCTGCAGCCCCTCGAGGGAGGGGAGAATCCTTGCTCGGGGTATGCGTCTTTCCAGTTTGCTGACCTCACTGTTGTGGTTTTTGATGAGGGTCGAGGGCCCCTTCAGAGAGATGAACGAGGCGCACAAGAGGCGGGCAGAAGCATGGAAGGATATTTTCGGCGGGAGGTGTTAGTTAGATTTGCAAAGGAGCTTGACCGAGGTTGAACCGGTTGGGTCGAGGACGAGCGGTATGAGAAGCGAGGGGTGATAAGGACGTGAAGATAAGGGGTAGCAACGCGGTGGTCACAGGATCCTCCAGGGGGATCGGGAGGGCAGTGGCTCTCCATCTGGCGGAAAAAGGTGCCAATGTGGTGATTTGCTGCCGGAGCAGGGTAGAGGAGGCGGAGGAGGTCAGGCGACTGGCGGAGGCCAAGGGAGCCAGGGCCCTGGTGGTCCAAGCCGACCTGGGCACCGAGGACGGAGCGGCTATGGTGGTGAACAGTTGCGTGGAGGCCTTCGGGGGCGTGGACATCTTGGTGAACAACGCCGGCATATTCCAGCTTCATCCCATCCAAGAGATGCCCGCGGAGGAGCTGGAAAGGGTGATCCGGGTCAACTTGCTCAGCTATTTCCATACTTCCCGGAGTGCGGTGGCGGACATGATAAGGAGGGGGAAGGAAGGCTGCATCGTGAACATCTCCTCCATAGTCTCTATGATAGGACTGGCCGGAGGCACCGCATATGCCGCCTCCAAGGGAGGGGTGACAGGCCTCACCGTCTGCCTGGCCAGGGAAGTGGCACGATACGGAATCCGGGTGAACGCCATCGCCCCGGGATATATAGAGACGGAGATGATCGGGTGGATGCCCGAGGAATACCGATCCAAAGTCATCTCCCGCATCCCCATGCGCCGCTTTGGAACCGGGGAGGAGGTGGCCAAGGCGGTGGCCTTTCTGGTGGAGGACGCCACCTACATGACCGGTCAGACCTTGGTGATCGATGGCGGCATCATGATCGATTGAAGGCCATAAAACCCACAGGAAACCCAGGCAGGGTCATTTACCGGGTCTGCCCGAGGCAACGCGAAGCCTTCCCTCGGAGTGGTGATGCCGCCGGGCTGGAGATAACGAGTCTAGGGTCTGTCGCCCGAGGATACGCGTGCTGTATAGGGTCGCGGCATACATGGACAACGAACTAAATCGGAATATTAATGGCATAATCCCGTATATGATTGGGACGTCCAAGAGAACGGTTGGCGCGACGCTTCCCTGATGGACGTAGATGATGGAAAGGATCGCCTTAAAGGAGGGGAAGACCATGCCGAGACAAGAGTGCCGCGACATGTCCCCTCCTTCCTCGATGCTCCGGGCAAGTGGACGAGTCGAGGGACGAGGACCCGGCATCTAGCCCTGAAGCGGTAGAGCGAAAAGGTGATGAAGCCAGGCCGCCCGAATAATTATCATGGTTTCGTACGGGTCATCCGTTCGGCCCGGGGTATAACGTTCAGGTTCACCCGGGGCGGGGAAGTCCTTAAGGGGTTGATCGCGGGAAGGGGGAGTGAAGATGGCTTCGAGAAGGGTATTAGTGGCGGCCATCATCTTCCTGACAGGGGCTCTGGTCCTTTCACCATCAGGGTGCGGCAAAGGGGAGTCGAGGCCCCCGAGCACCATGGAGGTGCCCCAGCTGGACAGCGGTCCCATCAGCGGAGTACAGGAGGATGGCTTGTGGGTTTACAAGGGAATCCCCTACGCCGCACCACCGGTGGGTGAGCTGCGATGGAGGGAGCCCCAGCCGGTTAAGCCGTGGAAAGAGGTGAGGCCCTGCACTGAGTACGGCCCCGCTTGCGTGCAATCGGAATGGCCCTACCCGGTCACCAGGGAGATCTTCGCCATCACCAACCAGAGTGAGGATTGTCTTTACCTGAACGTTTGGTCCCCTGCCAGGGAACCGGGGGATAGGCTACCGGTGATGGTTTGGATTCACGGGGGCGGGTTCACCGTGGGATCGGGTTCCCAGGTCCTTTACGAGGGGAAATATCTGGCCAGAAAGGGAGTGGTGGTGGTGACCATCAATTACCGCCTCGGTCCCTTCGGTTTCATGGCCCACCCCAAGCTCAGCCAGGAGTCTCCCCATGGTGTTTCAGGGAATTACGGGCTGCTGGATCAGATCGAGGCCCTCAAGTGGGTGCAGCGCAACATCGCCCAGTTCGGCGGCGATCCCCAGAACGTAACCGTGTTCGGAGAGTCAGCGGGAGGTGCGAGCGTCTGTTATCTCATGGCCAGTCCGCTGGCCCAAGGGCTTTTCCACAAAGCGATAGTGCAAAGCGGGGGCTTCCTTTCCATGGGCTTGCCCTCGGCGGGAAGGCAGGATGAACTACGCGAAGCTGAGAAGCTGGGGGAGAAGATATCCGCTACGCTGGGTTGTTCCGGTGAAGCGGATGAGCTGGCAGCGCTGCGTTCGAAAGATGCCCGCCAGGTGTTGGAGGCGTTCGAGAAGAGCTCCACTGGTCTTATGGGAAGGGCTTCCATAGCACCGGTGGTGGACGGTTACGTTCTTCCCAAGGCACCTCACGAGGTCTTCGCGGAGGGACGGCAGCACCGAGTACCCCTCCTTATAGGAAACAACGCAGACGAGGGGATGCTTTTCCTGGGAAACAGGGATCTCACCCTCCAGCAGTACAGGGCCGTCCTGTCCCTTCTTTACGGGAGGATGGCCCCCGAGGTGGAGGCCATGTTTCCCGACACATCGGACCGGGATGTCAAGGAAGCATACAATAGGTTGTTCACCTCGTTGGGCTTCGGGGGACCGTCCCGCCACGCGGCGGTATGCACCGCCCGTGTGGGTGCCCCCGTTTACGTATACCTGTTCACCATGAAAAGCACCGAGGCGAGTTCGCGCCACATGGGCGCTTACCACGGATACGAGCTCCCCTTCGTCTTCGGGACCTTGGTGAGATACCTAGGACAGGAGGAGCAGAGGCTGTCGGAAATCATGATGAATTACTGGACGCGTTTCGCCGCCCGGGGTGATCCCAACGGTGGGCCAGAACCGGAATGGCCGCGGTTCACTGAGGAGAACGATGTCTATCAGGAACTGGGTTTGCAAGTGGGACCGAGGAAGGGATATTACCTGGAAGCCTACCGGCTGGTGCTCAGGATAAACGGGATGGAATAGGGCAGGAGAATCGCCTGGTGAAACAGGGTATGAGCGGCCAAAGAAGGAGCGTCTGCCAAGCAAGAACGAGAGCGACAAGCCTGGGCATTGGAGTTGGGCTGACTGCCGAAGGTTCGAGCGGCCCCCTTCGCTGAGGGCACCGGGACCTGGTCAGGTCCTCCCTCTCTTGCAAAGGATCACGGCCGCGAGGACACGCTCGGGGGATTTCGCCGTTTTCCCCTCATGTCCACCCCGGATGGTCGTTCCTGGGATTTGAACCTATAATTTAGATGGGGCGGCTGGACAAAATAACCATCCTCGCTAAGGGGCCCCTTTCCGGCAAGGCCTTTTCCAAATGGCGGAGGTGGGAAGGGAAATGATCTACTCTCTCATAAGGTTCTGGTCCGTTCCATATCGCTTGTACCGGGATGGCGACGCGCCGGTGGAAAAGCCGTCCGGCTTTCAGGTCTTCCGTGAGGGTTTCCCGCCGCCGGAACACGTGGCGAGGGCCGTGGCACGGGCTTATGTGGAAGCTTTTTCCGGTCCCCCCTGGTTCGAGAACTGGAAGGAAGAGGAAGTGCTCGCGAAAATGGAGAAGGACCTCCGGCCTCCCTTCCGACTGGTGGTGATGGAAGGGGATGAAATACACCCGGTGGGAGGCTTCTGCTGGGGAGCGGTTGTGAGAAAGGAGGAAGTGCTCCCCAGGATAAAGGAGTCGGCAGAGCTTGGGGAAGCGGAAGGGAAGATACTCGGAAGGCTCCTGGAGAAACGCATCCGGGGCGAAGAGGTTTTCTTTCTGGACGAGATAGCCATCCTCCCCCCTTTCCGGGGCGGGATAACCCCCATACAGTTCCTGATAAGGCCCCTCATGGAGGCGTGCGTGGCCCGGGGTTACCGGGAGGGCGTAAGTTGGACCCACAGGGACTCCACTATCACTTACATATCGCGCTACGCCGGGTTTAGGGTCCTGAGCCCTTCCTTCGGCGATAAGGTCGTCATCTATTGCGGAGATTGCCGGCCCATCCTGAAACTCCTTCAGAACGTGGATGGGGAGAAGATAGCAGCCCTGATAAGGGGGGTTAGTAAGGTGCTCGGGATCCGCAGGAAGTGAAGGGGTGGAATCAAGGCTTTCGGAGGTTGGGGCGATGCTTGACCTGGTCCAGTGGGAGAAGGAAGCGGTATTTCCCCAAGTTCACCTGTGGCCCCTGGGTCCGGGACGGGGCAGGAGGCGCTTTTCCTCCGCGGACATAACCAGGGCATCCATCGGCCCTGACGACCAGTTCTGCGTGGGGTATAACGGCACGGGAGGTTATTTCCTCGGCCTGGTGCTCAGCGTAGGGAAGGCAAAGGAGAGGTTCAGTCCTCGGGGGTCATTCATGCTCGATTCCATCCTCGCCTTCGACCATGCGGAGGTGAAGGACGCCTACCTGGGGCAGATAAACATGATCACCGTCTCCTCCTTTTGTGGTCCCCAGGGGGTGATATGGGGATACGACGTGGCCCGGAACATCCTTCCCCCTTCGCCGTGGCCGGCATGGGAGCTCCCGGAGGAGCTGGAGGGGACGAAGATAATCTGGGGGGAGAGGATAAGGGAGGCGACCAGGTTGCTCTTCGGGACCGCCCGAAAGAGGCATTTCCCCCTGTTGCCGGGTAGCCACGTGAACTGCGCCTGCAAGTACAAGGTGGCCCGGGGTCCGACCTGGATGTACGCGGCGGTGGGGATTGGCATTCCTGAGGACAGGGCAGGCGCCGCCTGCCTCCTCATGGAGGACGTGGGTTGCCTGGGAGGGGCAAAAGATGCCGATCTTGACCGGACCAGGTCCCGCATCGCCCTGGACATGGCCTGTAGCGTCGTGCGCATCGGTGAGAATCATGCTACGCGGTATCCCACCGTTGTGGTGGATGTGGAGATGGCGTGGGTTTCCGAAAGGGAGGTGGGATGCGCCCTGGTGGCGGCGCCCTATTTCCACATCGCTCGCAAGGCCTATCACCCCGAACTCCCCTGGATGTCCCTGCAGGAATGGTACGCCCTCAAGCGGGAGCATTTCCTGGACCGATATGTGGATGTGGAGGAATGATCGCGGGAAAGCGGTTAAGGCACTGTTCGGGAGGTTCAGGCGCCCTCGGAAAGGGGGAGGCGGAAGAAGAAGGTGGTCCCCTCTTCGGGGGTGGACTCCAGGTTGACCTCGGTACCTAGCAGTTCCGCTATGAGACGGACTATATAAAGGCCAAGGCCCATTCCCTGGTGGTGCTTATCGGTCTCCTCTAGTCTGGTAAAGGGTTGGAAGATGACCTGGGCGGATGAGGGCTCTATACCCACACCGTAATCCCTGACGGAGACGAACACGTCGTTATCCCTCCGCTCCACCTCCACCAAGACCGGCGAGTCGGCGGGACTGAAACGAAGGGCGTTCTCCACCAGGTTCCTTATCATCAGCACCAGGTAACCCCGGTCCGACCTCACCCTGGGAGCGGGTTCGGGTATCCTGCGGTTCAGCCTATCCCTCTGCCCGGGGGGAAAGCAGGCGAAGACCTCGTCGATGACCTCGGAGATGGACATCTCCTCGAGCCTGGCGGTCGTCCTCCCTTCCTGGAAGTGGGAGACGGTGAGGAACTGGTCGAGGATGGACCTCAACCTCTCGCAGGAGGCGATGATGTACTCCAGGTACTGCCTCCTTTCTTCATCGCTGAAGCGGTGGTAATGGTCCCGGAGCATGTAGGCGAAACCGGCGAGGACGGTGAGTGGGGTCCGAAGCTCGTGGGATGTGACCGTGATGATGTCCGATTTGAAGCGGTGGGACTGCTCGAGTTCCTCCTTGGTCCTCATCAGCTCCTCGAACTGTGCCAGGAGGTTGGCGGAGAGGATGTAATTCTCCACGTAGGTACCCGCCCTCTCGGCGAAACCGCTCAAGAACTCGAGGTCCAGGGGATCCAGTGCTCCTTGGGAGAGCTTACTCCCGACCGCCAAGACTCCCTTGGTGCCCGACGGTCCTGCCAGGGGAAAGATGGCGGTTAAGCCCAAGCCCTGCAGGTCCCGGATGCGGGAGAGCTCTTTCTCCTCCGGCCAAGGGCGGTCCTCCAGCACCATGGGCCCTTCAGGGGGCTCGAAAAGGGGTGATGACTCCCGCACCGTGTAGTGCACCTCGCGAAAGTCCTCTTCTTTCCAGGCCACGCCCATGATCCAGTTCCCCCTGCCCATGGTGACCTGGTCTGGGAGGATGACCAGGAGGCTGGAGAGGTTGAGTGTCTTGCAGATTTTCATGGCTGCCCTGACGATACCTTCCTGGATGTTGGAGGTGGAGGAGAATATGTGAGAAATCTTGTGTAGCAGGGCGACCTCGTCATAGAGGCCCGCCAGGAAAATGCGATTGGCCACTCGGCTCGCGGTGCGGAGGAATAGGGGGGATAGGAATACGGCCCCTACGGTAACAGCCAGGGACAGGCCTTTCTGGGCGGATGGATTCTCTGAGAAACGGTCCCACAAAAGGGCTTGTAGGGCGGCCGCCGGAGCCCCGAATAAGATCAGGGTGATGATGTAGGCGAGTCCCTTTCTCATGGCTATTCGCACGTCTAAGAGTCGGTGCCTGAGCATGGCGTAGGAGGTGGCAGCCACCGGTATGATCACCAGGAAGAAGGGATAATCGGAGGTGACATCCTTATCCGTGACCCCGGGGAGCACCGCACCCAGGATGATAGCCAGCAGGATGAAGGCCCCGAAACCGGCCAGGATATAGGTGGCCCTGGTACGGTCCAGGCTCCTGCTCGCCGACCTTTTAGCGTTCACCAGGAAGATGGAGGCCAGTCCCATCCCCATCAGGGTGGCCGAGTGAAGGGAATAGAGGGGGCCCCTGTCGATGAGGTAATGGTCGTTCACCAGGATGACCTTCCGGATGACGAGGTCCGTCATGCTGGCAGCTGCCACGAGCATGGTAGGGGCGAACACTGAGATCATGACCCCTGGGGTAGGGCTACTTTTTCGGTAAAAGGCCCAGGAGAAGGTGGTGAAGGCGCCTAGGGCCAGGATGGCGGAGGTGTAAGAGAACCTGAACTGGACGGTCATAAAGCCTTCCGTGGGGTTTTCTAGGAGCAGGTGGGGGAAACCGCAAAGGACCCAGGCGGCCAAGAGCAGCAGGGAGAGGGCAAAGGACCGGTTCAGAAAATTCCGTGGGTTTGCCCTAAAGGCGATGACGGCCAGGGCAAGGATGGCCGCCGCCTCCACTAGAGTGATGGCGAACTTGATCATCGAAACCTCCATGCCTTAGGAGCACGGTTTATTCTAAAATCTTAATGGAAATCTTGTTTAGAAAATAGACCATAGGTCATAATTTTCCGTTAGGTACTGCCAAAAAGGTGAGTGCCGCCGGGCTGGATGATCGCAGGTGGCGCGCATGACTTCCCGGAAGGGGGGATGTTAGAATTTCGCCGGCGCTATGGATCGAGCGGAAAGGGATGGTGCTCATGAGGGGAAGAAGGTCGCTGAATAGAGGTAAGATCGCGGCGATCCTGGTCTTGGCGGTACTCCTTTCCGGGACCCTGCTGTCGGGTTGCGGGAAGAACCGGCAAGAGGAGGAAAAAGAGGAGGTTCAGCAGCCCCAGGTCTCGGTGGAGAAGGTGGACGAGAGCGGTGGCTCGGTGGTGTTCGAGGGAACCGGACCCTCAGGGGAGCCGGCGCAGGGCCGGGTGGATGTGAGGAAGGAGAGGCCCACAGAGGAGGACTTGGGAGCACCCGTATATCCCAAGGCTCAATATTCCCAAGATAGCGGCACCGACGCCACCGTTTCCGCAGGGGACAAGGAGTTAAGAATAGTGGCGGCGGACTTCGTGTCCGGTGATCCCTACCGGACGGTGGTGGAATGGTATAGGAAGAAACTGGGAGAGCCCCTCATGTCCCTGGCCGAAGAGACCACCTGGATAAAGAGCGGCGGAGAGCGCTCCATGGTCACCGTGGCAGTGAGGGTACAGGAGGGGAAGACCTGGATAAACATAAGGAGGCTCACGGGGGACCTGGAACTTCCGTTGCCCCAGCTCCCCCCGACGGGGCAGTGATGGGCCCGGTTAATTCGGTGATGCGGCACGGTGAAGCGTGGAATGAAACGAACAGGGAGGGAGGAATGATGAGGTTTGAGACGCTGGAGTTCGAGACCGATGGCGCCGTGGGCAAGCTGGTGCTCAACCGTCCGGAGAGGTTGAACGCCATCAATTCAGTCATGCTGGAGGAGCTTAACACATTCTTCTCCCGTGCCCAGGACCTTGACTGCCGGGTGCTGGTCATGACGGGTAAGGGAGAGCGGGGATTCTGCACCGGCCTGGATTTGAAGGAGGCCTCCGACCCACAGGGGGGGCTGCTCTCCGGCGGCTTTGGCGGGGATAACCTTTACACTAAGCAGCGGAAGTTCTCTGGCATAATCCGGGCCATGAGGGAGTGTCCCCAGCCGGTGATCGCGGCCGTCAACGGCGCGGCCATGGGGGCGGGCCTCAGCCTGGCCCTGGCCGCCGACGTTAGGCTGGCCTCCACGGGGGCCATCTTCTGCGCTTCTTATATAAACATCGGCCTGGGCGGGGCGGACATGGGGTCCAGTTACCTCCTCTGGAGGTTGGTGGGATGGGGAAGGGCAGCGGAGCTGCTTCTCACAGGCAGGATCATCGACGCCGGGGAGGCCTACAGGATAGGCCTGACCAACCACGTATACCCGCCGGAGGAGCTCATAGCGAGGGCTGAGGAGATGGCCCGGGAGATGGCCTCCAAGTCACCCCTGGGGCTCAAGTTGACCAAGGAGGCACTGAACACGGGCCTCAACGCGGGGAGCCTCCAGGACGCCATAAACATGGAGGACCGAAATCAGGTCCTGCTCATGCAGGACCTGGTCATCCGGGGAGGGGGAATCACCAGGCCCCCCACCTACAAGCCATCGGAGACGGGTGTTGACGAAGCCTGAGGACCCGGCCTAACCGGCCTAAGGAAAAGGGTTCTCAGCTTTGACCGACGGTACATGGGGCGTGGGGGAGGTATTGGGCCTCCGCACCGACCCTTATTCCTCTTTTCATTAAAGATTTCAACTGATTCCTACGGGTGGGCTCTAGATGCAGGAACGCGCCCGACAAAAAGGTCTTGTGGCACACACGGGCTGGGGTTAAAATTTAGATACTCAGGTATGTATATTTTGCGGATTTGACGGCTGTCGGCTTTCCGGGAGAACGAAGCTCAGAAGGAGTTTTGATTTCACGGATTTGGAGGGAAGGATTTTCTTTACCTCCCGGGTGGGTTCTGAGCTACCTTGTGGTTTCGCATCCCGGAAAGGGTTTTCCAGGGAAAGGTCGGTGAACTGGCTGCTAAGTCGGCTACGGAAAACCGGAAAGGGGGGATAGCATGTTCCAAAGAGATCTCGGGGAGACCGGGAAACGTCTCTTCCGCGACTTTCCTGTCCTGCGCACCCTGTGGGAGAGCGGGCGGAAGAGAGGCGTGGCGGAGCTGGTGGAGACGGTCAGGAAGGCGGAGGAGTTCAAGCGCAATTACGCCCTACCCAAGGCCCTGGAGCTGGACCGGCGCATGGAGGAGGAACCTGAGTATTTCGACTGGGAGATCATGCGCCAGGCCTGCCGCTACCGCTTCCTCTCCATCTTCATCCCCAAGCAACTGGGAGGCACCGCCGCCGAATTCATGGTGGCCAATACCTCGCTCCTTATGGACGAGCTCTGCTCCGGGTGCTCCGGGATGGCCTTGGCCATAGGTGCCCATAGCCTGGGGGTAGCTCCCCTGGTCACCTCGGGGGCCATGGGCCACTGGGACCGCGTCCTGGGCGAGATCGTTGAGGGCGAGAGGAAATTGCAACCGGTGACCATGGCCTACGCCATCACCGAGCCCTCCGCGGGTACCGACGTTGAGGAGCCGGAGTTCCTGGAGGTGGCCAAGCTCTCCCTGGAGGCCCGAAAGGTGGAGGGCGGATACCTCCTGAACGGCCGCAAGTGCTTCATCTCGGGGGGCAGCGAGGCCAAGTACATCACCGTGTGCGCGGCCTTGGACAAGAGCCGTCCCTTGGAGACCTGGACCACCTTCCTGGTGGAAAGGGACATGAAGGGATTCTCCTCCCCCCGGGTGGAGCTGAAGATGGGCCAGAGGGCTAGCCACGCCGCCGAGCTCCTCTTCGAGGACGTCTTCGTGCCCGATTCCCATGTCCTCGGCTACGAGGGTGATGGCATGGCCAACGGTATCCTCATGATCATGGCCGCCTCCCGGGGGCCAGTGGGGGCCATAGCCACTGGGATCGCCCGGGGGGCCTTCGAGCATTTCCTGCGCTGGGCCAAGACCAAGAGGAACGGTAAGCGACCCATCGACGAGGATCGCATCCGCATGAATTTAGCGGATATGTGGGCTATGATCCAGGAGAACCGCGGGCTTTATATGAGCAACGCATTGCTGGGGGATTGTATCTTCAAGAAGGTGTTATTCGCGCCGGTCATGGTTCTGACCCTTAGCCTTCCCGCCATCTTCAGGACCAACAAGCTCACCAACGATTTTCTCAACTCCAGGTACGGGAAGGCCATGGTTAACGCCATCATGCGCTATTACATCAAGGACGAGGACATCACCCAGCTCTTGGAGACCGCTTCGCTGGCCAAGTTCAGCTGTTCCGACAACGCCATGGAGCTCTGCTCCCGAGCCCTCAACCTCATGGGTCCCGACGACAGCGAGGAGCGGCGCTGGGTGGAGAAGTGCTACCGGGACGCCAAGCTCACCCAGATCTACGAGGGCACCAACCAGCTCAATCGCCTGGTGGTGAACAACGTGCGCTTCGAGGAGACCCTAAAGGTGGAGATTCCCCGGCCGTTCAAGAAGGGGGTGGTGGCATGATCGCTATTCCCTGGTCCAAGGAGTCCAAGCAATACGCGGTGCTGCGAAGCAACGCCAACAACTTCGCCGCTTCCGAACTGGCCCCGCTGGCCGACGAGCTGGAGAACACCGTCGATTCACCGCTTTTCTGGAAGGTAGTGGAAAAGGCGGGGAACATGGGGATGATGGCGGCCTTGCTCCCGGAGAAGCTGGGAGGGGAGGGAGTGGACCCCTACTCCCTCTGCGTGGCCCTGGAGGAGTGCGCCGTGGAGTCGGCGGGCTTCGCTGCCGCGCTCCTGTTCCACAACGCCGCGCTGGTGCCACTCGTCTACACGGACAGGAAGGACCTGGTGGAGGAGTTCACCTCCGGGAAGCCCCTGGCCACCACGGCCACGTCGGGGAGCTTGAAACTGGAAGGTGAAAGATTGTCGGGGAAGGCCACCTTCGTTTTCAACGTGCTGGAGGGGTGCCCAGTGCTCGTGTTCCCCGAATCCCCTGCGGGCCAGGAAGTGGTGTACGTGAAGACCGATTACCCCGGGGTTAGCGTGAAAAGGGATCCCTATCCCCTGGGCTGGCGGGTCAGCGCTTTCGCTTCCCTGGACCTTTCGGGGGCGGAGCCCTACTTCGCCCTGAAGGAGTTCCAGAGGGAGGCCAAGATGGCCACCGAGAGGGTCCTCTACCTGGGCCTGGCCGCCATATCGGTGGGCATAGCCCGCAAGTCCTTCGAGAAGGCGTACGCCTATGCCCGTCAGAGGTATCAGGGCGGAAAGATAATCATTGAGCACCAGGCCATGCGCATGATGCTAGCCCGCATGCTCTGCGGCATCGAGGAGGGAAAGGCGGCCATCCGCAGGGCCTGTGAGGTGGAGGAGCTGGCTCCGGCCATCATGGCTTGGCGCAGGGCGGGCAGCAACGCTTGCCAGGCGGCCATGGACGGGGTGCAGATCCACGGCGGGTACGGGTACATGAGGGACTACGGGATGGAGCGCCTCATGCGGGACGCCAAATACTGCCAGATGTTCCCGGCGCCCGAGGAGGAGGGGCTCTTGAAGATCCTGGACATGGTGGAGGAGAGGGGCTGACGAACGCCTCTCCCCATACCTGGGTGACCGAGTTACCGCTGGGGACCATCACGGACCGCGTTGCATCTTGGCCTCCCCTGGATTATAAATAAAGATACCGGAGTATCTATCAGCTGACGATCGCAGCGGAGGTAGGGCCATGGAGGACGTGTACATCATCGGCGTGGGCATGATCAGGTTCGGCAAGTACCCCGAAAAGACCGTGAAGCAGATGACGGCGGAGGTGATGGAGGCCCTCCTCAAGGATTGTCCAGTGCGCAAGGAGGACATCGAAGCGGCTTGGTTCTCCAATTCCTTCTGGGGGATCGTCACGGGACAGCATAGCATCAGGGGCCAAGTGGCGCTTATCCCCCTGGGGTTGGATAGCATCCCTATCATGAACGTGGAGAACGCCTGCGCCGGGGCCTCCAGCGCCCTGCATGGGGCCTATCTAGGAATAAGGGCAGGCATGTATGACGTGGCCTTGGCCATCGGGGTGGAGAAGATGTACAACCCGGAGAACAAGCAGGCCATGTTCGACATGTTCATGTCCAACACCGACGTGGAGTTCATTCGGGAGATCCTCAAGGCCTTCCAGGAGGACGAGCGACGCAAGAGAGAGCAGGCGGCCAAGGAGGGGAAGCCCCAGGAAGGAGGAGGGGCTAGGTCACCCTTCATGGACATATACGCCATGGCGGCCAGGATGCACATGGAAAAATACGGTACCACCCAGAGGCAGCTGGCCATCATAGCCTCCAAGAACCATTACCACGCGTCTCTCAACCCATTGGCCCAGTACCAGAACTACATGACGGTGGAGGAGGTCTTGAACGACCGGCTGGTGGCCTACCCCCTCACCCGTTCCATGTGCGCCCCCATGGGGGACGGGGCCACGGCGGCACTTCTTTGCTCCAAGAGGGCTCTGAAGCGTTTCCCAGGGGCACGACCGGTCAAGATAGCTGCCTCGGTGCTGGCCTCGGGTAGCTTGCCCAAGGGTCCCGATGATGAGCTTATCGGGAAGAGGGTCAGCAGAAAGGCGTACGAGATGGCCGGCCTGGGTCCGGAAGACATCGATGTGGCGGAGGTCCACGACGCCACGGCCTTCGGGGAGCTGCTCCAGACCGAGGAGCTGGGGTTCTGTGGGGAAGGAGAGGGAGGGCCCTTCGCCGAATCGGGGGCCACTCGCCTGGGCGGGAAACTGCCCATCAACACCAGCGGGGGGTTGGAATGCCGGGGCCATCCTATAGGGGCCTCGGGCATCGCCCAGATCGTGGAGCTCGTCACCCAACTGCGGGGCGAGGCGGGAAAGCGGCAGGTGGAAGGGGCAAGAGTGGCTCTGGCCGAGAACGGAGGTGGCTTCATAGGGACGGGCGAGGCGGCCATGTGCATCCATATATTGGAAAAGGTTGACGGGGTGACCTAAGGGCGAGACAACCGGGTAGTCCAGCACTGCGCAAGGCGCAATAGGTGAGGTTGGACCGAGTATAGGCGGCTGGTCGGCTTCAGACTGATTAAGGGGGTATGGAGGATGTTTGAGAATCTCACCCACACTTACCTTCCCGTGAAACCGGAACTTTGGCATGTCCCCCGGTTCGTGGTGGACGAGGAGAAGTGCACTGGCTGCGGGAATTGCATCGTGGCTTGTCCCATGGCTTGCCTGGAACTGGTGGAGGGAAAGCCAAGGTACATTGAGAACATGGCGTGCCTTGCCTGCTCCGCCTGCGTGGCCCATTGCGAGAAGGGCGCCATGGAGATGGTGGGATTCTACCGGGTGGACAAGGGGTTATGGAGGACGGTCAACTTCCAACCGGATGACGGCTATCCGAGGATACCGGAGGTTGAGGGCATAGAGGGCCTGACCCCAGTGGAGGAGGTGATCTACAAGAGGAGGAGCAATCGGATCTTCTCCAAGAAGCCGGTCCCCGATGAGCTGGTGAGAAGGGTGATAGAGGCTGGCCGCTTCGCTCCCTCCCATGGGAACTGCCAGCCCTGGGCCTTTGTCGTGGTCAACGACCGGGAGGAAATGGACCGCATCGCCGACGCCATCGACCCCATTTTCCGAGCATTGACCTCCTTCTATTTCTCGGGAAAGACCAATCCATTAACCCGGAGGATCATCTCCATCCTCGCTCCACTGGCCCCTAATATGTTTGACCAAAGGGCTCAAACAGGAGGAGTGGCAATACTCCGACCCAAAGACGTTTTCTTGGGTGCTCCTTGCCTCATCATCCTGCTCGGCGACAAGAGGGGCATAAACAACCCGGACCTGGACATCGGGATATGTGGCACCAATATGGTTTTGGCTGCCCACTCCCTGGGCTTGGTAACCTGTTGGCTGGGCTTCACTATCGCCATCAATTTCCTGCCAAAGCTCAAGAAGCACCTGGGGATAAAGTGGCCGTACAAAGTCATAAACGGGATAGTCCTCGGATATCCCCGGGTGAACGCAGATTCCATGGTCAAGAGGGAGCTCCCCCGCATTACCTGGATAAAGGGGGGTAAAAGGTGGACGGAGATGCCCTGAGGGGCGCGGTGAGCATATGAGGAAACGAAACGGGGCCTTGGGAAAGGAGGTGGTAACGTGGATCTGACATCGCTTCCTTTCGTGAGGGAGCTGGAGTCCAAAAACCCAAGGGCATATATGTTGGCGGAACTCTTGAGCCACCCAGAGGTGGTGAGGAAGATCCTGAGGGGCGTATCCGATTCGCAGCTGGCCAAGCACAAGGGATTGTTCCACAAGCTGCTGGAACTCAGGGCAGAGGAATGTCCCAACAAAACGGCCTTGGTGTTCGAGAACGGGGGCCAATTCCCCGACGAGAGGCTCACCTACGCCCAGCTCTATGCCAACGCCATGAGGATGGCTATGGCCCTCAGAGAGGAAGGCTTTTCCAAGGGGGACAAGCTGGCCCTGGTGATGAGGAACCACCCTGAGTACGTCTACGCCCTGGCCGCCTGCTCTCTGCTGGGGCTCGTGCTGGTGCCCATAGACCCTAGGGCCAAGGGCGAGAAGCTCGCCTTCCAACTGGCCGACTGCGACGCCAGGGCGGTGGTCACCACGGCGGACTTACTTCCTGAGGTGGAATCGGCGGTGAAGAACGCTCCCAACATCCAAAAAATCTACCTCAACATGAAGCCCGATGCAGATCCCGCCCTGGCGCAGAAGTACCCCACGGTTAACGAGATGCTGGACGAGCCCATGGTGGAGCAGATGGAGGCGGAGGAGGAAAGCCCCTCGTTGCCCATACAGATCATCTACACCTCGGGGGTGACCGGCAACCCCAAGGGGGTGACCCTGGATTCCCGGCGCAACGCCATGTATTGCCTGCTAGGTTACCTGGTGTGGGAGTACCAGCCGGATGACGTGCTGTACACCGGTCTGTCCCTGGCCCATGGAAACGCCCAGGCGGTGACCCTCTTCCCGGCTCTCACCATGAGGATACCGGCCGTGATAAGCCAGAGGTTCACCAAGAGCCGGATCTGGGACATATGCCGCCAATATGGTTGCACCACCTTCTCGCTCCTGGGGGGGATGATGTCGGGCATATACAACGAACCACCTCGGCCCGACGACGCGGACAACCCGGTGCGGAAGGTCATCTCCGCCGGAACACCCAGGGCTATATGGGAGGACTTCGAACGTCGCTTCAACGTGAGGATATTGGAGTGGTACGGGGCCATCGAAGGCGGGCTGGCGTACAAACCCATCGGCGAGGGGCCTATCGGTTCCTTCGGCAAGCCCATCCCGGGTCTGGTGCAGATGAAGGTGGTGGACGAGAACGACAACGAGGTGCCGCCGGGGGTCACCGGTGAGCTGATCTGTCGGATGCTCACCCAGACCAAGGTGGATTACTACAAGAACCCTAAGGCATCTGAGGAGAAGACACGAGGAGGTTGGCTCCGATCCGGTGACATGGTGCACCGGGACGAGGAGGGGTGGTTCTTCTTCGATTACCGCAAGGGAGGTGCCCTGCGAAGGGCAGGGGATTTCATCAAGCCTGACCTGGTAGAGAAGGTGATCGGGGAACATCCCGACGTCTCGGAGGTGTGTGTATACGGTATCCCAGCGGCCTCCGGCGCCCCCGGGGAGAGCGATTTGGTAGCGGCCGTGGCCCCCTTCCCGGGGAGGACCATAGATCCCAAGTCGGTTTTCGAAAGGGCCCTCCAGGGGCTGGAAAGGAACTCTGTACCCAGCTACCTGCAGGTGGTGGACGAGATCCCCAAGAGCCCCTCGGAGAAGCATCTGGACCGCTTGCTCAAGCAGGCCTTTTCGCCAGATGCCGAGAACGTATACCGGCTTGAAGATTACGTGAAGCAATGAGGCTTTTT
>Ga0272449_1000860_pt1 | contig 33942 bp, 37 predicted proteins | sample YNPCB0241_FD_198679 | JGI IMG/M metagenome (GOLD analysis project Ga0272449, IMG submission 198679) | Hot spring sediment microbial communities from Yellowstone National Park, WY, United States - YNP-CB-024-1 | ecosystem: Environmental > Aquatic > Thermal springs > Hot (42-90C) > Sediment... | reverse complement strand
TCATTAGGAATGAAATGAAAAAATATAAAATTAAACCTCAAATAAGAATCTCATCCCTTTACAATCAAGGAGAAGACCCTTCGGCAAAGCCTCAGGGTGACAGTGGAAGTAGTCATTCCTTCTCTTCGATCAGGACAGTGTCTGAGCCGAAGGCGAAGAATCTCCTCCTTATTATTGTCTTACTTTTACTTTTTCTTTCTGGATGTGGAAGAAAGATGGACCCAACCCTTGAAGACTATCTTCAACCAGAGCCTGTTCAAAAAATAACAATTAATTCTTACTATAATAATATTATGGTTTCCTGGAGCTATCCTGAAAAAAACAAATCTAAATTGGGAAGCTTTCTTTTAGAAAGGCTAAACAATGGACAAGTAAAATCTCTTGGATTCTTTAGCCCAGAGGAAACTTCCTTTGAAGATAAAGAATTTGCTTTAGGTGAAACATACAAATACAGAATTTTTGCAATAAACAAAAAAGGAATTTACAGCAAACCTATAGAAAATTCTATAACTACCAAAAAACTTCCAGAGGTTAAGGGGCTACAATATAAAATTACCCATGATGGAGTTTTACTTTCATGGAAATCAGAAAACTCTGTAATGTATAACATTTACAAAATAAAAGAAAAAGGTAGTGCCACAAAAATTGGTTTTACAGAAAAAAACTATTTCTTGGTTGAAGAAACTTTCAAAAATCTTCTTAAGCCTACAGATTCAAGCCTAAAGCCTCAATTTTTAATTTATCTTGTTACTCCATACATATCTGAGCCTAATATCTACATTGAAGGCAAAGGAACTGAAATTAAAGTCCCTCTTTATGATTTTATTCCATCCAAACCAGAGGAAGTATTCTTTACAGTAAATGAGAATGGTGTTTACCTATCATGGAAAGAAGTTCCTGAGAAATGGGTTAATATATACAAAGTTTATAGGAAAAGAGAGGTTGAATCTGATTTTATATTAATTGGGGAAACAATGATTCCTTTATTTTTTGATGCTGAATATAACATTAACAGCCTAAAAAAGCCTATTTTTTATAAAATTTCCTCTGAAGGTCCTTTACAAGAAAGTGACCCAGTGGAAATAAAAGTGGAGGTAAGTCATGGATAGAATTCTTCTTGGTCATGGAAGTGGTGGGAAATTAATGCATGATCTTATAAAAAAATACATTGCTCCTGTGTTTGAGATTTCCACGCTCATGGATTCAGCAATAATTAATATTAATCATTCAGATAAAATAGCTATAACTACTGATTCCTATACGGTTTCACCAATTTTTTTTCCAGGTGGTGATATCGGAGATCTTGCAATAAATGGAACCGTTAATGATCTTTCAGTTGTAGGTGCTAAACCTCTTTACTTAACAGTAAGTTTTATTCTTGAAGAAGGCTTTCCAATTTCAGATTTTGAAAGAATTCTAAAAAGTATCTCCAAATCAGCAAAGGAAGCAAATGTAAAAATAGTTGCAGGAGACACAAAGGTTGTTGATAAAGGAAAAGGAGATGGAATTTTTATAAATACTTCAGGAATTGGTATAGTACCAGATGGAGTTGAGCTTTCACCTTTAAAAATAGAAGTGGGAGATAAGGTTTTGATAAGTGGTTCAATTGGAAATCATGGAATTGCTGTTATGGCAGAAAGAAATGGTTTTACCTTTGAACCTCCTGTGCTGAGTGATACCAGACCATTAAACAGAATTATAAATGAAATAATGAAAAATTTTGCTTCCTCAATAAAAATAATGCGTGACCCAACCCGTGGAGGAGTTGCTACAACATTGAAAGAGCTTGCCATGGATTCAGGGAAAGATATAACAATTTACGAAAGTTCAATTCCACTCTATGATACTGTTAAAGGAGCCTGTGAATTATTAGGACTTGACCCTCTCTATGTTGCCAATGAAGGAATTTTCGTTGCAATAGTAGAATCTCAAAAAGCAGAAGAAATATTAGAATTAATGAAAGACCATCCTTTTGGAAAAGAATCTGCTATAATTGGAGAAGTAACAGGAAGTGAAGGCAAAGTTTTGCTTAAAACATCTATTGGAGGAACAAGGTTGGTTGATATGCTTCAAGGAGAACAATTACCAAGAATATGTTAAATTTAAGGAGATAAAGATGTTCAGATCTATTCAAAATTATTCAAGATTATTAAAAATTTCTATGTTTTTTATCCTATCACAGCTTATCTTCAGCCTTCAGCCTTCAGCCTATTTTCAGCCTTCTATAGCATTCGCAGAAGAAAACAAATTCTTTGTTGACAAAGTGGTAGCAGTAGTAAACAGAGAAGTTATTACATGGAGTGAGCTTTATAAATTTATGGAATTCACATTTAAAGATGAATTAAAGGCATTAAATCCCGATGAAAAATTTAAATATTTTAAAAAACATGAACAGGAATTTCTTGAAAAATTAATTGATGCAAAACTTCAAATTGATGAAGCAGAAAGATACGGAATTTTTGTTGCTGAAAGTGAAATTGAGGATGCTATCAAAGACATAAAGAAAAAATATAACCTTACCGATGAAGCTTTTATAGAAACTCTTAAAAAAGAAGGAATGACTCTTAATGATTACAAAAAAATGCTTAAAGAACAAATATTAATCGGTAGAGCATTAAATTCATTAGTAAAAAGTAAAATTATTATTACTGAAAAAGAGGTAAATAATTATATTGCTTCCCATCCAGAATTATCCTGTGATGAAGAAGGTTATTATGTAAGTCAAATATTTGTCAGAATCAGGGAAAAAGAAGATGAAATGAAAAATGTAATAAATGAAATTTTAAAAAGACTCATACAAGGTGAGTCTTTCAGCAAAGTGGCTTCTCAATTTAGTGAAGATATTTCCGCAAAATCAGGTGGTTCAATTGGACTTCTTAAGATAAATGAAATTTCACCAGAACTTGTAAATCTCTTTTCAAAAATGAACATAGGGCAAATTAGTGAACCTATGATGACAGCAAATGGTATATTCATTTTTAAACTTGATGGAAAATGTTTTAAAAGGGACTCAGAAGCTTTAAAAAACTATGTTCGAGCTCTGCTTGAAGAGGAGAAATTTAAGAAGGAGCGTAATCTTTGGGTACGAAGTCTTAGACAAAAGGCATACATAGAGATTATGGATTAATAAATGCTTGAAAGATTACAGAAAATATTATCAGAGTATGGAATTGCTTCTCGCAGAAAGGCAGAAGAATTAATTAAAGAGGGACGAATCACTGTAAACGGTCAAATTGCTCATCTTGGACAGAAAGCAGATCCTGAAAAAGATTATATTAAGGTTGACGGCAAACTTCTTATAAAACCCGAGCCTAAGGTCTATTATGCTTTCTATAAACCAAGAAAAGTAATAACTTCCCTGATTGATCCCCAAGGAAGACCAACAATAAAAGATTTTATTAAAGGTATAAAGTTCAGAGTTTATCCAGTTGGTCGTCTTGATTTCGACTCAGAAGGACTGCTTCTTCTTACCAACGATGGAGAACTTGCCTATCATGTTATGCATCCAAGTTCAGAAATTGAAAAAACTTATCTTGTAAAGGTTGATGGTATCATTGAGCCAGAGACAATTGAAAAATTAAAAAAGGGTATAAAAATTGATGGTAAATTAGCTATACCAGTAAGCGTTAATCTTGTAAGAAAACTTAAAGCAAACTCATGGATAAAAATAACTCTTCATGAGGGAAGAAAAAGACAGATTCGTAAGATGCTTGAAAGAGTTGGTCATCCTGTAATAAGACTTATAAGAATCGCCATTGATGGAGTAAAATTGGAAGAACTAAAGCCAGGACAGTATAGGTCCCTTACAAAAGAGGAAATAGAGGCTTTACATAAGAAGGTAAAAAACATAAAAAAATCAAAGTAAAGGGAGGATATTATGAATTATTTGGGGAAGTTATTATTAATTATTTTAGCTTTTTTAATTTTATGGACCTCTCCATCTTATTGCAAAGAACCTTACAAAATTGGAGCTATTTTTTCAGTAACAGGTGCAGCCTCTTTTCTTGGTGAACCAGAAAAAAATACAGTGCAAATGCTTGCAGAACAGATTAATAAAGCTGGTGGCATTAATGGCCATCCCCTTGAAGTAATAATTGAAGATTCAAAAAGTGATGAAACTCAGGCTGTTCTTGCAGCTAAAAAATTAATTGAAAAAGACAAAGTTCTTGCTATTATTGGACCATCTACTACAGGAGAATCAATGGCAGTGATACCTATTGCAACATCTGCTCAAACACCTCTTATTTCAGCTGCTGCTGGAGCAAGTATAACTCAACCAGTAAAAGAAAGATACTGGATATTCAAAACTGCCCAGTATGATACAAGTGCAGTGGAGGCAATTTATACATACATGAAAAAGAAGGGTATAAAAAAAGTTGGCATAATAACGATTACAACAAGTTTCGGTGATGCAGGTAGAAAAGCCCTTCTTGAATTAGCACCAAAATTTGGCATATCTGTTGTAGCTGATGAAAGATATGGTCCAAAAGATACAGATATGACAACCCAGCTAGTAAAAATAAAATCTGCTGGAGCTCAGGCAGTTATAAATTGGTCTGTTGGACCTGGACAGGTCATAGTTACAAAAAACTGGCATGCCCTTAAAATGGGAATTCCTCTTTTCCAGAGCCATGGATGGGGAAGTAAGAAAAATATCGAATTAGCTGGTAAAGCTGCAGAAGGTGTAATTGCTCCTCTTGGTAGACTTGTTGTTTGGGATAAACTTTCTGATAAACATCCTCAAAAAGCTCTCTTGAAAAAGTATGTTACTGATTATGAAGCTCGTTATAAGAGTGAACCTGGCACCTTTGGTGGTCATGCCTATGATGCATTGATGATTGTAGTCGCTGCCCTGAAAAATGTAGGACCTGATAAGAAAAAAATCAGAGATTACATTGAAAATAAAATTAAAAACTGGCCTGGCACAGGAGGTATTTTTAATATGTCTCCTATTGATCACTGTGGACTTGATATGACAGCCTTTGAGATGGTTATTGTAAAAAATGGTGATTGGGAAATATTAAAATAATTAATCTTAAATGAGTTTATTACTACAATTTCTTTTTTCAGGACTTACAACAGGTTCTGTCTATGCTTTGGTTGGAATAGGATTTAATATAGTTTACAATTCCACCTCTATTCTGAATCTTGCTCAGGGAGAATTTGTTGTTATTGGTGGACTTATGATGTGGTTTTTTCTTGAAGGAATGAATCTACCCTTTGCCACTTCTGTAGCACTAACTTTAACTGTAGCAGCTACTTTAGCTTTACTAATGGAGAGGCTTACTATTAAGCCTCTCCTTAAAAAAGGTGATCTCCTTCTTATGATAATGGTTACCATTGCTGTATCTATTCTAATTAGAGGACTTCTAATGTTTAAATTTGCTAAAGATCCTTACACATATCCACCTTTCACAGAGGGAGAACCATTAGTTATTTATGGCGCTGTTATAACTCAGCAGACTCTTTGGGTTATAGGAATTACTGCATTCAGTATTGTCATTCTTTATCTTTTCTTTAATAAGACAATGCTCGGAAGAGCTATGAAAGCCTGTTCCCTTGATATAAAAGCAGCAAGACTGATGGGGATAAATGTTTCAAACATGGTTATGCTCTCATTTATTATAAGTGGTCTTGTTGGTGCAATTGGAGGAATAGCAATAACTCCTATATCACTTATGGAGTATGATAAAGGTGCTATGCTCTCTGTTAAAGGATTCTGTGCTGCTGTAATAGGAGGACTTGGAAGAGGAAGAGGTGCAGTTGTTGGTGGATTTACTCTTGGAATACTGGAATCATTCACTGCAGGATATATTCATTCTGGCTTTAAAGATGCTGTAGCTCTTTTGATTATGCTGTTCATTCTCCTTTTTAGACCTGCTGGAATTTTTGGTAAAACTGAAACATTAAGATTAAGAAAATTTTAACATGGGTAAAGGTAATATACTTAGTCTTTTAATTTTAACCCTATTAATTATTATATTCCCGATAGTAATTAAAGATACTTATCTTCATACAATAGGAATTTTTGCGGGTATAAATGCTCTGGTAGCAATTGGACTTACAATACTCATGGGATATGCTGGACAAATATCTCTTGGACAGGCTGCTTTTTATGGAATCGGAGCTTATATTTCAGCTATATTGAGTTTGCATTTTGGATTACCAGTTATATTAAGCATTTTTTTAGCACTTTTAGTTGCATCGACTGCTGCCATAATTCTTGCAATCCCTGCATTAAGACTTAAGGGACATTATCTGGCAGTTGCTACATTAGGATTTGGAGAAATAATCCATATTATGCTACATGAATGGGGACCTGGAGGACCTTCTGGTTTTGGAGATATTCCTAAAATGAATCTTTTTGGATATACATTTACATCAACAAATGATTATTTTTATCTTGTATGGATGTGTGTCGTAGTAATAATGATTTTCTCTTTAAATCTTATTAATTCTATGACAGGGAAAGCTCTTCAAGCTATGCACGGAAGTGAAATAGCAACTCAAACTGCTGGCATTAATTTGACAAAGCTAAAAATAAAAGTTTTTATCTTAAGTTCTATATATGCATCTTTAGCAGGAGCAATGTATGCCCATTATGTAACATTTTTAAGTCCAAGTAGCTTTTCACTCTTTCATTCTGTTTTGTTTTTGATGATGGTAATAATTGGTGGAATATCTAACATATGGGGTGGTATAGTAGGTGCTCTTATTATAACAATTCTTCCAGAAGTATTAAGGGGATTTAAAGAGTTCGATATACTCCTTTATGGATTGATTTTAACACTATTTCTTCTTTTTATGAGAAAAGGCTTAGTACCCATGACTATTGCCACATACAAAAGATGGATTCACAGATAATACTTAAAATAAAAAATATATCGAAAAGTTTTGGTGGACTTAAAGCCCTTGAAAATGTTAGTTTTTCTGTTAAAACTGGTCAAATCCATGCTCTTATTGGACCAAATGGTGCAGGGAAAACAACTTTAATGAATATTATAAGTGGTTTAGAAACAGCGGATTTTGGAGAAATAATCTTCAAAGATAAATATATTAATAAACTTTCACCTGATAAAAGAGCAAAAATAGGCATTGCAAGAACCTTTCAAAATCTTGAATTATTTGGAGAAATGACAGTTTTAGAAAATGTTATGGTGGGAATGTATTCAAAATATGAAACAGGATTTATAAAATCTGGATTAATGTTAAATAATGTTAGGAAACTTCAAAAAGATATAATTAACAAAAGCCTTAATATACTTGATTATGTTGGACTTAATCATAGAAAAAATGAATATGCTAAAAATTTACCCGTAGGAGAACAAAGACTCCTTGAGATTGCGAGAGCCATTGCAACTGATCCCATATTAATGCTTCTTGATGAACCAGCAGCAGGACTTAACATTAGAGAAACTAAAAATTTAAGCATTCTTATAAAAAATTTAAAAGAAGAAAAACAAATCAACTTACTCATTGTTGAACATGATATGGAACTTATTATGGGTATAAGTGATACAATAACTGTTCTAAACTTTGGAAAAGTTATTGCAGAAGGTAATCCCTTATCTATTCAGAAAAATCCTGATGTAATTACTGCCTATCTTGGTGAGGAAGATTGAATGCTTATCCTTAAAAACATAGATGTTTATTATGGCAAACTTTATACACTGAAAAAAATCTCCATTCATGTAAAAAAGGGTGAAATAGTAGCTCTCATTGGAAGTAATGGAGCAGGTAAAACCACTTTGCTTTCAACTATTTCAGGACTTATAAAACCTTCCTCTGGAAGCATTATATACGAAGAAAGGGATATAACAAAAGAATCTACTGAAAATATTGTTAAGATGGGAATATCACAGGTTCCAGAGGGGCGTTTAATTTTTAAAACTCTTACAGTAGAGGAGAATCTTTTAATTGGAGGATATAGTAAATACAGTTTAAAAAAGAGAAAAGAAATTAAAGAGGAACTCGATAAAATTTATCATTTATTCCCAAAACTTAAGGAAAGAAAAAAACAACTTGCCGGGACTCTTTCCGGCGGAGAACAACAAATGCTTGCAATTGGAAGAGCCTTAATGTCAAAACCCAAACTTATTCTTCTTGATGAACCCAGTATGGGACTTGCTCCGAATATTGTAAAGGAAGTTTTTCAGCATATTGTAGAGTTAAAGAAACTTTACGGACTTACAGTTCTCCTTGTAGAACAAAACGCAAGAAGCGCTTTAAAAATAGCAAACAGAGGATATGTCATTGAAACAGGAAGAATTATTTTAGAGGGAACTGCCGAGGATTTGCTTTCTAACAAAGATGTGCAGAGAGCCTATCTTGGCAGAGACCTTGATGCAGAATTAAGAATTTAAAGGAGGTTTCCATGATATGGGATAAAGAAAAAGAATGCATTGACAGAGAAGACCTTAAACAACTTCAACTTGAAAGGCTTCAATCAACTATCCACAGAGTTTACAGAAATGTGCCTTTTTACAGAAGAATGTTTGACAGACAAGGAATAGATCCTGATTCCTTCAGCAGCATTGAAGATATTAAAAAAATTCCCTTCACAACTAAAAATGACTTAAGAGAGAATTATCCCTATGGATTATTTGCTGTTCCATTAAGAGAGATAGTAAGGATTCACACATCTTCTGGTACAACTGGAATGCCTATTGTTGTTGGATATACAAAAGGTGATCTTAAAATATGGTCAGAACTTGTTGCACGGGTCCTTTCAGCTGGAGGAATTACAAAGGATGATGTAATACAAATTGCCTTTAACTATGGCCTTTTTACAGGTGCCTTTGGTTTTCATTATGGAGCAGAGAAAATAGGAGCATCAGTTATTCCTATATCAATTGAAAATCCGAAAAAACAAATAAAGATAATGCAAGATTATAAAACTACAGCATTAATATCTACTCCATCTTATGCCCTTTTGATAGCCAATACAATACTTGAAATGGATATAAATCCTAATTTTCTCTCTCTTAAATTTGGGCTTTTTGGAGCTGAACCCTGGTCTGAAAGAATGCGTAAAGAAATTGAAGAAAAACTTAAAATAACAGCGACAGATAATTATGGATTAAGTGAAGTTATGGGACCTGGTGTAGCTGGAGAATGTTTAGAAAAAAATGGATTACACATAAATGAAGACCATTTTCTATTTGAAATATTAGACCCTCATACTCTTGAACCATTGGAAGAAGGACAAACAGGAGAACTTGTTATCACAACTCTTACAAAGGAAGCATTTCCAGTATTGAGATTTAGAACTGGTGACTTAACAAGATTTTTACCAGGACAATGTCCTTGTGGAAGAACTCTTAGAAGGATCGATCGAATTATGGGAAGAACAGACGATATGATAATTATAAGAGGTTTAAAAATTTTTCCCTCTCAGATAGAGGCTATTTTATATGAAATAGAAGGCAAACAACCAAATTATCAGATTATACTTGAAAGACAATCAGGTATTGACAGCATCACAATTTTGCTTGAAGTAACAGAAGATATATTTTCTGATGTAATGAAGGAACAAAGCCAACTCATAAATATTATTAAAGATAGGCTTTCATCAGAATTTGGCTTATCCTTTAATGTAAAGCTCGCAGAAAAACGTTCCTTAGAAAAAATAGATGGAAAATTAAAAAAAGTAATTGACAGGAGAAATTAGTTAAAAGCGCAATGCTCAAAGAAATATTTATTTTTAAGAACATTAATCAAGAAAACATAGAAATTCTACAAAGGAATTTAATTTCTTTTAAAGTCAAAAAAAGAGATTTTATATTTCATGAAGGACAAAAACCCGATTGGCTTTACATCCTCTTTAAAGGAAAAATAAAAATCTCAAAAATTGCTACAGATGGTAGAGAAGCAGTCCTTGAAATAATTAATGCACCTGATGTTTTTGGTGCTCTTGCAGTTATAAAAAACTTTCCCTATCCAGCAAATGCTATTGCTATGGAAGATTGCGAAATAGGGAAAATAAAAAGTGATATTTTTTTGCAGGTTCTGAAAGAATATCCTGAACTGCACTCTGAAATTCTTCATCACGTAACAATGAGACTTAAATCAGGAATTGAAAATCTTCAGAAGATTGCCTTAGAGAATGTTTCTGCAAGAATTGCCTATCAGTTGCTCAAACTTGCAAATAAATATGGGGAGAAAACAAATGATGGAATTTTAATAAATTTAAAGATTACAAAACACGAACTTGCTGAGTTAAGTGGAACAACAACAGAAACAGCAATCAGAGTTATAAGTAAACTAAAAAGATTAGGTTACATAGCAGAACAAAATCGTAAAATTTTACTTAAGGACATCAGAGCTCTATCATCTCTATTTAGCTAATTCTTTAAAATAATTATCCCAAAAATTATCAACTTCACTTTAAGACTTTTTAAAAATACTAAGTTACATATTAATAATTTTAACTTTTTGAAACCCTTGATAATTCTAATGGAGCTGATGGGAGTCGAACCCACGACCTCTTGAATGCCATAATTAATTAAAAAACAAAAATGGCTTGTATGCTTGATTTGTCATTTGTGAAAATTAACAATTTTTATCCAGTTTATCACATTTTTATCACATTATTGTTATAGGAATCTATTTCCCCTATCTCAAAGGTTAACCCTCTATATTTTGACTATTAATCTATAAATTACCTAACCTTCACAATCTTTTTATAGACTACATAAAAAATTCTTTATTATAAGAATTTTTGCCATCCTGATCCTGATGAAATTGCCTTCCATTCTATAATTGTCTTAAAAATCAATTTTTCATTATCTGAAACAACCTTTGTGTATCCAAAACCTGTATCAATTCCTAAAAACATAAAAAACCTCCCATACTTTCCAAAATATTAATTACATCCGCATCCTCTTTTAAATTTAAACTAATACGATACAACTTAAAATCCTTCCTCATAAATTCCCCCTCAAATCAAAATTTCTTTCTATAATATTAATGTTCACTAAAGTCGCTTAATGCTCACTAAAGTCTTTTAATGTCGCATTAAGTTCACTAATGCTCACTAATGCTACTTTATAATATTACACAAAACTCTAAATAATTTTTTTAAACAGCACAAGTAGACTTAATTAGACTTTGGTAAACTTTAGTGAGCTTTAGTGAACATTGTAAATATAAACAATAAAAGCAATAGTAAGCTTTAGTAAACTTTAGTGAACTTAAAATAAAAAAAGGGCAGGTTATATGCCTGCCCCTATACAGTTAGCATACTGCTTCGGCTGGCTTAAGAATAACCTCTTCAGCGGGCTGTCCTGTTGGGTAAAGGTAAAATTCTTGCTTCTCATACATCCATATTCTTCCACAATTTACACAGAGATACATTTCAGGTGGAGCTTTATATATTATTCTTCCATTTTTGGCTATCACGAAATCTGGTCTTACAGGAGCATATAGCTTATCAGCATTCTGGAGGAATCCATTACAGCGTGGACAACGAAAGGAGAAATCGTATTTTTCATCCCTTGTCTCTGGTTTTTTAGCTCCTACTCTTTTATTTCTTACTTTTTTCATATAAATTCCTCCTTGTTTTGTTTTTTTGTTTTTTACTTCTACTTTTCAAAGATCAAATTTTATATTTTTATTATATAAAACCCAATTTTTAAGTTTTGAAAGATTAGGTTTTTCCTTTAAAAATCAATATGTTTTCATTTTTAGGGGGAAATCAGCCATATATAAAATTAACAAAAGGTTAAAATAAAAAAATAAATCATTGCATTTTTGCCTACGACATTTAACATATTTTTCATCAAAAGGGTAAATATATATATTAAATTCTTGAAATGAAATTTTGACCAAAAATTTTCTTTCTTCACAAAAATTTTTTACATAATAAAATGACTCCTCCATTTTTTATATAGTATTGTAAAATGGAAATCTTCAATTAAGATTTTTTGACGGTCTATATAATATTTTATATAGAAAGAAACAAAGAAATTCATTTTACATATAGTAGTATAGAAAACGAAAAAAATATCAAAAAAAATTGGAGGTGCTGATTTGAGCAAATTAAGAGAATTAAATTTTAAGGAACTTGAAAAAATCAAAAATGAGGTTATTCAGCTTTGTAATATGTATAAGGCAGAGTTCGGGGATAATTTATACTCAGGTAAACTTATACTGCGCCCTATGAAATGTAAACCAAAAGAATGTGAGTATTGCCCTCATGGTCCTTATTGGTTTAGGGCTACATTTAGTAGGAATAAAAAGAAATTTATTTTTATTTATGTAGGGTCTAAATTAAAAAAGGCTGTATTAAAGAAGAATGAGCTAAGCAATTGGGACAGGTATGTTTTTTATGAAAAAGAGATAAAAAGGTTAAAAGACAAAAAGAAAGTTATCATAAAGCAATTAAAGGAGATGAAGAAATATGGAATTTAGTAAGTTCCCTCCTTTCTTTCCAAATTTTTACATATTTACCCAAAAACTACATTCAAACATCGCAGATAACCCTGATAAAGGAAATATACGATAATCAATTTGTAACTATATTTGGAATAGTAACGAATGTAAATTTTATGCCTGACAGACTTATTGAAAAAGGAGGTTTTTCTCTCATCCCATCATTCTGAGGGGCTTAATGCCCCGAAGCGCTGTCCTGAGCGAAGCGAAGGAACCTTCTAATTGAAAAACTCTCAGTGGAGAAAGAATCAGATTCTTCCCCTTTGCTTCGCTCAGGGTCAGAATGACAGAAAAAAGGAGGTTCAGAATGCCCACCTTACTTTGTCACCCTGAGGCGTTAGCCGAAGGGTCTTCTGAGGAGATTCTTCGCCTTCGGCTCAGAATGACAAAAAGGGGGTCAGACGATGTCCTGAGCCGAAGCCCTGAGTCAAAGCCCTGAGCCGAAGCCCTGAGCCGAAGCCCTGAGCCGAAGCCCTGAGCCGAAGCCCTGAGCTTCAGCGAAGGGTCAGCGAAGGGTCTGGCAAGGGGAAGCAAAGAAATGGCAGATTAAGACGCTCATAATGACTCCGATGACAAAATAGTCCAAAACATAATTTCCTATCGGCAATTTTAGGCGAAAAAAGTTAATGATTTACTAATAAGCTTTAATTTATAATAAAAATTCAAGGAAAAATTTTATGAATAACAACAAAATTGCAATTATAGACATAGATAACACTCTTTGGGATTTTGCTACTGTTTTATATGAAAGGCTCTACAATAAGCTTGGCAGTATAGTGCCTCCACCTTCAGAATGGCACAACTGGCATTTCTGGAAAGAGTTTTGCGATGCTGAGACTTTCTATAAAACAGTAAGAGAAATTCATCTTGAACAGGATAGATTTGGTATTTATCCTGATGCGAGGGAGTTCTTGCAAACACTTAAATTTATGGGATTTCAGATTATAATAGCAAGTCATAGAGATTTAGACACTCATAATGCAACACTTAAATGGCTATATAATCATCAATTAACATTTAATCAACTTCATCTAAGCTACGATAAAACTCAGCTTTTTTCTGCCTGCCATATATGTGTTGATGATTCTCCTGAGGTTTTGAAAGTTGCTAAAAATAAAGGATTACTTGCAACAGGGCTTGAGTTTCCCTGGAATAAAGAAGTTGATATAAAATTGCATCCTAATTTAAAAGAGATTTTGAGCTTTTTGTTAAGTTTTTAGCCATAGAAGCATATGAAATTATGAATAAGCTTAAGAAAGCAAAGAGTGTGTGAGAGAAAATGTAAAAGATAAAGAAGAAGCAACCATGAAAGTATCTGATCTAAGCATAGATGAGTTTAAAGAATTAATCGGCAAAGTAATAGAAGAAAAAATAAGAGAGTTAGTTGACCCTGATTATGGACTTGAATTAAGAGAAGATTTTGTTCATGCTCTTGAAAATTCCATTGCATCTAAAGAAAGAATATCCTTCGAAGAAGTAAAAAAAAAAGATTTGGATTAAGTTAATTGAATGCCTTATCTGGTTTTTACCCCTCAAGCTGAAAAGGATTTAGCTCGTCTTGACAAAATTATAGCTCAAAATATCGCAAACAAAATAGACTGGCTTGCTCATAATATAGAAAATATAATTCCTATTCCACTTAAAGGCAAATTTAAAGATAAATATAAACTCCGTTCCAAAGAGATTATAGACAACAGTGATGTAAAGCTCTCGGATTTCCTTAACAGGGTAATCAGGAAATTTCTTATAAAAACTTAGATATAGCAACTATCTTTTCATATTCAAATCTATCCCCAAGATATCATGAATTTAATAGCATCTTCATAATCTAAAAATGGAATCAGTTTTCTTTTTAGAGGAGAAAAAACTACTGCTGGAATAGCATGATCTGTATTAGGTTCATTGAAGTTTGATATTTGATAAGGGTCTTTTTTAAGAGTTCCTGTTTTAATAAGAATTCTTTCTTTTAATAATCCTTCGCTTGGATACGGGTATATTGTTATCATTGGATTATGTGTATGCGAAGTGACAACAACATCTGCGTCTGGATAATTATTCATAAGTTCCATCAAATTACTATAAGCTGGATTTATGGAAGAGTTAAACTTACTTTGATGAATTAAAGCAATTTTATAACTTTCAGAACCTACATTGATTTTAAGGAGCATTCTATTTGAAGACACAGGAACATTCTTTAAAAAGCTGTAATAAGGATACTTTTTAGAATATACTTCGTGGTTACCAAGAACGCATGCTATGATTTTATTTAAATCTGCAAGTGTCTGTATATACTGTACAAATATATCTCTCTGCAGTTGCGGAGTAATAAGTTGAGAGTTTATTCCTGCCTGAAGGTGTTTTATGGATAACAAATCGAAATTATCAATAAAATCTCCAACAACTATTAAATATAGTCGATTTCTATTTACTATGTCTTTCCAAAGGTTTATTATTTTTGTGTAATCAGTATAAATTGAACCAAAATGAATGTCAGAACTAAAAATTATGACTATTGGATTATAAGTCTTCATATCAATCTCGAATACATTTCTTGGAGTGTATTCCTTGTATAATTCTTGAAATTCGGTTAGTTTTTGAAAATATTATTGATTTCGGAAACAAATGACTCTACTTTTTCATTGTTTACCATTATGACCTCCTTTTTTCATTTTTTATTTCTGATTTTTCAAATATCAAATTTTATACTTTTATTATACAAAAAGCATTTTTGACACCTTTAAAAATTAGCTTCTTTTCTTGATAAATCACCTTTTTGTATTTTATGACAAAGATAAAGAAGGTTTAACGAAATATTTTTTTAAATTTTTTAATGTTGCATAGGCCTTTACAGATTGAAACACTAAAAAGTGTCCACAAAAATTGGGGGGATCTTTAACCTGAAAATTAATTTAAAATCCAATTCTGTTCTGTAAAAAATCAGGTGAGTATAACATATTTATTAGCTAAAATTTTATATTTTTGGCTAATAGGATGAACTTGTTAGCTAAAATAATAATAATGAAAAATATTATTGCCTGCCTTTGCCTAATTATCGGTCGCAATTTCTTTTAAAATTAAGTCAAGTTTTATACTCAAAGGTATAAACTTTTTAACTTATTCAATTCTTAAGAAAAAATCTAATCTTCAAAAACCTGAAAATGTGATTTTTTATAATTTTTAAGTGGTTTTATATAGTGATTCTCAGGCAAATAAACAATAAATGATAATAGACAAAAAAATAAAATGTATCTTCGCATAATTTTGGGAGGAGGAATTGAGTGGTAAAAAGATTTTTTAAAGTTTAAATTAAATTTTTGATTTTTGAATTTTAATATTTATATAAGAAATATAAAAAAAACAGGGGGGTAGTTTATGAGAAAAATTTTTAAATATCCAGCTAAACAACATTTTATGCACAAAATTGTAGGTTTTAGAAATCAATGAATAAAAAAATAACTATATTAAGTAGAAGGTTTTTATATGAAAGAAGAAAAAATAATTAAAAAGGAAATGTGGGAAAATTATACCAACAAATCAGACCTTATGCGTCTGCTTGGCGAAAACAATGAAAAAAATTTACTTTGTTGGATGGTTAAAGAACTGGTTGACAACGCTATTGATGCGAATAGGAAGGCTCAAGCTAATATAAAAAAGGAAAAGTACAGACCATGCGAGCTGGGTCTTACAGAAACAAAAAAAGGATTCTATATCATAGATCATGGTAACGGACTAAGTGAAAAGGATGTTAGGACAATTTTTAGTCTTAAACGAGATTCCAGTTACTCATCGAAATATATCAAAACAGTTACTCATGGTATGTTGGGCCAAGGAATAAGGGTTGTTCTTGGTATATGCTGTATTTATGGAGGAAAGATAAAATTATTTTCTCAGGGTAAAAAATACTTAATTATTCCTAATCAAAACTCAGGGGAAGTAGAAATTACTTCTGAAAAAGGAGATGTAATAGAAGGCACAAAGATAGAAGTTGAATTTGATAATGAAGAATTTAATGATAGCTTTTTATCATGGGGACAAGATAGTATAAAACTAGATAAAACTTTGTTTTTCAATGGATACACAAACCCATGGTGGTATTCTGCTGAGGAGATAAAATTTTTATTGAAAAAATCTACAGAAGAAAAATTTGTTCGAAAATTCTCAAAAAAATTTTTTAACATAAAAATTCAAAAAGAAAGTAAGTTTTATAAACTTAAAATCAATGATTTATTATCTAAAAATTATAATACTGTTGAAGAATTTTTAAATGAATTGAGAGAAACATCAACTCAAACGGTTAAATTTAACAGAATAGGTCATCTTGAAGGATATGAATATTATAAATTTGAATATAATTATGAGGAATTATTCAATAGAAAGATTCCTTATCTTACGGAAGTTTGGGCAAAAAAATCTTCACCTACTTCGATTTTAAATACAAAATATTATAAGATAGTTTTTAAACTTTTTATTAATGGAAGCCGTTGTGGTGAAGAAAACAAATTCATGGTCTCAGAAAATGAATTTAAAGAAGAAAAGGAAAGAATTATATCTATAAATCCTTTTATAGAAATTAAAATACCAAGATGTAATGTAGAGTTCTTATTAAACATAACAACTCCATGGATTCAAACGGAAGGAGAAGGCAAAAAACCTAAGTTTAGTGATAAGATGAAAAATATTATAAAAAAATTATTGATAGAAATAGTTCAAAATATTAATAAAGAACTAAAAAAGTCAGAAAATAAAAAACCAAAATCTTCAGAAAAAAATGACAGGCATAAGCTGACGAAATTAATTGGACAAGAACCAATAAATCAAGCAGATAAAAATGTAGAAGAATTAGAACAAAAAATTAAGAACTTAAACTTAAAAATGGCTAATGATAATCATGCTTTATATAAGGCCATGGGACAATCTGGAAGACTTAAAGCAGCTTGGTTTTACTACTGGTGGAACATATTGGGGAAACCTAAAAATATACATTTAAGACGAATTCATTATCTGCTCGTGAGTAAAATCTCAAAAAATAAAGATGAAAATAAAGAAGGATATGAAATAAAATATGTCTTGGATGGAAAAGAGAGAGAATATAAAAATGATATGGCCAGCTGGAAATATCTCGTTGAAGCCAGCACATTTGCTAGAAATTTACGGTTAGTGGATCCAGGTGACATTGTTGATAGGAGAAATCCTCAGATTAAGGATAATTTAATATATCCAATTAATACAATAGATATTATTGAAGGGGATTTTCCTTTAGCTAATTTTCTTAATCCGAATAACATAGATAATATGAAATTAAAGTTCCCCGAACCAGAAGTAAAATATGATTACTCTGGTTTGTTACAACCAAACATCGTAGTAGTGGTTGTTGAAAAGACAACAATTAATGATATTATTGAACCATTACAGGAAAAGTATCAATTCATTTTTCAGCCTGCCCAAGGATTCTTAAGCTACACTACAACACATCAGATACTGAGTTTTATCAAGAGATATGAAAAGCCTATGATAATTCTTTATATTTCTGATTTTGATCCAAGCGGGATTTCTATGCCGTCGGCATTAGCACAACAAGTTGAGATAGAACTTATTCAGCAGGGATTAATAGATCGCATGAAAGATTTAAGAATAGTTCATGTTGCCTTAACAAGAGAACAAATAGACAAATATAAACTGCCTTCTGTGCCCGATGTCGAAAAAAGAGGATATGAAAAGTTCAAGAAAAAATACGGAAATCCTGTAGAGTTAGATGCACTAGTAGCACACTGCCCGGGGGAATTAGAAAAGATACTTAAAGAAGAACTTGCTAAGTATATGGATATTTCTTTGCCTGAGAAAATAGAAAAACAAAAAAATGATTTTTCTCAAAACATAGAAAAGTTTATACAAGAAAATCAGGAATTAAACAGTATCAAAAAAGAAGTTGAAAAAATTTCCGAGGGGCTGAAAGAACAATTAAATGAGTTTATAAAAAATAATCAATCTGATCTTAATGAACTATTAAACACACTTTTCAAATACAAAGAAAAATTATCGGGCTATTTGAAGCAATTTGATCCTAAAATTATTGAGATTGAAAAAACATTAGAGGATAAATCTTTGTCTTTTTCATCTATTATACTGGACATTAAAGAAGTTTTTTATAAGGGGATTGGATACTATTTATTAAATAAAACTAAACAGAGAAGAAAATAGTAAATATACTGAACCCCTTAGAGAAAGTGGACACAGGCATTTTGTAGAGGTTAAACTTTCTACATATGCAGGGAGAAAATCTTTATAAAGGGGAAAAATGTTTCATAGACCTCTACATATTGAAACCCTAAAAAGTGTCCACAAAAATGGGGTGCATTACATTATTTAAATGATATTTAAATGAGCAATGGGATAATACTGTTTATGAAATTTCTAATAAATTGACATTACCTTTGCCAAAATTGCCTATTTAGGAATCTGAAATCTTTAAACTGAAAATTAATTTAAAATTCAATTCTGTTCTGTAAAAAATTAGTCAATTGAACAATTTTCAATGCTTTACCATTAATATTGACAGAATCCTCAATATCTGCATTTATTATAAAAAGTTGGTTACAGTTTAATTTTTCTGAGGCACTCATAATCGCTCTTATTTCTCTTTGCAAAGTTTTTGGATTTTTAATGTCCCAACATACCTGAATTAGCTTTTCTACTGCCCTTCCTTTTTTTATTACAAAATCAACTTCTCTGTTTTGTATATCCTTCCAGTAAAAAATTTCTAATTGCTTCTGTTCTGATTTCATTCTCAATAATTCAAGATAGACAATATTTTCAGCATTTCGTCCAATATTCTCAGTAAAAGAAAATCCAATAGTGTTTGAAAGTCCTGTATCAATCGAATAAACTTTTCTTGCACTTTTTTCAACCTCTTTAATTTTAAAGGAAAATCTTTTTAAAAAAGATAAAATAAAGGCATCTTCAAGATAGCTTGAAAATTTTTCCACTGTATCTTTGCTGATATTAAGGAATTTACTAACAGAGGTATTTGTCACAGGGGATGAAAAATTTGTTAAATAAAATCTTACAAGAGCTTTTATTTCCTCTGCTTTTCTGATTCTATATCTTTTTATAACATCTTTTTCAATTATGTCGTTTATGTAGGTTAACAGAATCTCTCTTTTATTTTTCCTCAATACAACTTCTGGGAAACCACCAAATTCAATATATTCATTCAGAAAATTTTTTAAAAGAATTTTATTCGCTTCCTGTGAATTTTTAAATTTTAAAAATTCTTTAAATGAAAGAGGCATTACAGTCAAATCCAGATGTCTTCCTGTAAGAAGAGTTGATAACTCTCTACTTAACAGTTTCGCATTTGAACCAGAAATGAAAATCTGGGCTTTTTTGAGTTCATGCATCTTTAAAACCCACTTTTCCCAATTTTGAACAGCCTGAATTTCATCAAGGAATAGATAGACCTTTGATTTTGGAGATAAATATTCAAGGTAGGTATTGTATATTTTTTCCAGCATCTGAGGATTTAATTCAGTAAAACGAGGGTCTTCAAAGTTTATCATTAAAATACAATTAGAAGGGATCCCCTGTTTTATAAGAAATTTAGCAAACTGTCGCATTATAAAGGTTTTACCTGCTCTTCTTGGACCTGTAATAACTATTATATGGCTGTCTTCAGCGAGGCTTTTAAGTTTCTCTATATAAAAATCCCTGTCAATTCCTGAATCAAGTTCTCTGTGCCATAGATTCCAATCTTCCAGAAGGCTTATTATTTCTTGAGATTTCATATTTTGTCCATTATAACATATTTATTAGCTAAAATTTTATATTTTTGGCTAATAGGATGAACTTGTTAGCTAAAATAATAATAATGAAAAATATTATTGCCTGCCTTTGCCTAATTATCGGTCGCAATTTCTTTTAAAATTAAGTCAAGTTTTATACTCAAAGGTATAAACTTTTTAACTTATTCAATTCTTAAGAAAAAATCTAATCTTCAAAAACCTGAAAATGTGATTTTTTATAATTTTTAAGTGGTTTTATATAGTGATTCTCAGGCAAATAAACAATAAATGATAATAGACAAAAAAATAAAATGTATCTTCGCATAATTTTGGGAGGAGGAATTGAGTGGTAAAAAGATTTTTTAAAGTTTAAATTAAATTTTTGATTTTTGAATTTTAATATTTATATAAGAAATATAAAAAAAACAGGGGGGTAGTTTATGAGAAAAATTTTTAAATATCTAAAACAACATTTTATGCACAAAATTGTAGGTTTTAGAAATCAATGATTAAAAAAAATGAGGGGGGGCGAGAAATTTTTTTCAATTTCACAGTCTAGACTGGGAAAAAAATTTTTTTGTTGACCCCACCTAATTTTTAAAAGGTGGTAGTAAAAATAAAGCAATAAAAAAATTTTTCGTAGGAGGTTATTTATGGAACTATTAACACCAGAAGAGGTTGCAAGAATTATTAAAATTAACAAAAGAACTCTCTATTACTGGATTGAGAAAAATCTTATTCCCCACATCAGGATCAATAGAAAAACTATTAGATTTAGGGCACAAGATGTAGAAGAATTTCTAAATTCCCGCAGGGATTCAGTATACGATGTTGACAAAATCGTCGACGAAATTGTATCAAAATTATTATAAGATCTTTGACAAGTCAAGCATGCAAGCCATGAAAGGAGGCTTTCATGGGCTTGTTTAAAAGAGGTTCCATTTGGTGGTGCAGTATAACCCACAATGGAAAGCAACATAGATTTTCCCTAAAAACATCGAATAAGTCAGAGGCTCAGACAGTTTATGCTCAAGTGCTACTCAAACTGAGAAATACAGAAAAATTACCTTCCTCTTCTAAACCTGAACTAATCCAAAAACAGACTACTGTTGATATTACATTTGAAGAATTCTATGAAAAACATTACTTGACATATTGTTACAATAGACAAGCTTATTATGAAGTCAAAAAGTATCTCTTAAATAAACTCCCTGAATGGTTTAAAAAGCTAAAACTCTGTGACATCGGAATCAGAGAATTGGAACTTGTTCAAAATTATCTTTTAGAACAAAAGAAAGCTATTGCAACCTGTAATCGGTATATAGCAAATATTCAAGCTTCTTTTACAAAAGCTTATGAGTGGAATTATATAACTGAGGATAAACTTAAAAGAGTGAGAAAAGTTAAAAAAATAAAGGGAGAGATAAGCAGATTAAGGTTTTTAAGCCAAGACGAAATTAAAGCCTTGCTTAATAATTGTGAACCTCACTTATATCAGATTGTCTTTACCGCACTGAATACGGGAATGAGAAAAAGCGAAATCCTTAATCTCAAATGGGAAAATATCGACCTGAACTACGACCTGATACTTCTTGAAAAAACCAAAAATGGTGAAAGAAGAGAGATACCTATTAATGAACCATTAAAAAAACTTTTTAAGCAATTGATTACTAAAAGAAGACTTGATACAGAATATGTTTTTGTCAATCCAGAAACAGGGAAACGATACATAGACCTTAAAAGAAGTTTTGCCACAGCTTGCAAGAAAGCAGGTATAAGAGATTTTCACTTCCACGACCTCAGACATACCTTTGCAAGCCAGTTAGTTATGAATGGTGTTGACTTAAAAACAGTGCAGGAACTCTTAGGGCATAAGGATATAAAAATGACTTTAAGATATGCTCATTTAAGTCAAGCACATAAGAAAGAGGCAGTCAAACTATTGGGGAATTTAGTTTATCACAATTCTATCACAATTTTATCACGGTCAAAATAGGCATGCTTCATAAACCCTTGAAAATTCTAATGGAGCTGAGGGGAGTCGAACCCCCGACCTCTTGAATGCCATTCAAGCGCTCTCCCAACTGAGCTACAGCCCCGATTTATAAAGTTAACATATTTATATATTTATTTGTCAATTAATATTAATTTTTCTATCTCTTTTGAGTTATAATTTAGAAAATAAAGCTAAGAGGTTTTTTATGGCAAAATTGTATATTTTTTTAATACTTATTTTTATAACAGTTATTGGTTTATTTGCGGTTGAAAATAAGGAACCTATTATTTTAAAAATACCTTTTAGCTCTTACTATGAAATGTCTAAAATAGCCCTGATTCTGATTTCTATCAGTTTTGGTGCTTTTTTTATTTTTATTGTTTTTTTTATAAGGGATACAGCGGGACTTATCAATAAAATTCAAATACAAAAAAGACACAAAAAAGAAGAGAAAATCAAAGAATATTATGCAAAGGCACTTAATGCAATTATGCGTGACAAAACTTCAGAAGCCAAAGAAGCTTTACAGGAAATATTAAACGAAGAACCAGAACATATTGATGCCCTTATTAGATTGGGAGATATCGCAATAAAAGAAGAAGATTTCAAAACAGCCCTTAAATATTATAAAAAAGCCTATGAATTTGATCCCAAAAATATCATACCCCTTCTTTCACTTGAAGATATGATGGAAAAAATGAATGATAATGAGCTCGCATTAAAATATATAGATCAGATATTAAGCTTAGAGCCAGATAATTTATTAGCACATTATAAAATGAGAAATATTCTCGAAAAAATGGAAAAGTGGGAAAAGTTAATAAATATTCAGAAAAAAATTATTAAAATGGTATCCAATTCAAAAAAGTTGGAGGAGGAAAACAAATTAATTGGATATTCCTATGAATACGGAAGAGTAAACCTTGAACAGGGAAACTTAGAAAATGCTGAAAGAATTTTTTCAACTTTAATCAAATCCCATCCAAATTTTATTCCTTCCTATTTAGGCATGGTTGAAGTTTTAATCTCAAAGGGTGAATTAGAAGAGGCTATAAATTTAATTGAAAAAGCCTATTTTGAACATAAATCGAAAATTTTCCTCATTAGACTTGAAGACTTACTTATAAGCATTGGTAATCCAAAAAAATTAATTCAGTCTTACATCAAAGCTATAAATGAATCTCCAAATGATAATGAACTTAAAATGTTACTTGGCAGATTATATTATCGTTTAGAAATGATTGATGATGCAATTGATATTTTAGATTCAATAGATACTGCTGCATACACAAATCCTAAACTTTACTGCATTAAAGGGTATCTTTATCTTAGAAGAAATCAAACTTTAAAAGCCCTCTCTTCATTTAAGGAATTATGTCCTGAAAACAGAATTTCCTCTATAAATTACAGTTGCAAAGTTTGCAAATCTCAATTTGAAGAATGGACAGGAAGATGTTCCAAATGTGGTTCCTGGAATAGTTTTCAGGTAGATTTTAGAGGTTGCGAATTCATAAAATGATTTTTTCCTTTTTAAAAAAGAGAAGAAAAATAGTATTAGATACAAGTATTTTTATAAATCCAGACGTAAGAAACCCTTTCGGAAAAACTCCTGAAGAAGCTATAAATGAATTCTTAAATCTGGCGAAAAAAAGTCTGTATTTTGACTTTTATATGCCTTCTTCTGTAGTTAAAGAATTGTTTTATTTTATCGATGAAAAAAGACTTTCAAGGGATTTTTATTATCTAATAAGAATTAAATCACCTGATAAACATAGAATTTTATGCCCTGCTATTTTTTTTTATGAACTTGTTGAGGAAATGAGAATAAGAATAAACAAAGGATTAAGAGCTGCAGAACACGCAGTAAAGACTGTATCCCAAAAGGGCATTGAGGATACTATTAAAGATTTAAGAAAAAAATACAGGGAAGCTTTAAGAGAAGGAATTATTGACAGTAAAGAAGATGTTGATTTAATTTTTTTATCTTTAGAAATTAAAGCCACTTTGATAACAGGAGACCAAGGACTTATTAAATGGGCTGATAAACTTGGTATAGAATGGATTATTCCAGAAAAATTTAAAGAATTTTTAATTTCTTCAATTAGGTAAAGAACCTACAAAAATTTGACTTTTTGTAAAGATTTTCTGCCAATATAAATTAATGGATATATTTGAAAAAATAGCTGAAGAAAAAATTCGTGAAGCAATGGAACAGGGACTTTTTGATGACCTTCCAAATAAGGGAAAACCTTTGAAACTTGAAGACCTTAGCTGGGTGCCAGAAGATTTAAGGCTTGCCTATAAAATTCTTAAAAATGCTGGATGTATTCCACCTGAGATGGAGATAAGAAAAGAGATAATAGACCTCAAAGAACTTCTCAAAACAATTGATGATGATGAGGTAAGAATCAAAAAAATAAGAGAACTTAATTTTAAAATACTAAAACTTAATATTGGCAGAAAAACACCCTTTTATCTTGAAGATTTTCCCGAATATGAAGAAAAAATAATTAAAAAATTTATCGGATGACGGAGAGGGAGGGATTCGAACCCTCGGTGAGTGTAAACCCACAGCGGTTTTCGAGACCGCCCCAATCGTCCACTCTGGCACCTCTCCAATAAAATTATAATACCACATAAAAGGGAGTTTCTTCGCTATGAGGGGAATGCCAGAAATTGCCGATAAAAAATTATGTTTTGAACTATTTTGTCATCCCTTCGCTTTGCTCAGGACATCGTCTAACCTTATTTTCTGTCATTCTGCCCTTTTTATTGTCATTCCTTCGCTTCGTTCAGGACAGCGTCTGAGGTTGCATCAGCAACCGAAGAATCCCCTCCTTTCTGTCATTCTGACCCTGAGCGAAGCGAAGGGGAAGAATCCCAACAATAGGAGACCCTTCGGGCTAAAGCCCTCAGGGTGACAAAGTAAGGGGGTCATTCCTTCGCAGACCCTTCGCTGAAGCTCAGGGCTTCGCCTCAGGGTGACATATAAAAAAGGGTGAAAAAAGGATGAGATTCTTCGCTATCGCTCAGAATGACGGGATGAGCTCAAGACAGCTCTTTTCTATCGGCAATTTAAAAATTTATAGGAATGTAAATATTATTATGAGAATTTTACTAATTCTCTCTGATACAATAAAAAAATGGAAAAAGTATTAATAGCAATGAGTGGAGGAGTTGATTCAGCTACAGCAGCCTATTTGCTAATGCAAAATAAAATGGCTGTAGAAGGTGTATATTTTCTTCTCTATGATGACCCTGTAAATATTGAGTTTGCAAAGGAATCGGCAAAATTTCTCAATATAAAACTACATATAGAAGACTTAAGAGAAATCTTCAAAAGTTATGTCATAAACCCCTTTTTTCAGGGATATAAAGAGGGATTAACTCCAAATCCTTGTATTGTCTGCAACAAATACATAAAATTTCCTGCCCTTAAAAATATAGCTGACAGATTAAGGGCAAAATATTTTGCTACAGGACATTATGCAAGGATTTTAAGAGCAGATAAAGATTGCTATCTTCTAAAAGGAATTGACAGAAAAAAAGATCAGTCCTATTTTCTTTATGGCATAAACAGGGAATTTCTTAAACAATTGATTTTCCCTCTTGGAGAATATACAAAAGAGCAGGTAAAAGAAATTGCTGAAAAAAACAATATTCCTTCAAAATCAGCAAAGGAAAGCGCAGAAGTTTGCTTTCTTAAGGAAAAAAGATACTACGAGATGCTTAAGCCCTCATCCAATGGACCTGTTATTGAAGCCTCAACAGGTAAAATTATTGGTCAACATAGGGGTATCCATCTTTTTACAATAGGTCAGAGAAAAAGAATCGGCATTTCCTCGCCCTATCCATTATATGTTGTAAAAATAGAGCCAAAAATTAACGCTGTTTATGTGGACAGGAAAGATAGGGCTTTTATAAGAGTATTTTATGTTGAAGAATTAAACTGGCTTTATAATATAGAAAGCGATTTCATGTGTGAAGTTAAAATTCGTTATGCCATGCATCCTGAAAAAGCAACAGTTACTGTAATGGATAATAAGGCTAAGGTTGTTTTTGAGAAGCCTCAATTTGCTCCAACCCCCGGTCAGAGTGCTGTATTTTACAAGGATGATATAGTTTTAGGTGGAGGAATTATTAAGGAGACAGAGCAAGATTTTTAAGTGCCTTTGTTTCATCAATTCCAAACATAATGTTCATATTTTGCACAGCCTGTCCCGAAGCTCCCTTTACAAGGTTGTCTATTGCAGAGATAAGAATTAACCTTTTAGTTCTCGGATTACACACTGCACCAATGTAGCAGTAATTTGTTCCCTTTACATACTTAATGCTTGGTAGTTCACCCTCTGGCATAATCTTAATAAAGGGTTCATTTTTGTATTGTTCCGTGAGTATTTCTAAGGCATTTGCAGTTGTCAACTCTTTGTTCAGGTTGGCGTATATTGTGGAAAGAATCCCTCTGTTAAGAGGCAATAAATGGGTTGTAAAATCTATGGTTAATGAACTACCGGAAGCAAAACCTAATTCCTGTTCAATTTCAGGAGTGTGTCTGTGTTTTGTCACATTGTATGCTCTGAAATCCTCATTTACTTCACAGTAACTCAAAGAAATTTCAGCTTTTCTTCCTGCTCCTGAGACTCCTGAGCAGGAATTAGCAATAATTGTACGGGGATCAATCAAATTTCCCTTTAAAAAAGGATAAAGAGGAAGAATAACACTTGTTGGATAACAGCCAGGATTGGCTATAAGTTTTGCCTCTTTTATCTTTTCTCTGTATATTTCAGGTAAGCCATAAACTGCTTCTTGCAGTAGAGAGGGATAATGATGTTCAGTTTTATACCATAATGAGTAAGTCTGGGGATTTTTTATCCTAAAATCTGCAGAAAGATCTATTACTTTTTTACCATATTTAAAAAGTTCTGCAGATACTTGTTGAGATTTACCATGAGGAAGAGCAAGAAAATAAACATCAGCTCTGTCTTTTATAGCATCTACATTAAGATTTTCAAATTTTAAATCTTTATAAACAAAAAAAGCAGGGAAAAGGCTATTAACTGCCATCCCTGCTGATTTTTCAGAAGTAACTCCCACTACATTTACTTCATCGTGACCTGTGAGAATCCTTAAAAGTTCTGAACCTGTGTAACCGCTTCCACCACATATAAAAACTTTGAGCATTTTATCTCTTAGAGAACTGGAATCTCTTTCTTGCTTTTGGCTGTCCGTATTTCTTTCTTTCCACCTCTCTTGGGTCTCTGGTAAGAAGTCCTTCTTTTTTGAGTTTTGGTTTAAGGTCTGGGTTTATACTCACAAGGGCTCTTGCAATTCCATGCCTTATAGCTCCAGCCTGTCCGCTTAATCCTCCACCGGTAACATTTACAATTGCATCATATTTACCTGTAACCCCGACTACTTGAAAGGGTTGCATAAGAATCATTCTTAATGTTTCTCTCGGGAAATACTCTTCAACTGACTTATTATTTACTGTAATTTTACCTGAACCGGGCAATAAAATAACTCTTGCAATTGATCTTTTTCTTCTTCCTGTGGCTAAATTCTCAGACATTACTTTCACCTCAAACTTTAATTTATTTTAAGAGGTTCAGGTTTCTGTGCAATGTGAGGATGCTCTGAACCTCTGTAAACTTTTAATTTTTTTATCATCTTTCTTCCTAATCTTGTCTTGGGAAGCATTCCCCACACAGCATCAACAATAACTTCTTCTGGTTTCTTTTCCAATCTTTCCTTAAGAGTTTCTGCCTTTAGATTGCCTATATAACCTGTGTGATGATAATAAACTTTCTGATTTAGTTTTTTTCCTGTTACTCTAATTTTTTCAGCATTCACAACCACAACAAAATCTCCGTTATCTACGTTTGGAGTATAGTTGGGTTTGTTTTTACCCATTAATATTTTTGCAATTCTTGAGGCAAACCTTCCAAGAGTTTGACCTGTAGCGTCTAAAATCCACCACTGTCTGTTTACATCTTCTTTTTTAACAAAGACTGTTTTCATTTTTATACCTCACCTCAAATTAATTTATCATTCAGACTCAAAATTATAAATTACCTTAAAATCAAATACTTTGTCAAATTTTAAAACACTAAAATTTGTCAATGTTTTTTTGATTCTAACAATTATATCAGCAAAATTAAAAGGGCAAGATATTCTCTTATTGCCTTTGTTGAATTTACAAAGGAACTAAATTTAGGTAAAAAACTGTATACTGTATAATTTCCATCTCTTTTAAAATCAACTGGATATGGCACCACCTCAAATCCTTTATCCTTAAAAAATATAACTGCCCTTTTCATATGATAGCCAGAAGTAACAAGTATAATTTTTCTGAAATCTTTCTTCTTACAAATTTTAGCTACATACTTAGCATTCTCTGATGTATCTCTGCTTGTGTTTTCCTCTATTATGAATTTTTCATTAACTCCCAATTCTTTTAAAATCCTTGCCATTATATTAGCTTCACCTGTTTTACCTTCTATATTTCCTCCAGAAAGAATTATAGGAGTTTTTATTTTCTTATACAACATATACCCTTCTAACAGGCGATTAACAGTATCCTCTTTTAAAGATCCTGAATTGTAAACGCCTCCTCCAAGAATAACAATTACATCACCTTTTAATTCCAAGGGTTGAGAATAGGGTTTTTCTAAAGGTGTAATTAAAAAATCTTTTACTGGTTCAATTGAAATTGAATAAATAAAAAAAGCCATAAAAATTGATATAAAACGCAATAATTTGTACTTTTTCACTAAAATAAAAATCATAAGAAATATAACTATAAAAAACCCGGGAGGCAAAATAAGTGAAGTGGCTAATTTTTTTAGAAAAAACATAAAATAAATATATCATAAAACAATTTCTTTCAAAAAACTATTTTATAGGGAGACGAAGGAATGGAAATAATAAGAGTACCTAAAATGATGAGAGAAATAACCAAAAATTTAAAAATAAAAAGCAAGACTATTGCTTTTGTTCCTACAATGGGAGCATTACATGAAGGACATTTGTCTTTAATAAAAAGGGCAAAGGATGAAAATGATATTACTGTAGTAAGTATTTTTGTAAATCCTATCCAGTTTGCTCCTGGTGAAGATTATGAGAAATATCCTCGTGATATTGATAAAGACTGCGAAAAACTAAAAAACATAGAAATAGACTATTTGTTTTTACCTGATGTTAATTCTTTATATCCTAATGGTTACAGTACCTATATTAATGTTGAAAATCTAAGTGATAAATTATGTGGGAAGTTTAGACCTAACCATTTTCGTGGAGTTGCAACCATTGTTTGTAAACTTTTCAACATAGTAAATCCAAATAGAGCCTATTTTGGTCAAAAAGACTATCAACAAACTTTAATTATAAAAAAAATGGTAGAAGATTTAAACATTGATGTGGAAATCATTGTATGTCCTACTATAAGAGAGAAGGATGGATTAGCAATGAGTTCAAGAAACAGTTATTTGAATGAAATTGAAAGAAAATCTGCTACGGTAATATATAAATGTCTAAAAGAGGGAGAAAAACTTTTAAAAGCAAAAATTAATCCATCAGAGGTTTCTGAGAGAATTCAAAATATTTTGAAAAAAGAACCTGTTATAAAAGAAATTCAATATGCTGGCGTTTTCGATCCCTTTACTCTTGAAGAATTAAAGGAGTTGAAAGATGTTTGTTTAATTGCTATTGCAGTTAAAATTGGAGAAACAAGACTTATAGATAATCTATTAGTTAATCTTTAAATTTTTCCTTAATCTTTATGAAATCTGAAATATTATTTATGAAAAGTTCAAAAATATCAGGATCAAAATGACTACCTTTGCCATTTTTCATGATATTTAAAGTAGATTCAACACTGAAGGCTGGTCTATAAACTCTATCCGATGTCATCGCATCAAAAACATCACATATTGCAACAATTCTTGCATAAGGATGAATATCCTTTCCTTTAAGTCCATAAGGATATCCTGTGCCATCCCATTTTTCATGATGCTGTTCTGCTATTATTTTTCCAACTTTTAAAGTTAAAAATCTTGGGTCAGATTCTAAAATTTTTGCTCCAATTGTTGTGTGAAGTTTAATTATTTCAAACTCTTCTGGTGTAAGAGGACCAGGTTTTTTTAAAATATTATCTGGTATTCCTATTTTCCCCACATCATGTAAAGGAGCAGCGTAAAGAAGAAGATTTTGTTCTTCCTCAGACAATCCATATAGCTTTCCTAATAGCTGAGCATAGAAACTTATTCTTTTAATATGGGCGCCTGTTTCTTCATCTCTGAATTCAGAAATCATACCAAACTTAATAACCATCTCATATTCAGCTTCCTTTGCAAGTTCTAAAGCTACTTTTAATTCCTGAGTCTTTTTCATTATTTCTTTTTGAAGGACCTCATTTATGTCTTTAACTAAATCATTGTATTTTTTTACTTTGAGATTATTCATAATTCTTAATTTAAGTTCTTCGGAATCAAAGGGTTTTCCAATAAAATCTGAAGCGCCCATATTCAAAGCTCTTTTTCTTTCATTTTCATCACCTGAAAGAATAATTATAGGAATTAGAGAAGTCTGAGGGTCAGATTTTAAGTATTCTAAAACTTCCATACCTGACATCTTTGGCATTCTAATATCAAGAACAATGACATCAGGAGTCTGTTTTTTAAGAATTTCCATTGCTTCTAATCCATCTGAGGCTGTAAGAACAATTACATTGGGTACATTTGAAAAAATTGCACTGATTAATTCAAGATTAACCTCTTCATCGTCAACTGCTAATATTGTAGAGACTTCTTCAAACATTGTATGATATATTAGCATAAATGATAGCATTAATCCAAAGAGTAAGTAAAGCAGAGGTAAAAATTAATGAAAAAATTATCTCAGAAATAAAAAAAGGTATTGTTGTATTTTTAGGAATTGAAAGAGGTGATAATAAAAAAGACATAGATTATATTGTTAAAAAAATCATAAACTTGAGGATTTTTGAAGACTCCCTTGGGAAAATGAATCTTTCGGTTGTAGATGTAAATGGTGAAATACTAATTGTATCAGAATTTACTCTTGCAGGAGACTGTAGTCGTGGGAACAGACCTTCCTTTGATAAAGCAATGCCACCAGAGGAAGCAGAAAAATTATACTTAGAGTTTATTAAATCTTTTAAAGAAAAAGGAGTTCCTGTAAAAGAGGGAATATTTAAAAAATTTATGCATGTCTGCCTTATCAATGAAGGACCTGTAACTTTTATTATAAATTCGAGGTGAGACATGTTTGATAAATTTAAAGAAAATGCCTATTTCAAAGAAGTTTCAAATTTTTTAATATCAAAAAAACTCTTTCATAATTCCTATCTGGTCGGAGGGACTATTAGAGATTTACTTCTTAAAAAAGAAATAAAAGATTTAGATTTTGCAATTAATGCTAATACTATTGAACTTGCAAAAGAGTTTTCAAAAACAGTTGGAGGAAGTTTTGTTTTACTTGATGAAAATTTTTCAATTGGTAGAGTTGTAAAAAACAATGTAACTATAGATTTTTCTCAATTAAGAGGAGATTCAATTGAAACTGATTTAAGTGAGAGAGATTTTACTATAAATGCAATGGCTGTTCCCTTATCAATGGATAGAATTATTGATCCCTTTGAGGGGATGAGAGATATAAAAAATAAAATAATAAGGATTGTAAGTGAAGAAAATCTTAAGAAAGACCCACTCAGAGTACTGAGAGCTTATAGATTTCATGCTACATTAGAATTCGACATTGATGAAAAAACAAGGGAGGCTCTAAAAAAATATGCTCCTTTAATGAAAATTACAGCAAAAGAGAGAGTAAAGGAAGAACTCTGGAAGATTTTTTCTGTTGAAAGAAGCTATAAAACCATAAAATTAATCATAGAAGATGATATCTTGAGAAGTATATTCAAAACTTCGGATTATCTGACCTTAAAACCTCATATAGAAGCTTTAAAGATAGCAGAAGAATTGTTGATTAATTCAAAGAGAGAGATAAAACATTTAAACTGTTTTAAATTTGTAATTCTGTTTGATTTTCATTCTTCAGATCTATTAAAAAATATTAAACCTTCAAGGAAAGAACAAAAATTTTGCGAAGATTTAATTAAAGCTGGCACAAGAATCAAAAAAATTGAAACCCTGCTTGATAAAGTTAGATTTATTAAAGATTTTGAACATATTCTACAACCTGCCTTAATATATGGAATAAGCAGGGATCCTCTTAGTATTTCAAGAAAATGGTTCTATGAAGAGATTGAGGACTTTTATAAAAGGGTTTATTTAAGAAACAAGAAAAAACTTCCAATGATAAAAGGTGATGATCTTCTCAATCTTGGGTTTGAACCATCTCCTTTATTAGGAGAAATATTAGAAAGAATAGAGATACTTATTTTAGTAGGCAAAATTTCTACAAAGGAACAGGCAATTGAAGAAATAAAAAAACATTATTTCAAAAAATATCTTTAAAAGTCTATAAATTAAAAAATCGGAGGAAGGATTTATCCTTCCTCTGATGTATTTAGCAATCCGATATAAGAGTTAATAGCTTACTATCTTGGAGCCCTCTTTAACTCATAACCTGAAGCATTTATTAATCTCATTCTTTCTGTCCAAATGGTTCTTATTTCAAACTCTTCACGGCATCTCTCGGTATTGTTTTTGAAGTAAAAAATAATTTCATATTCTCCAGTATTAGGATTAATTGGAGAAGTCACAAAGTAGTTCGGATTAGCATGACATTCAATAGGTATCAGATAAAATACTTCTCCTGACTGACCACCAATCATTGCACCACTTGGAAGACGAGCAGGAGAACCATATGGTGCAGTTATTTTTCCTTTAACATGAATATGACTTAATCCCGGATGATTAGTAAGTGAAGGGTTATGGGCTAATACAAAGCTTACTGAGAATACTACTAAGGCAATAATGACAAATAAGGTTAGAGTAATACTAGATTTTACTTTCATTTTCCTCCTCCTGCAATAAATTTAGTGTAAAATGTCTCTTAATGAGGCTTTTTCTGTTTTATAAAACAAAAAGGGACAGGGACTCCATTTTTTATAGGCTATTAAGCCTCCAAAGAAGTATGCCCCTCAACTCCCAATAAGTTGGTTGGGTGACTTTTGCCCCTGCTACTGGGGAGGATGGTGTGAGGGACAAAAATCTACTAGAGGCTGTTCAATAACAGTAGAAATTTATGTATACAAGCAGGGTTGAGAAAATTTTAAAAGGCTTAAGTAAAAACTTATCAGTTCATAATTCTTCATTTCACCCTTTTTTTGTCTTTATGTTAATAAAAAATCATTTTATTATCCACATAAGCTCAATAAAATCCCTTCTTTTAAATCTCTATAAAATACTTTTTCATTCTCTATACAGGCAAAAGCTCTCTTTTAAGCTCTACAGATGCTATCAGTCTGCATACATATTTTATGCTCTCTGCCCCAGTAACAAAGTTCAATTCCTGCAGGGCAAAGCAGTTTACCCTGAGCAGTAATTGTAACCTGCCCTGTAGTTTCAGAGTTTTTCCTGCTTCTGGGGTTTTCAGCAATAATTGGTGTAATGTTTTTCTGAAGAAGATACTTAGCAGTCTCTACACTGTCATATCCAGCATCTGCGGAAACTTCTTTTATATTTTTTCCTTTAGCAGAAAGGTGTTTACAAGCAGACTCTGTAAGTTCTACAAGATAATGCCCATCCCATTTATTAC
>Ga0272449_1000859_pt1 | contig 33971 bp, 32 predicted proteins | sample YNPCB0241_FD_198679 | JGI IMG/M metagenome (GOLD analysis project Ga0272449, IMG submission 198679) | Hot spring sediment microbial communities from Yellowstone National Park, WY, United States - YNP-CB-024-1 | ecosystem: Environmental > Aquatic > Thermal springs > Hot (42-90C) > Sediment... | reverse complement strand
ACGTCAACCCGGTTCTCAAGCCGGCGGCTTCGCAGAATCTGGTGCGGATCTCGTGCACCGCAGCGCACACCGACGAGCACGTGGATCGTCTGGTGGAGACGCTGGTGCGCGTGACCCGTCGCCTCAATGTTGACCTCAGCGCACGACCCTCGGCATGATCATCCTTGGCATCGGCGGAATCCTCAGCGAAGCGGCAGCGGCCGTGATCAAGGACGGCGTGCTCGTGGGCGCCGTCGAGCAGCGCAAGCTCGTGCGGCGCCTGCGCCCGGGCGAACTGCCGGATGAGGCCATCGCCACGTGCCTGGCCATGGCGGGCGCCAGCCCCGCGGACGTGGATTGTGTGGCGGTGGCGCGGCCCCTGGCCGCCGGTCCGGAGGCGGCCATGCACCTGGAGCTGCGAGCGCGGTTCCCCAACAGCCGCGTGGTCGTGGTGGACCACCACACCGCGCACGCTGCCTCCGCCTATTTCGCTTCGCCCTTCGAGGAAGCTACCATCCTGACCCTGGACGCGACCGGCGATTACCGCTGCGGCGCCCGGTGGCGCGCTTCGGGCAATCAGTTCGTCCTGGAAAAAGAACTGTACTACCCCGATTCGCTCGGCGATCTGTATCGCCGCGTCACCGAACTTCTGGGCTTCGAGCCCAATGCCGACGAGCACAAAGTCCAGTGGCTCTCGGCGCTGGGTGACGACCGTTTCCAGGACCTGTTCACAGAGATCCTGGGCATGCAGGATAGCGACTGGCCCCGCCTGGATCGTTCTTACTTTGACAGCGAGCGCATCGGACACGGCGGCTTCAGCGCGCGTTTTTACCAGCGGCTGGGACTTTCCGACGGGGCCCCGATCCCGGAATCGCTGCGCGCCACGATCGCCCGCGGATTACAGCGCGCCGTGGAGCAGGCCGTCATGCGCATGGCGGGCAGCGGGCGCACCCTTTGCCTGGCGGGCGGGCTGGCTCATAATGCCCTCCTGATTGCGGCGCTCGAGCAAAGCGGGCGCTGGGAGAATGTGTTCGTGCAGCCCGCGGCGGGCAACGCAGGCACGGCCTTGGGCGCCGCCTTCTACGCCTGGCACAACGTATACGGCCACGAGACGCGGATCGGCATCGGCAATCTCTGCCTCGGTCCGGAATACGACGCCGAGCAGATCAAGCAGGTGCTCGAGAACTGCAAACTGCGGTTCCGTTACCTGCTGACGACCGAAGAGCTGATCGAGACCGCCGTGCGCGAGCTGGGCGAGAACAAGATCATCGCCTGGATGCACGGGCGCATGGAATTCGGCCCCCGAGCGCTGGGCAACCGCAGCATTCTGGCCTCGCCCCTGGATCCCTACTCCACCGAGAACCTGAACATTTACATCAAGCGCCGGGAGCCGTTCCGCAAGTTTGCGGCTTCGGTGCCGGCGGAGCTGGCGTCGGAGTACTTCGAGGTCGGACCCAACGCGCGCTTCCTGGCTACCGTGGGTCGCGTCCGTCCGGCGCACCGGCAGACGTTCCAGAGCGCCCTGCTCGACGCGGACCGCATCCGGGTGCACACGGTTCACGAGCGGGACAATCCCCTCTACTGGCGCCTGCTTCACGCTGCGGGCAAAGCCACCGGCTTGCCGGTCCTCTACAACACTTCGTTCAACCTCTTCGGCGACCCGCTGGTCTGCACGCCGCGCGACGCGGTCCGCAGCTTTTACTCCTCCGGCATAGATTCCATGTTCGTGGGCCAGTTCTGGCTGCAAAAGTAGGAGCGGCGTTCAGATCAGGCCCGCTTCTTCGAGCAGGGCCTCGTTCGAGAAGAGCCGCTCCGGATCCCCCTCGGCGAGCACCGAGCCATCCCTCAAGATCAGCGCGCGAGTAGCCAGCCGGCGCAGGAAAGCCAGGTCGTGACTTGCGATCAGCATCGTGACGGGCAGGCGCTCGAGCACAGCGGCAAGCAAGCGCACCGCGCGCCCATCCAGCTCTGCAGTCGGCTCGTCCAGCACCAGAAGTTCCGGATCGCATGCGAGTGCGGCCGCAATCGCCGCGCGTTTGCGCTGCCCGAGGCTGAGGCGCCTCGCCGGGCGTTCCGCTTCCGATTCCAGTCCCACCGCGGCTAGTGCCTGCCGGGCGCGCTCGCGGGCCGGCTCCCGTCCGATTCCCCGGTTGATCAGCGGCAGCGCTGCGTCTTCCAGGATCGTTGGCATGAAGAGCTGATCTTCCGGGTTCTGAAACACCACACCGACGCGGGAGCGCGCCTGCCGCGGCGGCAAACCGAACAGCCGCAGACGGCCTTCCGCGCGGTGCAAGCCCAGCAGACACCAAAGCAGCGTGCTCTTGCCTGCGCCGTTGGCTCCTGCGATCGCCACGCGCTCGCCGGCCAGGACACGCAGCGAAACCTTCCGGAGAACCTCGCGCCCGGGTTCGAAACAAAATCGAAGATCCTCGGCCTCGATGACCGGCGTCATTCCCCGAGCCCTCGCAGCCACTGGGCCGCATAGAACCTCTCGGCACGCACGAGGGATCGCTCCACGATGCGCGCCAGCGCGTGCGCTAGCGAGTGAAACCAGCCGGACCGCCACGCACGCGGCGCCGCCAACCGCCAGGCAAGCAGGGCGCGGGCCGTCGCGCTACCGAAAAGGTGGGCGAAATGCTCCGTGAAAGCCGCGAACAGCCCGAGCCGAAAGGCAAGCGAACGCGGAGACGATGACAGCACCCAGCGGGACGGCGCAATCCCTTCGACGCAAGTCTGGGCGAGCCAGCACACGGCCATGGCTCGCAACGCCAGCATGGACGGGCGTCCCCGCGCCAGAAGCTCGAAGCCGGCCAGCACGAGCGCGAAGGAAGCCACCGGCGCGAGCGAGAGCAATCGTCGCCGCCACGCAAGCGGGCGCCAAAGCCGGCTCACCACGCCCGCGCCCGCCAGCAGCCAGAGCCACGGCGGCCCTGCGAGCGTCGCACCCACGGCTCCCAGGCCTGCGGCAGCCCTGCCTATGCCCCGCCAGACGCCTTTGTCGCCAAAAGAAAGTACCATCCCGGTTCTTCCTCAGCGCAAACCACCCCGAGGCCCGCGCGCCCGATCCACGCTGCAAGTTCGTCCACCGCCGGGAGGCGGTCTTGCGAAACGGGTCCATCCAACCCGGCGTGAAACGCGTTGAGTTCCTCGCTGCTCATCCAATGGCCGACGGCGAGCGCGCCACCCGGCGCGAGCATGGCGAGCAGGGAGTCCAGCGCTCGCGAGGTCTCACCCAGATGCGGCAGCGCGTTGAAGCACAGCACCGCGTCGAAAAGACCCGGCGGAAAAGGCAGGGCGCGAGCGTCAGCACAGACGCGGAACACGCGAGGATCCCGGTGAAGCGACGCGTTGATGGCCAGCATGTTCCATGCAAAATCCAGCTCGACGATCCGCGCCTCGGGCGGGCAAAGCTCGAGCAGGCCTTCGACGAGCACGCCCGTGCCGCATCCTACATCGAGCACGCGCAAAGTCCTCGGCGGGAGCGCGCGTTGCAGGAAACGGCGAAGCCTCTCCGCCCAATCCTCGGGCCGGGGCAACTGGTCCCACGCGCTCGCCAGTTGCTCGAAGTAGTCCCGCTTAGCTGCCTGATCCATCGCCGAACAACGGGCCTCCGCGGCGCATCGCGAAACGAACCACGAGCGGGGTCACCACGAGTTGCAGCGCCGTACCCGGCAACCCGTGCACGATCACGGCCCATCCGGCCACTCCGCCCGGCAGCTCGAAGGCCTGCGCCAGCGTCCACGTGAGCGCCACGGCAAGCGCGCGTCCACAGGCCACCGCCGTCAACAGCGCCGGCCAGACCCGCGGCCGTGTGAGGCGCCAGACCAGCGCAGCCACGCCGCCCAAAGTGGCGCCCTCGGCCGCGACGACCGCAGCCACCGGCGGGTAAAGCGGCGGCATGCCCGTGGCCAGCGCCGAAATGGGCGGAACCAGCAGTCCCGTCAAAGCCGCCCACGCCGGGGTGGAGAGAAATCCGTTGATCAACAGCGGCAACAGCATCGGCAGGAACTGGCTGCCCAGGCCCGCCGCATGAAAGGCGAGGGGCATGGTGAGCGCCAGGGCCGCCATGGCGGCGCTGATCACCATCGAACGCAGGGCCACGAGGAGCTCAGCATAGCCCATTGACGCGAGCGTCGCGTGCCTCGGTCCGGAATTTCCCTAAACCGTCTTTGTCACCTTGCTCAGGCCGGGAGGCCGGTCGGGGTCTAGCCCCTTCTCTTCGGCCAGCGAGCACGCGAAAAGCTGCGCAGGGATGATGTAAGGGATCGGCGTGTAAAGATCGGAGGGCGACAGCTTCCGCCGCGCCATTCCCAGCTCAAGCCGCACGGTGCGCGAGACCAGGCGCGGCGCCTCGCGGTTGGAATCGTCGGTGATCAACAGGATGTCGGCCTTGCGCTGGGCCAGCTTGCGCAGCACCTGCTTCATGGCCTCCCAGGTGGGACCGGAGGGGGCGAACAGGAACACGGGGAAGGACCTTTCCACCATTGCGATGGGGCCGTGCAGGAAGTCCGCGGAGGAGAAAGGGTCGGCCACGATCGCGCACGTTTCGATCAGTTTCAGTGCGAATTCCAGCGCGTTGGAATAATTCAGGCCGCGGCCCACCACAGCGGCGTCGTTCATGAAGCGATACCGCACCGCCAGTTGCGCGATTTCGCTTTCGGTCTGCAAGGCGATGGTCGCCAGCTCGGGCACTCGCTCCAGATCCTCCAGCCGGATCGGCGCGCCCAGCGCGTAGGCAAGCAGATACAACGCCATCAACTGGCCGGTGTAGGTTTTCGTGGCGGCGACACTGCGTTCGCGCCCGGCGTGGACCAGGATCAGCTGCTCCGCCAGTCGAGCCAGACTGCTGCGCGACTCGTTGGTAATTCCCACCGTCAGGGCGCCGAGCTGGCGGGCACGCTCGATCACCATGTTGGTATCCGTGGACTCTCCGGATTGCGAGATGCCCACTACCAGGGCCTGCTCGAGCCTGGGCGATGCGCAATAGACCGTGAAAATGGAAGGGGCCGCCAGGCTGCAGGGAATCCCGGTGCAAATTTCCAGCAGGTAGCGCCCGAAGTGAGCTGCGTTGTCGGAGGTGCCCCGGGCCACGAGCACGATGAAGCGGGGCCGGTTGCGCTCCAGGAGGCTGCGCAAGCGTGCGATCCGCGGCGCTTCCCGTTTCAAGGTACGCTCCAGGGCATCCGGCTGCTCCCGGATTTCTTCGCGCATCCGCGACATACTCGCCTACGAGGATAACAGGTCCGCCGCGCCCTCACTCCGAGGGCTGATTGCGCAGCACCGCGTCGGCCACAGCAACCACGGCACGCATTTGCCGCACATCGTGCACGCGCACGATGTGGGCGCCGCCCAGGACCGCCGCCGTCACCGCCGCGGCCGTGGCGAACAGCGTCTCCTCTTCGGTTTTCTGGGCGAGAAAGGACTTGCGCGAAGGTCCCACCAGCACGGGAAGCTTCAGCCGCGCCATCTCTTCCAGTCGCGCCAGAATTTCCGAATTCTGCTCACCACGCTTGCCGAAGCCGAGGCCGGGATCCACCACGATGCGCGACCGGTCCACGCCCGCGCGGACGGCGCGATGCACCGCCGCTTCCAGATCGTGGAGGATCGCCGCCATGGGATCGGGCAGCGGCGGCAGCTTGGCCCACGTTTCCGGCGTGCCGCGCATGTGGTTGAGGATCAGGCCGGCGTCGTAGCGCGCCACCACGCGCGCCAGTTGGGGATCGAAAGTGAGGCCGCTGGGATCGTTGATGATTTCGGCGCCCAGCTTGAGCGCGTGCTCGGCGACGCCGGCTTTGTACGTGTCCACCGAGACGGGAACCGCCAGACGCCCGCGGAGTCGTTTGAGCACGGGAATCAAACGCCGCTTTTCTTCCGCTTCCGAGATGCGGGTGGAGCCGGGCCGGGTGGATTCCGCGCCTACGTCAATGATGTCGGCGCCTTCTTCTTCCATTTCCAGGGCGCGGGCGAAGGCCCGGTCCGGATCCAGGTAACGCCCGCCGTCGGAGAAGGAATCGGGCGTCACGTTGAGGATGCCCATGATGAGCGTGCGCTCGCCCAGGTTCAGTTCGCGTTCTTTCAGCTTCCAGACGAAATGCGGGCGCATGGCGTTTAGCCGTACTCGAAGCCTGCCAGTGCGTACACGAGCTCGTCGCGGTTCCCCAGCGGCTGGGCGTCCTCGCGACCGCGCAGGCTCATGCGGACCAGGCGACGCCGCGGCTGGAAGCCGAACCGGCGCGCCAGCTCCAGGGCCGCCGGATTGGAATGCAACAAATCCCAAAAAATTGTTTCGGCGGCGTGCCGCGCCAAAAAGTACTCCAGCAGCCTTCGCGCGCTATCCACCGTGCGGCAAACGCAGGGCCCGAAGTAGAAGGCCTGCGAACCCGGGCGTCCCATGGCGTAGCCGCAGCCGGGCAGCGAAACCGCTTCCCATCGAGCCAGCCGCTCCAGCACGGCGCGACGGCTGGCGCCGAAGGCCAGCCGGTCCAGTTCCTCATCTAACACGAAGGGCGAGACTTCGGGCGCGCAGGTGGGCGCCTGGCGCGGCTCGAGCGCCCACCGCTCGACAATCTGCTCGTCCTGAAAGCCGAGGCTCTGATAAAGCGGGCGCCCCATATCCGTGGCGTCCAGCTTGATCCAGGCCACCTCACGCGCGCGAGCGTAGGCTAGCGCCTCCTGCATGAGCCGTCGCGCAAAGCCGCGTCCGCGATACTCGGGTGCGGTGAGGACCATACCGATCCACGCCAGATCCCGTCCGTAGCAGACTACGGTCGTCGTAGAGACGACTTGACCGTCGGTCTCGAGCGCGAAGCAGCCCTCAGGCTCGAGCTCGATCAGGTTCAGCCAGTCCTGCTCGGTCTGATTCCAGCCGGCGGCGTCTTTGAGGCGCATGGCCTGGGGGATATCCTCCGCGCGCAGGCGCCGGATCAGCACGCCACTCGCTTCCATTTCCTGCCCACGCGGATGATCAGGTAGGTCCCGGCACTGTCGGGATAGCGCAGATCGGAACAGCGCTGGCCGTTGATCTCCACGGCGCCAGCCTTGATTTTGCGCACGGCGTCGCTGACCGATTCGGCCAGACCCACGCGGGCCAGCAGCTTGTCCACGCGCAGCTCCCCGCCCACGCGGACATCGGGCGGCAGGGGAACGGTCTCCAGCTCGGAGGGAACCTCTCCGCGGCGCACCACGCGGTTGAACTCCTCGGCCGCCCGGTCGGCCTCTTCCGGCGAGTGGAAATCGGCCACAATCGTGCGCGCCAGCTCCATCTTCACTTCCATGGGATGGCGCTCGCCCCGCTCCACCTTGGCGCGAAGAGCCTGGATCTCTTCCAGGCTGCGGTCCGTCAGCAGCTCCCAGTACCGCCACATCAGCTCGTCGCTGATGGACATGAGCTTGGCGAACATCTGCTCAGGCGGCTCGGTGATGCCCACATAGTTGCCCAGGGACTTGGACATTTTCTGCACGCCGTCCAGCCCCTCGAGCAGCGGCGTGGTGGCGACGATCTGTGGCCGCTGGCCGTAGTCTTTCTGGATCTCGCGACCCACCAGCAGGTTGAATTTCTGGTCCGTGCCGCCCAGCTCGACGTCGGCGCGCAGCGCCACGGAATCGTAGGCCTGCGCCAGCGGGTACAGCAGTTCGTGCACGGAAATGGGCGTACCTTCGCGGAAGCGTTTGGCGAAGTCATCGCGCTCGAGCAGGCGGGCCACCGTGTAGCGCGCGCACAGGCGGATGATGTCTTCGAAGGTCAGCGCGTCCAGCCACTCGCTGTTGAAACGGATCTCGGTCTTTTCGGGATCCAGAATCTTGAAGACCTGCTGGCGATAGGTCTCGGCGTTGCGCTCGATTTCCTCGCGGCTCATGGGCGGGCGCGTGACGTTGCGTCCCGTAGGGTCGCCGATGCGGCCCGTGCCGTCGCCGATCAGAAAGATCACGTGGTGGCCGAGATCCTGGAAGTGCTTCATCTTGCGCAGCAGCACGGTATGGCCCAGGTGCAGATCCGGCGCCGTGGGGTCGAAACCGGCTTTGACGCGCAAAGGCCTGCCCTCGGCCAGGCGCTCCCGCAACTCCTCCTCGTGGATCAGCTCGGCCAGGCCTTTCTTGAGATAGCGGAGCTGTTCCTCGACAGAAAGCACTTACTCATTATAGGGTTAGCCGCCTTCATCCCGCGGCGGCTACTCGTAACGGAGCGCTTCGGCCGGAGCGATCCGCGTGGCGTTGCGCGAAGGATAGAGCGTGGCGAGATAACTGACCAGAAGCGCTGCGCCCGCGATCCAGATGCTGTCCAGCCATCGCGGCTCGAAAGGCACGTAACTGAGGGAATAAATCTCCTCGTCCAGGCGCACCCAGCGGTAGCGCTCGCCCAGCCAGCACAGCAGGTGCCCCGCCGCCAGCCCCAGCGCGACGCCCACCACCCCGATGGTCAAACCCTGGTAAACAAAGATGCGCCGGATCTGCTCGCGGCGCGCGCCCATGGACATCAAAACCGCGATGTCGCGGTACTTTTCCATGACCATCATGGTGAGCGTGATGAAAATATTGAGTGCGGCGACCAGCTCGATCAGACCGATCGTGATCACCGTCACCGCCTTCTCCATGCGCAGCGCGTTGAAGAGCTGCCGGTTTTGCTCCATCCAGTGGGTGGCGGCCAGGTCCGGTCCCGCGATTTTCTCGGCTGCCCGGCTGACTTCCGGCGCGCGGTAAATATCATCCAGTCGCAGCTCGATGGCATTGACCACGTTCTTCAGCGACAGGATTTGCTGCGCCGCTTCCAGCGTGGTGAAGGCCCAGCCGGCGTCGAAGTCGTAGAGGCCGGTCTCGAATATCCCCACCACGCGGAAGCGCGTCACCTTGGGACGCGGGCCAAAAGGCGTAAGCTCCCCCTGGGGACTCATCACCGTGGCCACGCTGTTCAGCAACAGCCCGGTCTTCTGCGCCAGCCGGGATCCCACGATGATCCCGGGATAGCCGCGACTCTCCTTGAGCGCCTCGGCCGATCCCTGCCGCAGATGGCGCAGCACCTCGCCGGCCTGCAGTTCCTGCTCGAGGTTGATGCCCTTGAGCACCGCGCCTTCCGAGTGCAGACCGGTGATGAAAACCTGGCCATACAGGGCAGCCGAAACCGCCCGCACGTGAGGCAGGGCGCGCAACTTGCCGGCCAGCTCCTGCCAGTTTTCGATCCCGTAAAGCGGCTCGCGCTCGAGGATGGTGACGTGCGCCGTGGCCCCGAGCAGACTGCGCTGGAGCGTGTTGCGGAAGCCGTTGTTGATGGCCAGCGCCACCACCAGCGCCATCACCCCGGCCGCCACGCCCAGAATCGAGATCAGGGTGATCAGCGAAATGACGGCCTGCTTGCGCTTCGCCTTCAGGTATCGCAGGGCGACGAAGAGCTCGAAGCGCTTGTTCACGGGGCCACGTCCCGATCCAGCTCGCGCAGCTTGTCCGCCAGACCCAGCGGGCCTTCGGGACGCAGCAGCGGGAAGAGGATCACCTCGCGGATCGAGTTGACGCCGGCCAGCAGCATGGTCAGGCGGTCAATGCCGATGCCTTCGCCGCCCGTGGGCGGCATGCCGTAGCAGAGCGCACGCAGGAAGTCCTCGTCCATCTGGTGGGCCTCCTCGTCGCCCCGCGCCCGCAAGCGCAGTTGCTGATCGAAGCGGCGCCGCTGTTCCTGGGGATCGTTGAGCTCACTGTAGGCGTTGGCCACCTCCATGCCGGCGATGATGATTTCGAAGCGCTCGGCGAAGTCCGGCTCGTCCGGCTTGGATTTGGCCAGCGGCGAAGTCTCCACCGGGAAGTCGTAAATGATGGTGGGCTGCACGAGTTGCTCTTGTACGACGCGCTCGAAGATATCCACGAGCGCTTCGCCCGGGCTGGGCCGGCTGGAGTGACGGCTGAGCCACGCGGGATCGCTCAGGTCGGAGAGCGTGGGGCGGTCCGGGCCGCGCCAGAATTCCACGATCGCCTCGCGCATGGAATAGCGCGCCAGGCGACTGAAATCCAGCCGCTGTCCCTCGTATTCCACTTCCGTGCTTCCGGTCGCGTCCAAGGCGGCCTGCCGCAACAGTTCCTCGGAAAGATCCATCAGGCCCCGGTAATCCGTGTAGGCCTGGTAGAACTCCAGCATCGTGAACTCGGGATTGTGCCGTGTGGAAATGCCCTCGTTGCGGAAGTTGCGGTTGATTTCGTAGACGCGGTCCATGCCGCCCACGACCAACCGCTTCAGGTACAGTTCCGGCGCGATGCGCAGGTACAGGTCAATATCCAGCGCGTTGTGATGCGTGATGAAGGGTCGCGCGGCGGCCCCGCCGTAGAGCGGCTGCATCATGGGAGTTTCCACTTCCAGGAAGCCGCGCTCGTCCAGTTGGCGACGAAGGCTGCGGATGAGCCGGTTGCGTATGAGAAAGATCCGCCGGACCTCGGGGTTGGCGATCAGATCCAGATAGCGCTGGCGGTAGCGCGTCTCGACGTCTTCCAGCCCGTGCCATTTCTCGGGCATGGAGAGCAGCGTCTTGGCCAGAAACTCCAGACGCTCCACATGGACCGTCAGTTCGCCGGTGCGCGTGCGGAACAGGTAGCCCTCGGCCCCGATGATGTCGCCCGGCTCCAGCATGCGAAAGAGCTTGAAATCGCGTTCCGCCACGGCGTCACTGCGCACGTAAATTTGCAGGCGCTCGCCCTCCTGCATGAGGTGGGCGAAGCCGGCGCGACCCATCAGGCGGATGGTGTGGATGCGGCCGCAGACGCGCACCTGGATGCGCGGTTCCAGTTCCTCGGCGCTCTTGTCGCCCCAGCGACGCCGGATTTCAGCCAGCGTGTGGGTGAAGTCGAAACGCCGGCCGTAGGGCTCGAAGCCGAGCGCACGGATCTGACGAATCTTCTCGAGACGTTGCGCGAGCAGATCGAATTCCAGCGACAAGCGGATTCTCCTTGGCCCGGTGCGGGCGCAGCACGCGGCGGGCGTCTGAATGCTTCATTATAATTGAACGTTGCCGTTTCTCTCGATTGTCATACCCGCTTACAACGAAGAAGCGCGTTTGCCCGCGACGCTACGGACCGTGCTCGATTATCTGGACCGGGCCTGGCCGCGGCAGTTCGAAATCCTGGTGGTGGACGACGGCTCATCCGACGGCACCGCCGCCTGCGTGAAGGAGGCAGCCCGGGCGCGCCCGGAACTGCGTCTGCTGCGCAACCCCGGCAATCGCGGCAAAGGGTACTCGGTCCGGCACGGCATGCTCAAAGCGCGCGGCCAGTGGGTGCTGTTCACGGACGCCGACCTCTCGGCGCCTATCGAGGAGATCGAGAAGCTCTGGGAGGCGGTGCAGCGCGAGGACGCGGCCATCGCCATCGGCTCGCGCGCGCTGGACCGCTCGCTCATCGGCGTGCACCAGCCGTGGTGGCGGGAATGGGCCGGCAGGATTTTCAATTTCTTCATGCGCGTGCTGGTGGGCCTGCCGTTTCGCGACACGCAGTGCGGCTTCAAATTGTTTCGCCGGGACGCAGTGCAGGCCATCTTCCCGCGGCAGCGCATCGAGCGCTTCGGCTTCGATGTCGAGGTGCTCTATCTGGCGCGCAAGCTGGGTTTCAAGACGGTCGAGGTTCCCGTGCGCTGGAACCACGCCGAAGGTACCCGCGTCAGCATGTTGCGCGACAGCCTGGACATGTTCCTCGATCTGCTGCGCGTGCGCTGGAACTGGCACCGCGGCCTCTACCGCCGACCAGCCGTGATGGCCGACTGAAGGCGGCGCAGGCGGAGTCAAACGATCAGACGCATGCAGCCGCGGGCGGCGTGGCCACTTCGAGCAAGCCAGCGCCCCGAGCCTGTGCAGAACCGCCTGGCCGCGTCCGTCCTCACTTCGCGAGCAAGATCGCTATACCATCGTTTGGTCCAGAAAAGCTGATCGAGCACTGGGTTCGTTTGATATTGGCGGGTATAAAGCCTTCTTTCGGTCCACTATAGAATTCGCTGCGGTCAATAAAATTCCGCAAGGCCGAGGCCGCCGCAGGACCCCTTATCTCATAGCGGGCCAGCCCTCCTCCCGGAATCATCTTGGGATCACTTACCAAAGGCACATTGGTCACGGACCACTCGTACAGGTCCTCGCTGTAATCCACCATTTCTTTGCCCGTATTCGGGCTGGTATACGTGGATTGGTACTTGCGATAGCGGCGGTAGCTCAGGGTCTCCACTTTGGTGAGATCCTGAGAAAGGGTCCCGGTGATGGTTAACTGAAAAGGCGGCTCACCGTTTCTCACCAGATCGTAATCCTCTACTTGCACAAAGAAGGTGGTGCCCGACCAGACGAGAGGACCCTTGGAGTACAGGGTCCCGACCATCGAACCCATGCAAGGGGCGCTGAAGGTCCCATAGAGTTTGTGATCTATCTTGGTCCACAGGATTTTGGCGACTTCCAAGGGAATTTCCTCCACGATGTCCCCTAGCTCGGGCATCGAGGCCGACCCCCCAAGCAGAAGTTTGAGCGTGGTGACCACGGGCGAGACGCCCGTCAGCGCCAGCGTTCGCTCACCGCGATCCAAGCGGGCAACTGAGGTGTCGCTGATGGCCATATCCAGGCACTCCCGCCACCCGCTGCCCGTTTGAGCCTGGCGATGAGGCCATGCCGCATGGTGCGAGTGCCCTCGCGGGTGGTGACGTCGAAGGTGACCAGGGCGCGCACCACTGCGAGGGTGCCCTTGTCTCTGTACCCCGTCGCCAGCTGAGTAAAACCGAAATTCGAAAACGCGACTTTGCGTGCTACGGTCTCGAGGATCTCCCTGCTTCGGCGCCGGTTCTCCTCGCTGACCTTCTCCATGTCGTACAGGGCGAGCATCCCGGCCACATCCCCTCGCACTTGCGCTTCCAGTGCTGCCTTGACGATTTCGGCGGGATCCCTGGGGGGCCTACCGCGGCCCAGACGTTGTCCTGTGAGGATCGCTGCCCGATGCTGACCACGACGGGCTGCCGGCCTGTGGGAACGTCGGGAGCAAGTTGAAGATTGATCTGGTAGACGCCCGCCGTGCCGGGTGCCAGGCCGGCGAACAACACCGTCGCAGGCTCTCCGCCCACCGTCACCCGGACCGGTTCCGTGACCTCGTTGAGAGGTCCCCAGCGCCCTCCGTCGCCACCCGGATTTCCCGCAATCGCCTGCGGTCGTCCTTCGCCCAGGCCAGTGGCGTAGAGGATGAGATACCTTCCCTGCTCGACCGGATCGCCTTCGCCCACCAGCCGGTAGTTGACGTGGAGCGCGATGGCCTCTCCGCGACCGTCCAGCGTGCGCGTGAACCGGCGCGGGGCGCGCGGCACGATAGCAACCCTCGCCGGGTTGCTCGTCCCCGCGGCCGTGCGCACCCGCACCTCGACCGAAGATGCCGTGATCCCGAACGGCATCTGAATGTTGATTTGCCCCGGCGACGCGAAGTAGAGCGGCGTGCGAACCGCAGTCTTGCCCGGCTCCGTCACTTCGACCGATACTTACTCCTTCCAGTTCCTGCGGCAGCGGGATGGCCCGTGCGGTCACCGTCCGCGGCGCCAGATTCTGCCCGAAGATGGAGACCATCATGCCCAGCGCGATATCAGCCGTATAGTCCGCGCCGTTCAGCACGCCTCCCGCGTTGATCACTGGCCGGTTTCCGGCGGGCGTCGCTCCCGCCCGGGTCACGGTGAAAGGCGCCACCTGGCAGAGCGCGGTCCTCTCGCGGGCGCTGAGCGGATGGTCCAAAAGGCCCCGTCGGTGGTAGCGCTCGTGCATGGCGGGAAAATTATCCGAAAAGCGACACTCAGCGACTTCCAGGTTGCCGTTCAGGTAGTAGAGGGCGGCGCCTCCCTCCGGAAGGGGTAGCTTGACGCGAATCCGTCCCAACTGATCTATCGAGAGTTCCTCCGGGATGGGTAACAGGCCGGCCACGCGACTCACGTTCGCCAGCGGAAACAGCACGTAAGCCCACTCGCCGCCGCCAGTCAGCGCGGGCAAGCTCGCGCCGCGTCTGGCCTCGGTTTGCCGGGCCTTGGAGAAAGGCAATTTGAGCACGCCCAGCGCCGCGTGCCCCAACCCGTCGCCAGGGTTGTTGATCGCGGCAAAGACGAGGTCATCGTGACCGTCGCGGTCCGCATCGTAAACCAACAGCGCCTGGATTGCGCCCGGGTGCCAGTACTCTTCGAGCACGCGGCCGCGGCGTGCGTCGAGCAGCGACACCTGTGAGGGATACCACAGCCGGTGATTGGCCACTGTGAGCAGGCGTACCTGTCCCGAAATGCGCACGGGGCAGATCGCATGCAAACGGAAATCCGGCTCGAAGGTGCGGCCAGCGCAAGTCTTCTGGGCGCCGTAACGGTGTTCTCAACGCAACTTGCCGCCGGCTTCGTAACATTGCAAGGCAGCGCGCTGTCGCTCGGTGCTTGCGGGAACCCGATCGAGAAGGACCTCGCGGCGCCCGTCGCCGTCAATATCCGCGAGCTGCACAAGCGGTTGGTCCCGCGGGTCCCGGCTGCGTTGGGGCTCCGGAAGTTGCTTTCGCCAGCAGACCTTGCCGCGGGCATCGAGAACCGTCAGGACGCCGTCGCGGAACGTCCAATGATGCGGATCGCGAGGCGCCAGAAGTCTGATGAGCACCAGCGCAACCAGGGCAGCGCCGGCGAGCAAGCTTGCTGCCACGAGCCAGAGTCGGCGCTTGCGGGCTTCCCCGGCAAGTGCCGGCGACGCTTCGGAAGCCGCGTTCCGGGCGCCCCCGGAAGCCTCCCATTCATCCAGCTCCTCGGTGAAGGCAACCACACGTGCGCTCCGCCCGCGCCCCAGCCGGCGCACAGGCAGGCCTGCGGTCTTTTCCCACCGCTGGCCCGAACGCACGGTGACGCCGAGGTAGTCGGCGATCTCCTTTCAGGATTGAAGCTTGACGCCGCGGGGCCGTTTTTCTGAACTGGCCATCTGCCCGTAGTTAGCCACAGCGTGCGGGAGCCTTCCCTTCCGTCCCTGACGCGCCGGGCACGGGCGATACCGGCTGGTGCGCTCGTGGCCGAACTCACCGCCGCACGATCACCTCCCGCAGGTGGTCGCGCGTCAGGAAAAACTTCAGCGAATGCGCTTCGCGGAAAAGCCGCTCGATCGCGCGGTTGTTGAAGAGCTGCGCCGGGCGGCGCATTTCCCGCAGCGAAAGCCACAAAGTATCGGGACCACCGATGCGATAGCGGTAAACTGGCGCGCGCTCGACGCGCTCATCGGCGTGAAAGATCGCCAGCATGTAACCGCCGCGTTTGACGATCTGGTACAGCCGCGCGAGCACCGCTTCCAACAGCGGGGACGCCAGATACTCCAGCATGTCCCAGAGCAGTGCGCCATCGAAACTGGCGGGCGGGAATGGGAGCGTCTGCTCGAGAAAGCGCGCTGCGCGGGCCTGGTCCTGTTGAACCGCATACCAGTCATCGGGACCGAAGTGCGTCTCCAGCAGCTGATAAAAATCCTCCGAGTAAAGACGGAAGCCGCGTTCGGTGATGAAGCTGATGCTGGCCTGCGAGGCGCCCGCCCAATCCAGCACGCACAAACCTTCACCCGGGCCGAGCGCGCGAAAGAACTCTTCCAGGCCGTGGCTGTGGCGAGCGTATACCTCCGCTGAGGCAGAAACCGGTTGCGGGCCCGGAGCGCTCTGCGAATCCGGGCCGTGCCGAGAAACTGACTTCGCGCGGTCCCGGAACAAGCGCTTCTCCGGAGTCAGCGTTTGGGATCCACCGGCGGCGCAGGCGAGGTCGCTTGCGGGCCGGGCGCTCCCGGTTGCGCCGGCGGTGGCGCCGTACGGGCCGGCTGGGCCCCCTGCGGTTTCGGCGCTTCCCGCACGATATCAATGCTGCCCTTGAAGTACGCGCCGTCTTCGATAACGATGCGGCCCGTCTTGATATCCCCAACCAGCCGGGCTTCCTTGCGAATGTCAATTTTCTCGCTGGCTTCGACGTTCCCGTTGACCGTGCCCAGCACGACCACTTCGCGGGCCTTGACGCTGGCTTGCAGTCTGCCATGCGGCCCGATCGTAACGCGATTCTCGGGGACCTCCACCGTCCCCTCGATCTCGCCATCCAGGTAGAGGTCCTCGCGACTGAAGATCTGGCCTTTGATCTTGACGGACTTGCCGATGGCCGCTACGCCACGGGGAATCTCAGGTTCGCTGGGCCTTGCCGGCGGGGCAGGGGCGGGCTCGCGAACCGGTTCAGGGGCAGGCGGAACGGGGGGCCTGGAGGGTGTTTCGTCTTCACGACGCTTCCACATCGGTTGATCGCTCCTCGGTGAACGATGGGGCCAAAGACTTTATACTATAGGGCGACTGCACCGGGAAGCAATGTTGCGCTCGCCCGTCGCAGCGCCAGGGATCTCACGATGATCTCTCAACTCACCATCACTGTTCTTTCCGACAATGTGGTTCGGGAGCCGGATCTGCTGGGCGAGTGGGGCTGGTCGGTCTGGATCGAGGCGGACCAGCATCGCATCCTTTTCGACACCGGCGCCGGCCGCGTTCTCGAACACAATGCGCGTCACCTGTACGTGCCGGTGGAGACGGCCGAAGCCATTATCCTGAGCCACGGCCACTACGATCACACCGGCGGCCTGGTGGCCGCGCTCAGTCGCGATCAGCGGCCCGAGTTGTGGGTGCATCCGGCGGCGTTCGAGCCCAAGTTTTCTCGCCGTGAGAATGCGCCCGCGCGGGCCATCGGCTTGCCGGGCCTCAATCCCGAGGGCGCTCGCATGCGTGCGCGTCAGGTGCACTGGACCACCACGCCCGCCGAGGTGCGCCCCGGCATTTGGTTAACGGGCGAAATCCCACGCCGCAACACGTTCGAGGACGTCGGGGGACCGTTCTTTCTCGACGAGGCCTGCCGGCGCCCCGACCCGCTGGTGGACGACCAGGCTCTCTGGATTGAAACCGCGCACGGGCTGGTGGTCGTGCTGGGTTGCTGCCATGCGGGCGTCGTGAACACGCTGGAGCATATTCGCCAGTTGCGTCCCGGCGCACCGATCCGCGCGCTGATTGGAGGAATGCACCTGGTGCGCGCCACACCTGAGCGAATGGAGCGCACCCTTCAGGCCCTGGCCGCCTTCGATCCCCAACTCATCGTTCCTTCGCACTGCACGGGCTGGGGACCGACCACGGAACTGGCGCAGCGTTTCCCGGGCCGCGTGCAGGAGTCAGCCGTCGGCAAACGCTTTTCCTTCGGGTCGTGAAGCCGCCATGCAGGCAAGCGAGGCCATCGAAATGCGCGTCCGGCCCATCGGCGTCATCCGCACCCCGTTTCCGGAGCCTGCCGGGACGCCAATCCAACCGCCCATGTCCGAGGGAGCCGAAGGCCGCGTGATCGTCTTCGACGAGTACCGGGAAGCACTCAACGATCTCGAAGGATTCGACCGGATCTGGCTGGTGTACTGGTTTCACTGTGCGGCGCCGGCGCGGATGCGGGTAACTCCGTTTCTCGATTCCCGCGAACGGGGCCTGTTCGCGACCCGGGCGCCCTGCCGTCCCAACCCGATCGGGATCTCCTGCGTGCGATTGCTCGCCATCGAGGGCAATGTGCTCAGGGTTTCCGAAGTGGACATCGTGGACGGCACGCCTCTGCTGGACATCAAGCCTTACGTGCCGCGGTTTGACGCCTACCCGAACGCTCGCGCCGGCTGGCTGGAAGATGCCGGACCAGGCCCTCACCGGGCCGACGCGCGGTTCATGCAGGACTGAGAGCGCGCCTTGCGGCCTCCCGCACTTGCGCTGCCGGCCTCTCATTTCCGACCGGGACAACCGAGCGCGTGCGCCGAGAACACACGCCGCCCACTGCCTGAAGTAAGATCGGACGTGCGATGAGGAGTCCGGGATGAAGCGCGCTATTCTTCTTGCCTTTGTTGCGTGGGCTGGGGCCAGCGCCCAGAAGAGTCCGTACCGCGAACTCACGCTCGACCAGTTGCGCGACAAAATCGCCGGCGGCTGGGCAGGACAAATGATCGGCGTCAGCTTCGGCGCGCCGACGGAGTTCCGTGCCCAGGGGCGCATCCTGGAGGAAGATCTGCCGCCGTGGACGCCGGACCGCGTGAAAAACTCGCTCAACCAAGACGACCTGTACGTGGACATGACGCTGGCGCAGGTACTGGATGAGAAGGGTCTGGATGCCACCACCGAAGATTTTGCGGCTGCCTTTGCCAAGACCCAATACAGTCTCTGGCACGCCAACCTCGCCGCCCGGCGCAATCTGCGACGGGGCATCCCGCCCGCGCTGTCCGGACATCCCCGCCACAACGCGCACGCCGACGACATTGACTTCCAGATCGAAGCCGACTTCATCGGTTTGATGGCGCCAGGGCTCTATCAAGCCTCCAACCGAATTGCGGACCGCGCCGGCCGCGTGATGAACTACGGCGACGGCATCTACGGCGGCATGTTCGTCTCGTGCATGTACGCGGCCGCCTTCTTCGAAAAAGACCCGCGGCGGATCGTCGAGACCGGTCTGGCGTGTATTCCTTCGCGCAGCCCGTACGCGCGTCTCATCGCCGACCTGCTGGCCTGGCACAAACAATATCCGGACGACTGGCGCAGAGTGTGGCGCCTGATCGAGGAGAAGTGGGACAGGAACGATCCCTGCCCCGCCGGAGCGTTGCGACCGTTCAATATTGACGCCAAACTCAACGGCGCCTACATCGCCCTGGGCCTGCTCTACGGCGGTGGGGATTTCGGGCGCACGCTGGAGATCTCCACGCGCGCCGGGCAGGACTCGGACTGCAACCCGGCCAGCGCCGGCGGCATCCTGGGCGTGGTCCTCGGTTACAGCGGCATCCCGGAGACTTGGAAAAGCGGCATCCCGGCCATTGCCAACGAGAAATTTAGTTACACGGATTACTCGTTCAACACCATCGTGGAGAGCACGCTCAAACGCGCCCTGGCGTTGATCGAGCGCAACGGTGGCCGCCGCGAAGGCGATCGGGTGCTGGTGCGCGTCCAGCAGCCCAAGCCGCCTCGCCTCGAAACCTGGAACTTCGGCACGGTGGCCGAGCGCATTCCTGTGGATGATCCCCGCTGGCAGTTCGCAGGCCCGTGGCGCACGGAGAAGGATCAGCGCATTGCAGCCGACAAAGGCGCGGAGGCCTCGATTCGCTTCCGGGGAACCGGCGCGATTCTGGTGGGTCCATACCTGGCTGAGGGCGGCAAAGCGGACGTTTACCTGGATGGCAAACTCCACCGCACCGTGGACGTGTGTTCGGACGAGAAAGCCAACAAGCGCGATGAAGCGGTCTGGCACGTCTACGGACTGCGTCCGGGCGAGCACACCGTGCGCCTGGTGGTGCGCGGCGAGCCGTTTGGAGAACATACCGGCACCGCGGTGGCGCTGCAAGGCCTGGTCGTTCTGCGTTGAACGAGTCGGCCGGCGAGTGCGCGGCGTTCAGGCGCGGGCGGGCCGCCGCAGGACCAGCCACAGACCCACGCCGGCCAGTGCCAAAGCGATCCACTGCTCGACGTAGAACGGCCCGAGCGGCGGGTTCAGTTCGTCGTGCGCGCGCACGAACTCGATGAAAAACCGCGCGCCCGAGTACAGCAACAGATAAAGTCCGAGGATCGAACCAGGCGCGTGCGGCCGCAGATATCGCCGGTAAAGCACGAAAAAGATGACCGCCTCGGCCAGCGATTCGTAGAGCTGAGTGGGATGCAAGGGGCGGTGGAGCGGCGTGCCGAAGAGTTCGTGCGAAACGGGATTCGTGAACGTGACTGCCCAGGGCAAGTGCGTCTCGACGCCCCAGCAGCAGCCCGCGGCAAAGCAACCTAACCGCCCGATGGCGTGGCCCAGTGCGATGCTCGGAGCGAAGATATCGGCGGTCGCCCATCCGGGGAGCCGCTTGCGGCGAATGTACCAGGCGGCTACCAGCAACGCTGCGATCAATCCCCCGTAAAAAATGCCGCCCGCCTGAAGTGTGGAGAGGCTGAAAATCTCGCCCGGGCGTGCGCGGTAATAATTCCAGTCCAGCACGACAAGCATCAATTTGGCGCCCAGGATTCCGGCCAGAGCCGAATAGATGCCCAGGTTGAGCACCGAGTCCTTGTCGAGCCCGGCGCGTCGCGCGAGCCTGCCTGCCAGCCACAATCCTGCGAGGAAGCCCATCGTCACGAGCAGGCCGTAGGTGGGAAGGAAGAAGTCACCGATGCGGATGAGTTGAGGCAGCATCTACCTGCTTTCCCGACGGGGTTCGCGCGAGCGCCAGAGATCGAGCACGATGAGCGCCGCGCCCACGCTGATGGCGCTATCGGCAAGGTTGAAGGCGGGCCAGTGGTGACCGCCCACGTGAAAGTCGAGGAAGTCCGTGACCTCGCCGAACCAAAGGCGGTCGAAAAGGTTTCCTGCGGCGCCTCCCAGCACCAGCGCCAAGGGAAGGCGCGGAATCCCGCCCGGCTGCGGTGGCCGCCACAGCCACGCGCTGACCAGGACGACGGCGGCAAGCGACAGTCCCAGCAGCAGGGCGCTCCGCCAGCCGGGATCCGCCGTAGCGAGCAGGCTGAAAGCGGCGCCGGGGTTGCGCGTGTGAATGATGTTGAAGAAGCCGGGGATCACAACGATGGTCTGCCAGGGCTCGACGCGGCTTTCGATGATGAACTTGGTCAGCCGGTCCGCGGCAAAGACCGCGGCTGCGGTGGCGAAGGCCGCCAGGCGAAAGTGCATCTCAACCCTTCAGGATCTCGGTCACCGCCGCGGCGCAAGCCGGGCAGATCGTGGGCCAGGCGGGATCGGCGCCGACCTCGGTGGAATACTTCCAGCAGCGCTCGCACTTGCGGCCGGACGCGCGCTCCACGATGACCTCGAATTCGCCGGGACGCTGTTCCAGCGAAACCTGGGAAACGATGAAGAATTCCGGTAGCTTTTCGATATACTCGGCCAGCAGCGGATAAAGATCGCCGTCGGCCCGCAAATGCACGCGCGCCTCGAGCGGCGCCCCGATAGCCTTCTCCTGGCGGGCTTCCTCGAGCCGCTTGAGCACAGCGTCGCGGACCTCGAGCAGCCGGTCCCAGTTCCGCGCGCGTTCGCGATGCCGCTCATCCAACCCCTCGGTCAGCTCCTGGGGCTCCGGGAACATCGCCAGATGGACGCTTTCGGGAGCGCCCGCCGGTTTGGCCAGGTGATCCCAGACTTCCTCGGTGGTGAAGGCCAAAATCGGCGCCACCAGACGCACCAGCGCCCAGGTCAGCCGCCACAGCGCCGTCTGCGCGCTGCGCCTTGCGCGGGAGCGCGGGGCCGCCGTGTAAAGACGGTCCTTCAGAATGTCGAAGTACAGAGCGCTCAAATCGGTGGTGGCGAAATTGTAGATCGCGTGATAGACGCGATGAAAAGCGAAGTCATCGTAGAAAGCGCGACAGTTGCGAACCAGCTCCTCGGCACGGAACAGAATCCACTGATCCAGCTCGAGCAGCTCCGCGGCAGGCAGCGCGTCGCGCGCCGGGTCGAAGTCGGCCAGGTTGCCCAACGCCCAGCGGAACGTGTTGCGCAGCTTGCGGTAGGCCTCGGACAGCCTGGTGAGAATGGTGTCCGAGATGCGCGCATCCTCGGTGAACTCCACCGAAGCCACCCACAGCCGCATCACCTCGGCGCCGTAGCGATTGATGATTTCCTCGGGCGCGATGTAATTGCCGAGGGACTTGGACATGGCGCGGCCTTCCGCGTCCAGGATCCAGCCATGAGAGGCGCATTCCCGGTACGGGGCGCGACCGCGCAGACCGACTGCCACCAGCAGCGAAGAATGGAACCAGCCGCGATACTGATCGCCGCCTTCGATGTAGAGGTCCGAAGGCCAGGGCAGGCCGTTGGCTTCGGTCAGAACCGCGAGGTGGCTGGAGCCGGAGTCGAACCAGACGTCGAGAATGTCATCCTCTTTGCGGAAGGATTGGCCGCCGCAACGCGCGCAGCGGGCCTCGGGACCGACCAGCTCGGCTGCGCTGCGCTCGTACCAGACGTCGGCGCTGTGCTGCTCGAACAGATCCACCACACGGTCCAGGACCCGCCGATCGGTCAGCGGCTCACCGCAGTTTTCGCAGTAGAAAACGATGATGGGCACGCCCCAGATGCGCTGGCGCGAGATGCACCAGTCCGGGCGGTTGGCGATCATGTTGGCGATGCGTTCCTCGCCCCAGGCCGGCATCCAGCGGACTTGCCGGATCGCTTCCAGCGCGCGCTCGCGGAGCCGGTTGCGCTCCATGCCGATGAACCACTGCTCGGTGGCGCGGAAGATCGTGGGGTTGTGGCAGCGCCAGCAGTGCGGATAACTGTGGACGAGGGTTTCCTCGGCCAACAGCGCGCCGCGGGATCGAAGGATCCCCACTACGACCGGATTGGCTTCCCAGACGGTCTTGCCGATGAGTTCTTCCGGCAGCCGACCGGCAGCGCCCTCGGCGTGGAAGAACTCGCCCGCCGGACCCACCGGACAGTACGTGGCGATGCCGTATTGCTGGCCGGTGAGATAGTCCTCGTGGCCGTGCCCGGGCGCCGTGTGTACCGCGCCTGTACCCTGCTCGAGCGTCACGTAATCGGCCAGCACGCCCACCGAATCGCGCTCGATGAAGGGATGGCGGAAAACGGCGCCTTCCAGTTTGCGTCCGCGGATGCGCGCCAGCTCGCGCCACTGCCTCCAGCCGCACTTCTGCGCAGTGACCTCGACCAGCGGCGCAGCCACCAGATAGACGTCGCCGTCGGTTTCGACCGCCGCATAATCGAAATCCGGATGAAAGGCGATGGCCATATTGGCGGGAATGGTCCACGGGGTGGTAGTCCAGATCAGGCCCCAGACCTTGCGGCCGGCCAGCGCGGGATCCAGTTGCGCAGGGTCGGAGACCAAAGCAAAGCGCACCCAGATGGACGGGCTGGTGTGGTCCTCGTACTCGACCTCAGCCTCCGCCAGCGCCGTGTGGCAGTGGATGCACCAATGCACCGGCTTCAAACCTTTGTAGACGTAGCCGCGATCCAGGAACTCGACGAAGGCCCGCGCAATGGCAGCCTGGTACTGCGGGCTCATGGTCAGATAAGGATCGTCCCAGCGCCCGAAAACGCCCAGGCGCTTGAAGTCCCGCCGCTGCACGTTGATCCAATACTCGGCGTAGCGGCGGCATTCCCGGCGGATTTCGACCGGCGTCATCTGCGCCTTGCGCGGCCCCAGTTCGCTGTCCACCTTGATTTCGATGGGCAAGCCGTGACAATCCCAGCCGGGCACGAAGGGGGCGTCGTAGCCCGCCATGGTCTTGGATTTGACGATGAAGTCCTTGAGAATCTTGTTGAACGCGGTTCCGGCGTGAATCGTGCCGTTGGCGTAAGGAGGGCCGTCGTGCAGAACATAAAGCGGGCGGCCGGCGCGAGCCTGGCGGATCTTTTCGTAGAGCCGCTGCTGTTCCCAGCGAGCAAGCATGCGCGGCTCCATTTTGGGGAGATCCGCCTTCATGGGAAACGAAGTGCGGGGCAAGTTGACAGTCTTCTTCAGGTCCACGCGGTCTGATTCCATAAGCGAGGGGAGAAAACCATTATAGCGAGGGGCTGACGGAAAACAGCTTTTGGCGCCGTTTCAAGCGCCGAACCATGAGGTGCCGGGCGCCTGGGCCTTGCGCGCGGCTTCCTCGTTCATCTCGACGCCGAGGCCGGGGCGTTCGGGCACGCGAATGAAGCCCTTTTCGATGATGTCGCCCTCGCGCACGAAATCGCGCCACAATTGCAGGCGCGACAACCAGTGCCACTCGAGGATCAGGAAATTGGGGATGGCGGCACAGACGTGGCAAGAAGCCATCGTGCCGATGGGAGACACCACGCAGTGCGGCGCGACGGGCACGTAGTAGGTATGAGCCATGTCCGCGATCTTGCGGCCTTCCAGCAAGCCGCCGCATTTCTGGAGGTCGGGCATCACGATGTCGGCGGCACGCTTTTCCAGCACCTCACGGAAGCCGTGACGCAGGAAAAGATTCTCGCCGCAACAGATGGGCGTGCTCGTGGAGGCGCGCACCTCGCGCATGGCGTCTACGTTTTCGGGCGGCACCGGCTCTTCCAGCCACAACAGGCGGAACGGCTCCAGTTCCCGAGCCACGCGTTTGGCTGTGACGACGTCGTAGCGCCCGTGCATGTCCACGGCCAGGTCTACGCGCGGCGGTAGCGACTCGCGCATGAAACGCACCTTGCGCACCATGTTGTCAATTTCGGCGTTGGAGGCGGTCCAGTTGACGCGGTCCCAGCGGTTGGGATCGTTGGCGTCATCAATGTCAATCTTGACCGCGGTGAAGCCAAGATCGAGCATCTGCTGGATCTTTTCCCGCGCGCCCGGATCGTCGGGCTGGTTGGTTTGCGAGTCGCAGTAGAGCCGGATGCGGTCCCGCATGCGCCCGCCCAGAAGTTGCCAGACCGGCAGGCCCAACGCCTTGCCTGCCAGATCCCACAGCGCGATTTCGACCGCGGAAAGAGCAGCCACGTACTGGCCAGCCTGTGCCCCCGCGAAGATGCCGGCGGTGCGGATCCGCTCGAACAGGGCATCCACGTTAAGGGGGTCCTGGCCCATCAGCAGAAAACGGAAGCTGTTGACCAGCGGCACGCCTCCCGCCACCGCATCCGTACCCTCGCCGTGCCCGTACAAGCCCTGGTCCGTGTAAATCCGCACGTGGAGTTGGAGGCCGTGCGCACGCACCACGGCCGTGCGCACGTCCGTGATCTTCAGACGCGGCCTGCGATAGGGCGAGCTGGCGTTCTGGATCGCGGCAGAGAGACCGCTCAAGTTCAGGAGCGAAGCAGGGATTGCCCGGGCGAGCAAGGATCGGCGCGTGAATTTTTTCATGGCGGCAGCCCCGCGGCGCCGACAAGATGGCGACGCCGTTGCGGGTCATTATACTACCGCCCTGCGGCGCGTGCGTTGCGGCCCAGCGCGCGGCGCACCGTCTCGCACAAGACGTCCGGGCTGAAGGGCTTGGCGACAAAGCCACAAGGTGCGGGCTGGTCCGGCGGCGCCCCGGCGGACATCAAAACCACTTTCAGATCCTCCGACTCGGCGCGCAGACCGTCGAGCCAGTCCGGGCCGTGGGCTTCGGCCGTCAGGGCATCCACCAGGGCCAGCGCCACGCGTCCCGGCGCGCGGCGGCACAGGCGGATTCCCTCGCGAATGCTGCGAGCGCAAACCACGCGCCAGCCCTCGCGCGAAAGGATCAGGCGCACCAGTCGAAGAATCTGCGGCTCTTCGTCCACTACCAGGATGATGCTCTGCTTCTGGTCGGCCATGACCGACTCCCACCAGAAGGTCTGCGCCGGGACAACCAGTTCCACTCGCACCCCCTTCGTGTTCTTGCACCGCAGCCAAAGCCGCCCCGGAGGAAAGCGGGCCGCACGGTAAGGCGCCCCGCATCGCCTCACGGATGCAGCCCGCGTCACCAGGGAACCGACTCGTCGCCGGCTGCTGTTGACCAGCTCCTCCTCCAGTCCCGCGCAGGAAGTGCCCCTTCCGTGCCGGTGGCGTCCGGAGCTGGCAGCACGCGACTCGCCACGTTGCGTTCAAAGAACCGTGAAACGGGGGCGCCAGACGTTACAGCAAAAAAAACAGAACAATTTGGTGGGGACAAGCCGGACTTTTTCTCAGAAAAATTCGCCGCGGGTGTAAAGCTGGAAGGCCGCCCAATAGTAGGGCTTGCTCCAGGCATTCCCTGCCGCCAGCAGGGAGAGCTTGGCGTTGCGCAACGCCTCGGCCGGGGCCTGGCCGCTAGCCAGGTTGGCGTAAAGTCGCCCCATCAGAACGGCCGTTGAATCGTCATGCACATCCCACAAGCCGGCGATCACGTTCTGGGCGCCCGCTTGCAGGAAAGCCCACGCGAAACCGACCAGGCCCTCGCCCGCGTACACGCGCGAACCTGCCCCGCGGCACGCTGACAACGTCACCAGCCTCGCCCTCAGTGGTACGGCAATGACCTGTCGCGCGTAAAGCTTCCAATTTTCGCCCTCGGGCGCCAGAATAATCGCGGAGTCCAAGGGATTTTCTGCACTCGCCGTGGCGTGAGCTGCGAAATGCACCAGCGTAAAGCGGCCCGGCCGGACCGCAGCGTAAGCGCTCGGGCGGGCAGCCGCCCCTGTCACCACCTCACGCGACGGAGGGGGAAACAGGCGGGTGATGCTCTGAATCTCCTGCTCGATGGCGGGTAGTCGGGGAAATTCCTGGCGGGCGATGGCAGGATCGCCGATCAAAAGCAGCGAGTCCGCAGATGCTCTGGCACGCCCTCTGACCCGCACCATCAGGGCCAGCGATGGAGCGACGGAAAGGCTGACATCTTCGATCCAGTAGCGCCGGTGCCCATCCCGCGCCACCAGCGTCTCGAAATTGATCTCATAGAGCGGGCCATCGGGCACGATCACGGCGCGCCTTCGCCGCCCGAGCGCCGCCGTTGCCGGGCGAACTGCTGCATCGAAGAGCGTAGCCGCCGCTTCGGAGTCGCGGACCACGTCGCGCATGCCCTCAGCCGCTGCTCGCACCGCCTGCACAAGCGCGCGCAGCTCACCCTCGGGCGGCAGCGCGAACCACCGGATGCGCTCCGGCTCGATTACCCACAGAAAGGATCGTCGCGGCGCGACCCAATAGGAAAGCAGCACAGCCTGCAAACGGCGAGCGAGGCCGCGCATTTCCTGCGCGCTGGCCTGATCGGCGGGGGCAGCGACGCCCAGCCTCGACATCAGCACACGCGCGCGGCTGGACTCGGCTACTTCCAGAGCGTGTTCCGCTTCTCCGCGGCTCACGAGGAAGTCCACGTACTCTTCGTAGAGGCGGCGCGCCCGGGCTTGGAACGTCAGTTTCCACTCCTCACGACCCAGACTCGCGCGGCGCTGCTCCAGCAGTTCCGAAGCGCGGCGAAACTCCGCTTCTGCTTCGGCCCAACGGCCGACGCCGCCGTACAACAACGCCAGACCGGCGTGAGCCTGCCAGATCACGTCGCGCTCTTCCGAGGGCGATGCGGACGCCAGCACGTCACGATAGCGCACCTCCGCCTCGCGGGTTTGCCCGCGCAAAGCCAGGATCCGCGCCGACCACAACCGGGACCAAATGCCCGAGTCGCGGGCCGGCACCCGCGGGCTGACCTCCAGAGCCTGCCGGTTCCATGCCTCGGCCGCGCCCACCTCTCCGGCGTCAAGCGCCAGCTCGGTGAGTTTGTTCAGCCACATCAGAGTAAAGTACGCCGTATCGAGGCGGCGCGAAATCTCCAGCGCGCGCCGGTAGCACGAGCCCGCCGAGGCGTAGTCGTGCTGAAGGTGCTGGACTTCACCCAGATTCCCCAACCAGATCTGTTCGGCGATGGCGTCGCCCAGCTTGCCCAGCAGCGTGGTCGCCTCGCTCAACATTTTTGCGGCGCGCGGAAAATCCCCCAGTCCCGCATAACAGCGCCCCAGGTTGCCTAGCGTGTTGGCATAAAACCGCTGGGCGCCCGCGCGCCGCGCCAGCCGCAAGGTTTCCTCGAAATAAGGGATCGCCTCATCGAAGCGGGAGGTGTTGACGCGCGCGAAACCGCGGTTGCCAAACGCCGCCGCTTGCAGGTAATCGTCGCCGGCCCGCGCCGCCAGCTCGAGGGCCTCGCGATAGGCATTGTCGGCGGCGTCGAACTCGCCGCAGCGCGCCAGGGTCGAACCCCGCCAGAGCTGCACTTCGGCGAGCAGACCCGTGTCGTTGGCGGTTTGGGCGAGCCTGAGAGCCTCGTCCAGGATCCGGCGCGATTCCGGATAATCGGCCTGGAGGAAGCGCGCCCGGCCCAGACACATCAGCCGGCGGACGCGGTGGGTCCTGAAGGTTTCGTCCGGTGGCGGCTCTTCCGCCAGCAGCTCCTGAACTTCCCGCGGCTTGCCTTGCAAAGCGAGGATCTGGGCGCGCAGCAGCCGGAACTCCCAATGGGCTTTCGACTCTGGACGCGAAGCCCAGCGCGCCCAACCCTGCTCGGCGAGCGAAAGCGCCCGGTTGAGGTCGCCCGTGCGGATTTCCCGGCGAACGCGTTCAGCCAGCGCCTCGGAGCTGCTGCCGCGCCCCCAACCACGGCAGCCGGCGATCAGCGCGGCGCCGAGCGCGGCCAGCGCTAGGGATAATCGTGCCCGTCGGCTTCGAGCGCACCGACTTCGATCTCGCCTTCGGCCGGGCTGCCCAGACGCAGCCGCAACATGATCAGTCCCTGCCGGTTCGGCGCCGCCCACCATTCACAGAAGTATACGCGCCCGAAGTTCGACACATCCACGTATCCGGGTTCCCAAGGATCGAACTTCAGACTGGGATGCTGCGCCAGCGAGTGACGGGTGACGCCGTTGTTTTCGGGTAACTCGGGATGTTTGCGACGAAATTCGGCGTAGTCGGAGGCGTCGCGACCCAGAGCATGGTCCAGCTTGATCTCGAGCGGCTTGCCCTCCAGCTTCAGCCCGGCGAAGCGGCTTCCTCCTGTGTCCATCGAGACCGTCCGGTTCGTCCGGTGAACGACGGTGAGCGCGGCGATCAGCTCGTCCACGCGCAGCACATCAAGCACATTCAAGCCGCGGACGACGGCGCGCAGTACCGTGCGGCGCTCGCCTTGCCCGTCTTGCGAGGTAGCGATGGACGATTCCGCCGAGTCGCAGGCAATCAGGATGCGACCGCTGGCCGGGTCGGTGAGCCGGAAACCCTCGGAGCGCGAGGCGGCACGTCCCCCGACGCTGGGCAAGACGCAACAGGCGCGGGCTTCGAAATCTTGCTGAACGGGCCGGCGCAAATAGCCGCCAAAGGCCAGGGCGTAGGCGTGGTGGATGAACCGGGGCATGGGGTCAGCGGGACTCCTGTTTGATCTCCAGCATGAATTGGAAGCGGGCCAGCTCGATCGGCGCGCGTCCCGGGCCAGCGGCGCTAAGGACCAGCGTGTAACGGCCGCTGCGAAGCGCGGATCGCGGCGCCAGCAAATGGACGGGAGCGGCAGGCTCGGATGGCGGAGGTACGAGGACACTCGCTACCGTCTTGCCGCCGTCATCCCGGAGGTCTAACCGGTAGGCGGGATAGGCGGCGCCGGGCGGCAAATCCGCAGCAAGGCCCAGGAAGCGCGCGCCGGCGGGCAGTGTCAGCCTTTGTTCCTCTCCGCGCACCACCGGACGGACGAAGTAGGCGGCGTAAGGCTGCGGCGCCCGCAGCTCGGCGAGTTCGCGCTCAAGTGCGGGCAGGCGGACCCGCCCCAGATAAAACGTCAACGCGAGCAGGACAACCGACGCTGCGATGGCGGCTCGCGCCAGGGCTGGGGAGTGAAGGACCCGGACCATCCACCCCCGGGGACCGCTCTCGCGTTCCCGGACCAGCGCCCGGACGTTGGCCAGCACTTCCGCGCAGAGTCGAACCTCGCGCGCGCATTCCGGGCAATCGAAGAAGTGTTCCTCGAAAGCCTCCCGCTCGGGGTCCGACAAATCGCCCAGCACGTAACGCTCTGCCAAACCCCGCTCGACGGCTTCCTGGTGTTCCATGACTGCCTATTGATCCGTGATTTGGGACCCGGAGCCCGTTTCAGGGGACGGACCCGGGCGAGCGAAATTCCGCAGCCTCTGACCCTGATCCGCGGCTTGCTCCAGCGCCCGTTTCAAGCGCGCCTTGCCCCGACAGAGAATCACCCTGAGGTAGTCTGGGGTCAATCCAAGCTCCTGGCATACTTCAGACCGATCCCGTTCCTCCAGAAACACCAGCCGCAGGGCGCGACGCTCCAGCGGGCTGAGCTCGGAGAGGGCGGATTCGACGGTCCGCTTGCGATCCTGCCGCACCAGGCTCTCATCCAGTAGCATCTGATAGGAAGGCGTTCGCTGCGGCGCCTCCTGCGCCAGCTCGCGGTCCTTTCTTAAATGCTCGGCCAGCACGCGCCGGCAAACCGAGTACACGAACGATCCCAGCCGTTCCGGCTTCTCCAGCCCGCCCTGGCGTCGCAGAAGCTGAAGCACGCGCAGAAACGTCTCCTGGGTGACGTCCTCGACCAGGCGGGCTGACCGCGTGCGCGCCAGAACGACCATCCGAATCAGTTCCCCAAAATGACGGACGAACTGCTGCTCAGCCACGGGATCGCGTGCCAGGAGCCGCTCCAGATACTCCCCGTCGAAAACCGGCTGGCTGAGCTGCGCTGCCAAGGCGTGCGCTTCAGTATAGCCGCGACCGCCGGTAGGGTGCAAGTTGGCCGAAACTGAGTCCAGGGCGATGGGTTTCCACAGGACCGGGCTGAGGCGACGGGCCGTCTCCACTACCGAGGAGTTCCGGGGAATTGGCTTGAGCTTCATCCAGCGTGTCCTCGAAGGTACTGGAAGTACTAGGAAGCTGCGGCCGCTGAAGCAATCTTGACTGGGAGCGGGCGGTGCCTTACACTCGAGTTATAAGTTCACTGACACTCGGAGGTTGCAAGACAGGATGCATCGTTACACTGGCTGGGCGCTTCTCTTATTGCTTTTCGGATCCCTTCCGACAACCTTGCACGGGGGTCTAATATTTGTCAGCACGGACGTTCCACAACCGATTTCGGATTTTAACACGACCTACTCTACAGTTAATGTTCCGCCCCTGATCGTAGGCGACGTAAATGTGATCATTACCGAGTTGCGCCACACTTGGATGGGGGATTTGCATATCTCGATTAGGAGTCCGTTGGGTACCACGGTTTTCATCTACGGCACTACTGTCGGTTTCGGGCCGAGTGGCGACGACATGATCAACACCGTGTTTGACGACAGCGCCACCCTCCCAATCTCGAGCGCGGTTCCACCATATACGGGAACGTTCCAGCCTGTCAACCCGCTGTCCGCCTTCATCGGAGAAAACGCAGGCGGCCTCTGGACGCTCATAATCTACGATCGGACGTTGGGTGACGCAGGCGAGCTCAGAAGTTGGGCTCTCGACATTACGCCCCTCGGCGGCGGAGGTGGGCCTCAACCGATCCCTGAGCCGGCCACCGCGCTGCTTGTCGCCACGGGACTTGTCGGAGCGGTCGTGGTCCGCCGCCGCTTTGCCTGAAGGGAGTTATTGCTCCTCGCCGTCTGGCTTTGAAATTTCGTTAAACCGCTCTGCCCCAGCCAGACACAGATATGGCCGCCGGCTCTTGAAGTACCCCGGGGCGAGCCACACGGTCTTCGGCAGCTCTGGGAGCACCTTATTTGCGGGTGAGGGGGAAACTCGCTCGCAGAAACGAGCACCGTCTAAGGATCGTGTAGCCTTCGGAACGCACGCCCCACTGGGCACGCGCGTCAGGCCAGACTTCGGCTTATCTGATGTGCCCAACCTGCCTGGGCGCACTGCTTCGTCCTCGCCTTCGCTGCCGCTATCATGTTAGCCATGCGCGGCCAGAGTCGAAGGGAGTTCCTGGGCAGCGTGACGGCCTTGACCGGCCTCAGGGCAGAATCCGCAACCGCGAGCCTGCCGCCGAACTTCATCATCCTGTTCGCCGACGACTTGGGCTACGGCGACCTCGGCTGCTATGGCAGCCCGATGATCCGCACCCCGAACCTGGATCGCATGGCTGAAGAGGGCATGCGGTTCACTTCCTTCTATGCTGCCGCCTCGGTATGCACGCCCTCTCGCGTGGGACTCCTCACCGGGCGGTACGCCGTTCGCGCCGGGCTGCCTAACAACACGGGACCGGACACCGTAGGTGGCTTACCGCTCAGCGAAATTTTGTTACCCCAGGTGCTCAAGTCGCGCGGCTATCGCAGCATGATCGTTGGCAAGTGGCACTTAGGATTCCAGCCAAAGGAATACCTGCCCACGAGCCGCGGTTTCGACGCCTGGTTCGGCCTGCCCTATAGCAACGACATGATCCCGCCGTGGGTCAAGACCAGGCGCCCGCTCCACCTCTATCGCGACGCCGAGCCGATCGAAGAGCTGACCGATCAGTCCCAATTGACGCCGCGCTACACCGAGGAGGCCCTGCGCTTCATTCGCTCTTCGAGGGATCGGCCTTTCTTCCTGTACCTGGCCTATTCCATGCCGCATCTGCCGCTGAGCGCGCCGGCGCAGTGGCTCGGGCGCTCGCGCGGCGGACTCTATGGGGACGTGATCGAGTTATTGGATTGGTCGGTGGGCCAGATCCTGCGCACCCTGAAAGAGGAAGGACTCGATGCCCGCACCATGGTTCTCTTCACCAGCGACAACGGACCGTGGCACAACCTGCCTCCCCGCATGCTGGCCAAGGGCGTCGAGCCCTGGCATACCGGGTCCAAAGGCCCGTTGCGCGGCGCCAAGGGCACCACTTACGAGGGCGGCTTCCGCGTCCCGTGCATCGTGCGCTGGCCAGAGGTGGTGAAGCCGCGTCAGGTCTGTTTCGAGATGGCCTCTGCGCTCGACTTGTTCCCGACCCTGGTCCGCGCGGCAGGAGCGACCATGCCCCAGGATCGCGTCTACGATGGCGTGGATCTGATGCCGCTGCTTCGGGACGGCAAGCCCTCTCCCCGGACGCGGTTCTACTACTTCCTGGGCAAGACGCTCGAAGCGGTGCGCGAAGGTCCGTGGAAATATCGCTTCGCCCGGAACAGCACCGAAAGCGGAGCCTCGCCGGAGCCGCCCGTGCCGGAACTCTTCCACTTGGACTGGGACCCGTGCGAGCTGTACAACCTGTATGACCGACGCCGCGAACAGGCGGAGCGCCTGGCAGCTCTGATGAAGCAATTCGCGCAAGAAGTGGGCGCGGAACTCGCCGCCTGAGCGAACCCGCGAAGGATCCCGGCCGCAGCGGGCCGGCCCGAAGCCCTCGCCCGGCCTGACCCCGCGTGGCTTCAACGGCGATGGTGCAGGAAAGCGCTCACTGAGGACGCCATTGCCTGCCCGGCCTGATCGGGCGATAATAGAAGCAGGTCGGCGACCATGAGGCGGCCCGCCCAAAACCACGGCCGGGGAGCACAAAAGTGAGGCGTTCGGGTCCGGATGAGCCGCTGCGCTGTTCTTTCTGCCACAAAAGCCAGGACGTCGTCGGCAAGCTGATCTCCTCGCCTGGCGATTACCCGCGAGTTTACATCTGCGACGAGTGCGTGGCGGTGTGCAACTCGATTCTCGAGGAAGACCGCCACGAAACGGCTTTCTCGGCGCCCCACAAGCTGCCCAAGCCGCAGGAGCTGAAAGAATACCTGGATCAGTACGTCATCGGGCAGGAGGAAGTCAAGAAAAAGCTGGCGGTGGCTGTTTACAACCACTACAAGCGCATTCACATGAGCCGCCAGCGCAGCTCGGATGTCGAGCTGTCCAAGTCGAACATCCTTCTGATCGGCCCGACCGGATCGGGCAAAACCTTGCTGGCGCAGACGCTGGCGCGGATCTTGGACGTGCCTTTCGCCATCGCCGACGCCACCTCGCTGACGGAAGCCGGCTACGTAGGCGAGGACGTGGAAAACATCATCCTGCGGCTGTTGCAGAACGCGGACTGGGACGTGCAACGTTGCCAGCAAGGCATCATCTACATTGACGAGATTGACAAGATCAGCCGCAAGGACGAGAATCCTTCGATCACGCGCGACGTTTCTGGGGAGGGCGTTCAACAGGCCCTGCTGAAGATTCTCGAGGGCACCATCGCCAACGTGCCGCCGCAGGGCGGGCGCAAGCATCCGCACCAGGAATTCACGCCCGTGGACACCACCAACATCCTGTTCATCTGCGGCGGCGCCTTCGTGGGGCTGGAGAAGATCATCGCGCGGCGGATCGGCAAGAAGACCATCGGCTTCCTGGACCCCGAACAGCGCGACGGGGCGCCGGCAGGTCGCCGCGATACGGATCTGCTGGCCCAGGTGCAGCCGGAGGATCTGATCAAGTTTGGATTCATTCCCGAATTCGTGGGCCGGCTGCCGGTGGTCGCGGTCTTGGAAGAGCTGGACAAGAACGCCCTCATCGAGATCCTGACCAAGCCCAAGAATGCCATCATCCGGCAGTACCAGAAACTGTTCGAGTTCGAAAATGTTAAACTGAGATTTAGCGAGGATGCGCTCGAGGCCATCGCTACCCAGGCCTTGGAACGCAAGGTGGGTGCGCGAGGCCTGCGCATGATCCTGGAAGAGCTCA